>Ga0316206_1000597_pt1 | contig 43845 bp, 39 predicted proteins | sample 6monthpyrite_MG_FD_204942 | JGI IMG/M metagenome (GOLD analysis project Ga0316206, IMG submission 204942) | Microbial mat bacterial communities from mineral coupon in-situ incubated in ocean water Damariscotta River, Maine, United States -... | ecosystem: Environmental > Aquatic > Marine >...
TTGTCCCCGTAATATCATTGGTAATCTCATCTAGAGTAAAACCAACTGCAAGAAGGGTTGCTACCTTCGCAATTGGATAACCTGTTGCCTTTGAAGCAAGCGCAGATGAACGAGAAACACGTGGGTTCATCTCGATAACGATCATACGTCCTGTTTTAGGATCAACTGAAAACTGTACATTTGATCCACCTGTATCAACACCGATCTCCCTTAAGATATCAAATGAGGCGTCACGCATTCTCTGATACTCTTTATCTGTTAGCGTCAATGCAGGCGCAACGGTGATTGAATCACCTGTATGTACACCCATAGGATCAAAGTTTTCAATTGAACAGATGATAATACAGTTATCGGCTTTATCACGAATAACTTCCATCTCATATTCTTTCCAACCTAAAAGAGACTCTTCTACAAGGATTTGCGTAATTGGGCTTTCATCTAAACCACGTTGGGCAAGGGTCTTGTATTCATCGATGTTATAAGCTACACCAGAACCACCACCCGCAAGGGTAAATGAAGCACGAATAATAATAGGAAAACCAATCTTTTCAGCTGCTTCAAGTGCTTCATCCATGGAGTGGGCATATATAGAGTGAGGAAGATCCATACCAAGCTTAACCATCGCCTCTTTAAATGCTAAACGGTCTTCACCCTTATGAATTGCTTCTGGATTAGCACCTAAAAATTCAACACCGTCTAGCATCCCATTTTCGTGCATAGTCATAGCAGCGTTCAGTGCTGTTTGACCACCCATCGTTGGAAGTACAGCGTCTACTTTTTCTTTTTTAATAATCTCAGAGATTATCTCAGGTGTGATTGGTTCAATATAGGTTCTGTCTGCAAACTCAGGGTCAGTCATGATGGTTGCAGGATTAGAGTTGATAAGTACTACACGATATCCAAGCTCTTTAAGCGTTTTAACCGCTTGTGTACCAGAGTAGTCAAACTCACAGGCTTGTCCAATAACAATAGGTCCTGAACCTATTAGTAAAATGGTTTTTATATCGTCTCTTCTTGGCATTGTGACCCTTTAAGTGTGTGCATAATAAATTTGGTGATTATATCTATTAAGGACTTAAAAATGGATGAGAAAAGGGCTACTTTTTCTGTTTTTTAGATAAAAAGTATAAGCAAGGCTAAGACAGGGGAAGTATTGATGTTACTAAGAGATGGATAGAGCTAAAATAGAGGAGGTGTCTTTATAGTTTTTTCGTTTTTCTTTTCTGTTTTTTTCATTTTTTTGATTTCTGAGGGCTTGTTTTTTTGGATAGATTCAAGCTCTTTTTTCAAGGTCTTGTTCTCAACTTCAAGAGCTTCACATTTTTGAAGAAGCTTATCTAAGGCTTGAAGAAAAGAAGAACCCATCTAATAGCGTTTCATTATAACATGGAAGTAACCAGGTTGGGTCACGTCAAAGTACGGTTCGATTAAGGCATTTTGAAAGCCCTGGGACTTGGTTATTTCTAGGACCTTACCCACACGCAGACCCGTAAAAAAGAGGTTATCTAGTCCCGAGGTATAAACTTCATCACCTACCTCAAGTTTAATCCAGTTAGGAATAAACTCTACCAACATCTCATTTGTATTTGTTCCATGCACAATACCTGGAGCTCTTTTTTTACCTATATACACCGTATAAGAGCACTTATAATCTGAGTTGAGCAGCGCCATTGGCTGACCATGCTTAAAGGTGACAATACCGGCACTCACACCCTCACTCACTAGGCCATACACCTTAGAGGTATTATAATCTTTCATATCTAACCACACGCGGTTGATATCTCCAAACTTTGCATATGAAAGTGTTTTAACCAATTGTACTTTAGGGGAGATTTTTAGGTCTGAATTATGTTCTTTAAACATGGAATTAAGCTCAGTAGCGAACTCTTGAGCGAGAAGGTTATTTTCTTTATATTTTTTGTTTTCGGTTTGGAGTCTAATGATAGTCTCTTGTTGTGAAAAGTGCTCATCAATAGAGTTATCAATGCCTTCTACACTTTCATGATAAAAGTTTTTCACTCCATTCAATGCCCCAATAAAAGGGTCTTGAATCCAGTTTGTAAATTTCAGTACGCCAATAACAATGGCAAATGCTAAAAATAAAAAGCCAACCAGCTCCCTATTCATGCTCGAAGAGTTCCTGAAGTAAATCTATCTCTTCAAGTGCGCGTCCTGTTCCTTTTGCTACCGCTAAAAGTGGCTCATCTGCCACATATACCGGTATTTTAATAAGTTCTGAAAGAAACTTATCTAGTTGGCGGATAAGTGCTCCACCCCCTGTTAAGATAATCCCATGATTGACAATATCTCCGGCTAAATCAGGAGGCATGACTTCAAGTACTGCTCTTAAGGCTTCACCAACCTCTTTTAAAGGATCACGCATCGCTTCACGTGCATCTTCACTGGTAAGCTCAATTGAGCTTAAAAGACCTTCAACCTGATCTCTACCATTGACGATCATAGTCAACTCTTCATCTAAAGGCATCGCTGTACCGATAGCGATCTTGATCTCTTCTGCTGAACGCTCACCAATAAGTAAATTGTACTTACGTTTTACATAATCAATAATAGCCTGATCAATCTTATCACCTGCAACACGAATCGACTTGGAAAGCACAAGACCCCCAAGAGAAACAACACCGATCTCAGTCGTTCCCCCACCGATATCAACGACCAAGTTACCCTGAGGCTCACGAATATCAATACCCGCTCCAATAGCTGCCGCCATAGGCTCTTCAATCAAGAAAACCTCACGTGCCCCTGCAGAAAGTGCTGATTCACGTACGGCTTTACGCTCAACCTGAGTCAGTCCATAAGGAACACAGATAATAATACGAGGACTGATTAAAGCTGAACGTCCGTGTGCTTTTTGAATAAACTTGCGAATCATCTTTTCTGTCATATCAAAATCAGCGATAACACCATCTTTCATAGGACGGATTGCCTTGATATTTCCTGGAGTCTTACCAACCATCTCTTTAGCTTCGCGCCCTACCGCTAAAACTTTTTGATGACCAAAACGTTCTGTCTTAACGGCAACCACTGATGGTTCGTTAATGATAATCCCCTTACCTCTGGCAATTACTAATGTGTTCGCCGTTCCTAAGTCAATAGAAAGGTCATTTGAAAAAAGTCCTACAAATTTATTAAAAATCATTTACTGTCCTAAGCTGTTTTTTTCTTATTTTGTTTAATATATATCGGTTTTTCGCCATTATCAACCATCTCTTTAGTGATAACAACCTCGTAACCCGGGTATTCTGGAAGCTCATACATAACATCAATCATCATCTCTTCCATGATTGAACGTAGTCCACGTGCTCCTGTCTTTCTTTTAATCGCTTTGTGTGCAATAGCAACGAGAGCATCTTTTTCGAAGTTCAGCTCAACATCATCAATTGCAAAAAGTTTTTTATATTGACGTACTAAAGAGTTTTTAGGTTCTGTTAAAATCTGAATCATAGCATCTACTTCAATTTCGCCAAGTGTAGCAATAATTGGTAAACGTCCGATTAATTCAGGGATAAGACCATACTGAACCAAATCATCCGGTTCTACCATATCAAAAGTAGGCTCCTGCTCATCTTTAGACTTCTTCTCATGTCCAAAACCAAGAACGTTTGCTCCACCCTTACGTTTAAGAATATCTTTCATACCATCAAAGGCACCGCCACATATAAATAATATACCTGAAGTGTCCATAGATACAAATTCTTGGTTTGGATGCTTACGTCCACCTTTTGGCGGTAGGTTTACTTGAGCACCTTCGATGATTTTCAGTAAGGCCTGTTGAACACCCTCACCTGAAACATCACGGGTAATAGAACGGTTTTCACTCATTCTAGAGATCTTGTCAATCTCATCAATAAACAAGATACCCTGCTCCGCCTTTTCAACATCACCATCAGCCGCTTGAAGTAGACGTGTTAAGATGTTTTCAACATCCTCACCTACATATCCTGCTTCTGTTAAAGAAGTCGCATCAGCTATAGCCAAAGGCACATTTAGTACTCTTGCAATCGTCTGAGCCATAAGCGTCTTACCTGAACCTGTCGGCCCTATCAGTAAGATATTTGATTTTGCGATCTCGGTATCATCTTCTTCAACCTCATGTTGTTTGAAGATGCGTTTATAGTGGTTATATACAGCTACAGAAAGAAGCTTACGTGCATTTTCTTGACCAATCACATATTCACCAAGATGTTCATTCATCTCTTTTGGTGTCATTAATTTACCGTCAAGTGTAGGCGCAACAGTACCTTCTTCTCCTGTCTCATCATCACCAAACATAATTCTATACGCTGAAATAACACAGTTTTTACAGATATATACACCGTTTCCAGCAATAAGAGGATTCTCCTCTGTCTCTATTGCCTCACAAAAACTACAATTTCTATGAATCATTTGCCTTCCTTTCAAATGCGATCCCACGCTTGGTTTTTATAACAAAGTTTGCCAACTCTTTTGCATAATGATTGTTTGTCTGATCTAAGATCTCTTGAGCAGCTTCTTTTAAAGGGCGACCTTTTTCAAAAAGTTCTCTATAGGCTGACTTAAGTTCATTAATATCATTTCGTTCAACTTTTCTTCTTAAGCCCGTTAGGTTAAGACCACGAAGACCCGCACGGTTTCCTTCAGCCATACAAAAAGGAGGAACATCTTGTGAAAGCGCTGATGCCCCTGCTATCATTGCATAATCACCAATATGTACAAATTGATGAATTGGTGTCATTCCACCTACAACCACATGATCACCAATCTCTACATGACCTGCTATTGTTGCCGCATTAGCAAAGATACAGTTAGAACCGATAATAGAATCATGCCCTACATGCACATATCCCATAAAAAGGTTATGTGAACCGATGATAGTCTTTGAACCACCACCTGCTGTTCCGGGATTAAACAGCGTAAACTCTCTAATCGTATTATTATCACCGATGATAAGTTCAACCTCTTCACCATTGTATTTCAGGTCTTGAGGTGCTGATCCTAGTACAGAGTGTGAAAAAATCCTATTGTTTTTTCCAATAGTCGTTTTTCCATAAATACAAGCGCCTTGAGCTATAGTTGTACCCTCACCAATGACTGCTTGACTTGAAATAAAAGCAAAGGGCGCAATAGAAACATTTTCGCCTATTTGTGCGCCATCTTCTATGATTGCCTGTTCAGATATCATACCCATATGACTTACTTATCTACTACCATAGCTTTTAATTCAGCTTCAGACACAAGGTTTCCGTCCACATAAGCCTTACCCTGAAGGACCCAGATAGCTCCCTTATGCTTAATCACAGAGATCTCATACTCAAGTCTATCACCAGGACGAACAGGAGCGCGGAACTTAGCCTTATCAATACTCATAAAATAAACAACTTTTTCAGCTGCTTCTTCTTCTGTCATATCCATGCTTTTAAACGCCAAGATACCACCAGCTTGGGCCATACCTTCAAGTATCATAACACCAGGATAGATAGGGTGACCAGGGAAGTGACCTTCAAATACTTGCTCACCAATACTAACGTTTTTAAAACCTAAAAGTCTTTCATTATTTGTAACTTCTGTAACTCTATCAATTAATAGTAGAGGATATCTATGTGGTAATATTTTCTGAATTTCTACAACGTCCATCATAGGGATATAGCCTTTTTCTCAGACACTAGAAGATAGTGTCCTTATATAAATTTTGGCTATTTTAACAAACTTATTGTTAAAAGTTCATTAGTAGTAATAATTGAGACCCAGCAGCAGAGATACGCTGGCTATAGGTCTGCCATTTTAAGGGTAATACCTTTTAGGTGAGAAATTGGATACGAATAAGTAATACCAGCGCCTTCACCTATCAAATCAAGTTCATCCATGATTTTTTTAATCATACTGTCCACATTTTTAGTCGGGGTAATAAACATAAGGTTTGAATCTGTTGACTCTCCATGAAGTCTATTATAAAAATTCTCCATCATATCAAGGCCCATACCGTGTGCCTGCATTATTGTCACACCTTTGGCCCCTGCGTCTTTTGCAGCAAGTAAGGCTTGTTCTTCTTGATCATGAGGTACGATAACATGCACAGCTGAGAACTGTATCTGATACGAGTGTCTTTTATCCGTTCCATGAACATTGACCGTAGACAGACCCATATCGTCTGCATGTTCAAGCGCGTGTCTAAGCTCATCCATATGAATAGCTTCAAGCTCATGCTCACCTTTAATACCCATTCTCTCTGTCATAACCCCATAAGCCATAACCGTTATCATAGGAAACAGTGAGGCAAAGGCAATAAGACCAAAACCATCAATTAAAGGATCACGTCCAGGGATGTTTGTTGCCAAACCAAGACCAAGTGCTGCTACAAGAGGAACGGTAACTGTTGATGTTGTCACACCACCACTGTCATAAGCAATAGGAATAATGTACTTAGGCGCAATAAAGGTCAATGCGATAACAAACATATACCCCGCCATGATATAATAAACAATCTCACCGCCATTAACGATGCGGTAAGCACCCAGAGCAATACCGATAGCCACGCCAAAGGCAACAAAAAGACGAAGTACAAAATCATTGATCTTTCCATCACTGATCTCTTTTGCCTTTTTTGCAATAGCCGTTAATGAAGGCTCAGCCATGGTTGTAGAAAATCCAATCGCAAAAGAAAAACTATAGATAATAAAACTGTTGTCATTTTTAGTCAACTCAAAGGCCATTGTCTCACCTAAAGAGAAAAGACCCATTTCCAAACCAATAATAAATGCATCTAAACCAAGCACAACCAGTCCAAAACCAATCAATACATTTCTTAGGTTTTCAACAGGCTTTTTCAGTACAACATATTGAAAGAAAAAGATAACAGCTAAAATAGGTAATACATCAGTTATAACATTCATAAGCCCCATTAAAAGTTCTAAGGGACTTAGATGAAAAGAAAAAGATGCTTCACAAACCTCTGCAACAACAGGAACAGCAGCAGTGATTGCTTCACTCGCTTGAATAAACTCATACACAAAGATTCCGTAGAACTGTACAAAGATCATAGGTGTAAGTGAGGCGAAGGCAATAAGACCAAAACCGTCAAGAACAGGGTTTCTTCCCTTGATAGTTGAAGCCAATCCTATACCTAAAGCTGCTACAAGAGGTACAGTAACCGTAGACGTTGTTACTCCACCAAGGTCAAAGGCAAGACCAACGATCTCTTTTGGAGAAAAGGCTGTTGCAGCGACAACAAGAATATATCCTGTGATGATATAGTAGTGAATAGGATGACCCTTAATAATCCTCCAGACCCCAAGAACAATCGCAAAACCAACAGAAAAAGCCACTACCATTCTCAGTGTAAACGCATCAATACGCCCACAACTAATACCCGCAGCCTTCTCTGCAATAACAAAAAGAGCCGGTTCGGCTACCGTCGTTCCAAAACCAATCATAAAGGCGAAAAGGACTATCCAGAAGGTAGAACCCTTATGCGCGAAGTCACTGGCAAGTTTTTCACCAACAGGAAAGATTCCCACTTCCAATCCAAGTAAAAACACAGCCAAACCTATGGCAACAATAAAAAGACCAATAGCTGTACTCATCCAGTTTTCAGGAACACTTTGAATAATAGCAAGTTGAAAAAAGATGATTACCAAGATAATTGGCATGAGGTCTCTAAAAGACTCTTTTAAAAGTTTGAGAAACGATGTGATGCTTAGCATAACTCCCCTTGATAAATATAATTAAGCTAGTTTATCTTTTGGAGAATAAATTATAGATAAAAGTTATCTTTTTTTGGAAATAATCACTCATTTGTGATTAGGCGAGCAATACTGATTTCCCCTTCCAAGTTGTCGAAACAGAAAATCAAACACCTTAGCTTTATTTATAAAAATGCTACAATTTCAAAAAGATAAAGTCATTACTGCTTTATCTTTCAACTATCCCTATCAAGGTTGGCAATTTATGAGTATTTTTGCTTTGCAATCTCCAGTGGGCGGCTTCTTAGATGAAGACCTGCAGCGCTTTAACAAAATATTTGATGATTGGTGCGTTCAGTTTGAGTGTTTGGAAGATGCGCAACTCATCGTCGACAGCCTTGATAAACGAAAGCAGGTCGAGATCATAGAGATCACACCCCTAAGCTATCCGAAGTATTTTTTCTCCACTTTGCAAGGAAACATTCACGCAACCCGCGAGCTCGAAGGAAAAATTATCTGTATCATCGAACCTTTTATGGGATCGAACTACCGTATCGCTGTATGTGATCTAAAGACCAAGAAAGTAACCCTCACAAGCAAACGTTATAAAAGTACACTAAGCGTTGAAGGAGCCTTTGCCAACTTTTCGGTCTAAATTTAATATTTCTCGCTCTTTATTGAGATTGGGGAGGAAGGGCTTTGAGTGTCCCTATTTTAGAATAAGGTACTCTTTATTGTCTTCGTAGGTCTTGGCATCAAGGAAGATATCGATCTTACCCTCTTTTACTTCGTCTAACACGAAGATAGGGCTCAAATCATAAGGTGAATGGCACAGTTTCTGACGCACTTGGATCTCTCGTTCAACACTAAGAGGATTAAAGATCATCTCTTTCACACTTGAGAAACTGCTATCAGAAAGACGATTAAATGTCTCCAGGCTAATAAACTTAACCTCTTCTCTGTTCATAAAGTGTATATCTGCTACACAGTTTTCTATGCGTCCATTGGCTTTTTTACGAGGGAGCGTAGAGTAGATAAGTGCATGTGCCGGTATATCTTTTTTAGCAATACTTAACTTCAGACTGTATTGTCTGTAGTTTAGAAATTTCTCACGCACAAGCTGATATTCTTGTCCTTCATCTTCATAATCCATTCGGCGCTGGTACAGTTCTAATCTGTCTTCTATAGAAGCCGGTAGTATCTGTCCACCAACAGGAGAGAACATCTCATCCATCAACTTGCCCTGCTGATCACGCTGCATGGTAAGTCCATAAATACAACCACAATAGTCTTGCCTGTACAGCTGTTCTTCTTTGGTTACACGAGATTGGTCCTGAGACCCTCCGCCTGAACGATAATCTACGGCAATAAACTCAACACCATTTTTCTCATAAAAGGCATCACCTACACGTTTGAGCTGTTCTTGTGACTTTAAAGGAGAGACTAAAAGTGTGGTCGTGATCTTCTTCTCACCCATCTCAAGGGCTTTTTTAGCAGACACATCAAAACGTCTATCAAAACAGACCTCGCAACGCGCACCCTTTTCCGGTTCATTTTCTAAGCCTCGAACCAAGTCCATCCATGTCTCAAAGTCATATTCGCCTTCAAGCAGGTCTATTCCCAGCTTTTTACAGCTTCTTTGAACATCCAAATAACGCAGTCTGTATTCTGAATACGGGTGTATGTTTGGATCATAAAAAAAGCCTGTGAGTTTTTCATCAGGAAAGTCAACTTGAAGTTTTTCTAAAAAGAAGTGAGAGTCAACGCTACAGCAAATATGTACTAACATGATATCCTCAACTTTTAATTAAATGCGGCTATTTTAAAAGCACCCAAGTGCAAGGGCTCCCTGCCGGAGAGAACCCAATGTTAACGTAACATTCGGAGCTTCTGCTCCGATAGTGTATCAATAAGCTTAGCGTTCTGCTAGGATTTCAACTTTTTCAATTGTGTCTTGACCTTCAATTGAGTCAAGCACAGCAAAAGAATCAGCATCATCTTTTTCAATTCCACCAAAAACAGTATGAACACCATCTAAATGCGGTGTTGCAGCAAAAGTAATGAAGAATTGGCTTCCACCTGTATTTGGACCAGCATGAGCCATAGATAAGGCTCCTCTCTCATGTTTTGATGTATTTGTTGCAGTCTCACATGCAATTGCATAACCTGGGCCACCTGTACCTGTACCAGTTGGACAACCACCCTGTGCCATAAAGCCTGGAATAACACGGTGAAAGTTCAAGTTATCATAATAACCGTCATTAGAAAGACATGCAAAGTTAGCTACTGTGTTTGGCGCTTCATCTGCATAAAGTTTCAACCAAATAACACCCTTTGATGTAGTCATTTTAGCCCATTTAAAGCCAGACATCTCTTCTGCAGAGTAATCGTATGTTTTTAAAGACATTTTTGTTCCTATTGTGTAATATATTTACGCAATTATATTCTAATATCCTTAAGAGTAGAATTTTAATGAAAAAATTTAAATTTAAATATTAGTTTATATTATTTTACGGTAGTATGCGCGACATGTATAAATCTAAACTCGATACAAGAATACAAGAAGAACGTCTTAAGATCCTTGTACAACATCTACCATCATCTTTAATAAGTACTATGGCAGTAAGTGTCTTCCTCTTCTATATCGTTATAGACAAGGTTTCCACTACCAATGCACTAATATGGATCACTTTAGTATTTATTGTCTCTTTAGTACGTGCTCTGCATGTTTACAGATTGAAAATAAAGGGATCAAGTTCTTATTTAGATAATGAAAATGCGATAGTACTTGGTATCTTTGCATCAGGTACACTTTTGGGTTCAAGTGCACTTGTTATCTTTCCTCAAGGTGATTTAGCCATACAAGCCCTTAGCTTTTTTATTTTAAGCTCTATGATTGCCGGATCCATGTCTATGTATTCAACACATATGGTCTCTTTTTTGGCGTACTCGCTTCCTGTTATCTTGGCATTTTTATTTAGAGCTGCCATGCTTCCCGACCTCTTAGCTCTCCTGTTTTTTGTTGGTTTAGTCTATTATGCTGTCTTGCTTACCTCAGTTGTACGTATTAACAGCTCTATATTAAAGTTTTTAAAGACACAATATCTTAATCATGATTTAGCCAATAACCTATCCTTGGCTAAAGAAGAGTTGGAAAACTCAAACAATGAGCTACTGCTTGAAAACAGCGTACGTGAACAGACAGAGAAACGTCTTTACCACCTTGCTAATTATGACCCATTGACGGGTCTGTCAAACAGACATATGTTTAAAGAGAGTCTAAAACATTCTATTAAAGCGAGTAATGAAAACAACTCTACTGCTGCCCTTTTGTTTTTAGACTTGGACAATTTTAAGATCATCAATGACACCTTAGGACATGCTATGGGTGACAAACTTCTCATCGCAGCATCATCGCGTTTAAAAAGTCTTTTAAATGACAAAAGCAGTATCTCACGTCTAGGCGGGGATGAGTTTGTTATTATCATGAATGACATTTTTAATAACAAAGAGGTCTCTGACTTAGCCACTAAGATCATTACTCTTTTGGAAAAACCTTTTAGCTTTAATGACCATGAGATGTTTATTGGTACAAGTATTGGTATCAGTCTTTATCCAAATGATGCAGACGACCATGAAACACTTTTATCACACGCCGATACCGCGATGTATGAGGCAAAAGACAAGGGCAAAAACAATTACCAGTTTTTCACCTCAAAAATGTATGAAAAGATGCAATTTCGCCATGACATCGAAACAAAACTCCATCACGCCATTGAGAAAGATGAGTTTCGTATAGAATATCAGCCAAAAGTTGATATCGACACCCAAGAAGTTGTTGGAGCAGAAGCCCTTTTACGTTGGGAGAACAGTGAACTCGGAAAGGTTTCACCTGCTGTGTTTATTCTTATTGCTGAAGAGAGCAGCCTTATAAACATCATAGGTAAATGGGTGATTTCTACAGTCTGTAAGGACCTCTCTTTTCTAAAAAACAACTTCAACAATAAACTCTGTATCAGTATAAATATCTCATCATCTCAGATCTTACACCAAAACTTGCCAGAACTTATACAAAAGAACTTGGATAAATATAATCTTAAAAATCAATGTTTAGAGTTAGAGTTTACGGAAAATATGTTAATTAAACAAGGGCGTAAAAGTCTTCAGGTCTTACAAGCTCTTGAGGGCATGGGTCTTACCCTTTCTATAGATGACTTTGGAACCGGGTATTCTTCTTTAAACTATCTTAAGACCCTTCCCATTCACACCCTTAAAATTGATAAGTCCTTTATAGCTGACACCCCTCATCGTGAGGGTGACTGCGCTATTGCAAAAAGTATAATCTCCTTAGCTCATAATCTTAATCTGAATGTGATCGCAGAAGGGGTTGAAACAGTTGAACAGCTAAAGTTCTTAAAAGAGAACGGCTGTTCTGTCATTCAAGGATTTTACTTTTCCAAGGCTCTAGATATCAATGCTTTTTCTGCTTATTTGAATGCTCCCATTTGTAAGATGGAACAAGCCCTTCTTAAATAAAGATTCTTCATAACAAGACTTCATTGAGCCCCAAATATGCTATATTTTCGCAAAGGATTTCTATGTACGCAGATATATATGACAAGATTAAGGCTGACCCTGAGTTTCAGACCTTAATCAAACAAAAACGAAGGTTTTCACTTATCTTAACCTTTATTACACTAACAGTATATTTTAGCTTTATACTCACCCTAGCTTATGCACCCTCTGTTTTTGCCGCACCGCTATTTGAGGGAAGTGTCATCAGTATAGGTATTCCTGTAGGTATAGGTATTATTTTAATTGCCTTTATCCTCACAGGTATTTATGTCAAAAAAGCCAATACAGACTTTGATGCCATACTAAACCGTCTAAAAGATGATGTAGGAGTGAAACATGATTAAAATGTTTTTACTCGCCTTGGCATCAATTTCTGCTTTTGCTGAGGCTTTCTCCGGGGATGTGCAAAAACAGGACTTAAATATCTCTGCTATTGTCATGTTTGTTATCTTTGTTGGTGCGACACTTCTTATTACTTATTGGGCAGCTAAAAAAACCGCAACTGCCAAAGACTTTTATACGGCCGGCGGCGGTATAACAGGTTTTCAAAATGGTTTAGCCATAGCCGGTGATTATATGTCTGCGGCTTCATTCTTAGGTATTTCTGCACTCGTTTATGCAAACGGATATGATGGACTTATCTACTCTATCGGTTTTCTAGTGGGTTGGCCTATTATTCTTTTTATGGTGGCAGAAAAACTGCGTAACCTCGGAAAATTCACCTTTGCAGATGTTGCTTCATACAGACTCTCACAAAAGCCTATTCGTATCCTTGCTTCTTTTGGCGCGATTGCTACGGTAACCCTCTATCTCATTGCCCAAATGGTGGGTTCAGGTAAGCTTATTCAACTTCTTTTTGGTCTTGATTACGAGGTCGCGGTTATATTAGTTGGTATTTTAATGATCTTATATGTAACCTTTGGTGGTATGCTTGCAACAACCTGGGTTCAGATTATTAAGGCTGTTTTACTTCTTTCAGGGGCAACCTTCATGGCCTTTATGGTGATGAAAAACATGAATTTCTCATTTGAGAAACTTTTTTCTACCGCTGTTGACATTCATCCTAAGGGCATAGATATCATGGCTCCAGGGAGTCTTATCTCTGACCCTGTCTCAGCTATCTCTTTAGGTATTGCTCTTATGTTTGGAACCGCCGGTCTTCCGCATATTTTGATGCGGTTTTTTACTGTATCAAATGCAAAAGAAGCGAGAAAGTCTGTTTTTTATGCCACAGGTTTTATCGGCTACTTTTATATGCTTACCTTTATCATCGGTTTTGGGGCTATCGTTTTAGTATCTACTAATCCTGAGTACCTTGAAGCAGGCAAGTCACTTATTGGTGGAAACAATATGGCGGCCATTCACCTTTCACATGCTATTGGTGGAGACCTTTTCTTAGGATTTATCTCTGCTGTTGCCTTTGCTACTATCTTAGCTGTTGTTTCTGGTCTGACCTTGGCCGGTGCCTCTGCTATCTCACACGATCTATATGCCAATGTTTTTTCAGACGGCAGCCATGATGAGAAAAAAGAGATGCGCGTTTCTAAGATAGCAACGGTTGCTTTAGGTGTGACTGCTATCTTCTTAGGTATCGCCTTTGAAGAACAAAACATCGCCTTTATGGTGGGTCTTGCCTTTGCTATTGCGGCCTCAGCGAACTTCCCTATTTTATTTTTATCTATCTACTGGTCTAAGCTAACCACACGCGGCGCTTTTTACGGGGGAAGTCTGGGTCTTGCAACGGCTATTATCTTAGTGCTTGTGGGTCCTATCGTTTGGGTGCAGATCCTTGGCAATGCAGAAGCTATCTTTCCTTATAAATACCCTGCACTCTTTTCAGTCAGCATTGCCTTTATCGGAATATACTTTTTTTCTGTAACCGATAAAAGCCAAAGAGCAAAAGATGAAGAAGCTGCCTTTGAGCATCAATTCATCCGCTGTGAGACAGGCATTGGTTCTGAAGGAGCGAGCGGACACTAAGCCTTGCTTAGTGCGCATCTGTTTCTATTCTTCCCTAATCATTCTTCTTTTTCTTCCTTTAAACTGAAACAAACCTAAGCCCAACGCTTTGCTGTTACAATTCAACAAAAAAATAAATGCGCTTAGATATGATTGCGCAATTTAGAGTTTCAATAGGAAAAAAATGAGCGAAACAAACAAAAAACAAATATTCCAGCCCAATGTAGATTTTGCTAAAGATGCACGTATAAAAAGTATGGATGAATATTACGCTCTTACAAAAAAAGCCGAAGATGATTATGAAGGCTTCTGGGGTGATGCAGCCAAAGAAAAGCTCGACTGGATTGAGCCTTTTACAAATGTTTTAGATGAATCAAATATGCCCTTTGTCAAATGGTTTGATGGTGGTAAACTTAATGTTTCTGCACAATGTATTGATAGACATTTAGCCACAAAAGGTGATAAGACAGCTATTCTTTTTGAAGGTGACCGAGGTGATGTTCAACACATCACATATAATGAACTATTTGTCAATGTGAACAAGTTTGCCAACCTTTTAAAAGAAGACCTTGGTGTTAAAAAAGGCGATCGTGTCGTTATCTATATGCCAATGATCCCCGAAGCAGCTTACGCGATGTTAGCCTGTGCAAGAATCGGTGCTATTCATTCTATTGTATTTGGTGGTTTCTCAGCAGAAGCGATTAAAGACAGAATTATTGATGCCAAAGCTAAGCTTGTTATTACGGCTGATGGTGCCTACAGAAAGACCAAACCGTATATGCTTAAACCCGTAGTTGATACAGCACTGGAAGCTGGCGATACTCCGGTTGAAAAAGTTCTTGTTGTTGAGCGTAACAATGAGGACATGGTATGGGTTGAAGGTCGTGACATCTCTTACAACAAACTCATCCAAGACAAATCAGATGTATGCGACGCTGAGCCTATGGACAGTGAGGACCCGCTTTTCTTACTTTATACATCAGGTTCAACAGGTAAACCAAAGGGTGTTCAGCACAATTCAGCTGGATACATCTTATGGGCGCAGATGACAATGGAATGGGTTTTTGATGTAAAAGAAGATGATACTTATTGGTGTACAGCAGATATTGGTTGGATTACTGGTCATACCTACATCGTATATGGTCCGCTAGCAATGGGTGCAACAACACTGATGTTTGAAGGTGTTATCACTTACCCAGATGCTGGTCGCCCTTGGAAGATGGTTCAAGACCACAAGATCAACCAGTTCTATACCGCGCCTACTGCTATTCGTGTATTACACAAGATGGGTGAAGATGAGCCGGCTAAATATGACATAAGTTCGTTAAAAGTACTGGGAACCGTTGGTGAGCCTATTGACCCTCCTGCATGGAAATGGTACTACGAAGAAGTTGGTTCTTCAAAATGTGCGATTGTTGATACTTACTGGCAAACAGAAACGGGTGGACACATTGTCTCTCCTCTTCCAGGCGCTACTCCAATCAAACCGGCATGTGCGACCCTTCCACTCCCGGGTATCATTGGAGAAATCCTTGATCCGCAAACAGGTAAAAAGGTAGGTCCAGGTGAAAGTGGCTACATGTGTATCACTAGACCTTGGCCGGCAATGATCCGTAATGTCTGGGGAGATCCTGAGCGTTTTAAAAAGTCATACTTCGGAGATGTTAAAAAAGACGGCAAAGCCGTTTATTTTACAGGTGATGGTGCTAATTATGATGAAGATGGTTACATCACCATTACAGGCCGTACGGATGATGTTATCAATGTATCAGGTCATAGAATGGGAACAGCGGAAGTAGAAGCGGCTATTAAAAAGCATAACAATGCTGCTGAAGTTGCTGTTGTTGGTAAACCACATGAGCTCAAGGGTGAAGGTATCTTTGCTTATGTTGTACTCAAAGCTGACGTTGACAATGCGGCTGATGAGATAAACGCCATCAACAATATCATCAAAAAAGAGATTGGTAATATCGCATTATGTGACGATATCGCTTTTGTTCCAGGACTTCCTAAAACACGTTCAGGAAAAATCATGAGACGTATTCTTCGCTCGCTTGCTAAGGGTGAAAAAATCACTCAAGACATCTCAACACTAGAAGACCCAAGTGTTGTGGCTCAAATTGAAGCTATCGTAACCGCGTAAACATAAGACAAGACCTTAAGGTCTTGTCCTCTCATCTTTCACTCTTTATATCAAGAAAACTTTTCACTGTGCTAATTAACTTTTCACTATCAATTGGCTTAGGTATAAAAGCATCCATTCCAGCATGAATAAGACGATCTTCATCTCCTTTCATAACATTTGCTGTCACAGCTATAATAGGTACGACACTCTTATGTTCTTCACGAATCTTCTGCATAGCTTCTACCCCATCCATTATAGGCATACTTTCATCCATCAAGACAAGGTCATACTCATTTTTATCATACATCTGCACAGCTTCTAAACCATTATGTGCCATATCAAAAGTGATGCCGACATCATCTAATAACATCCCAATAAGTAGTTGATTTGTCTTATTGTCCTCAGCCACAAGAATATGAGCATCTATTTTTTCATTCTCACTTGTTGCTTCTTCTTTAAGAGCTTCAGTCTCATTGAGGGGAAGTCTTAGAGTAAAGACACTTCCTTCTGTCAATATACTTTTAACTTCTATTCCCCCATGCATAGCCTTTGCCAATGCATAAGAAAGACTTAGACCAATACCCATTCCCGCACGTACCTTAGTTGTGGAAGAATCCGCTTGTTCAAAAGACTTGAAAATACGTTGCATTGTCTCTTCTGAGATCCCGCATCCACTGTCTGAAACCCTAATATATAGATCTGTATTGTCAGAAGTCACTACAACACTGATTTTATCGTACTCAGATGTAAATTTGATTGCATTAGATAATAAGTTACAAAAAATTTGAGAGAGCCTATTCCAATCACCATAAAGGTGAATTTTATCATCTAGCTTAAACTCAAAGCTAAACTCTAATTTTTTTTCTTGCATAAGAACTTCATACTCTTGAAGCAAGGTTTCAAAAGAAGACCTAAGAGCAAAACTTTTATTCACAAGACTCAGCTCTCCATTTTGCAGCTTGATAATGTCCAACATATCATTAATAATGACAAGCAGATGTTTAGCGCTATCAACAATTGGCTTTATCTTCTTATTTTCATCGGGAAAACGTTGATGTAAAATCGAAGCAAAACCAATAATCGCATTAAGCGGTGTGCGAAGTTCATGACTCATATTAGTAAGGAAATTATCTTTCACATGCTGCAATTCAACTTCTCTATCTAATGATTTATGTAGCTCTTCTTCTATAGCTTCTTGCGTGCTCAACATAGTATTCACTGTTTTTGCTATATTTTTCACTTCTGTAAAATACAAGCTTTCAGGTTCTAACCTCTGAGAAGAACTTTTAAACCCAGTAAAAAACTCTTCAAATAAGTTCAAGGAATAAAAAATCGGTCTAAGTGTAAAATAAAACAGAAGAATCAAAAAAAATATTATTCCAATACTGATAAACATTTCCATATCACCGAGCTCTTTTACATTCGTCTTTACCTTAGATACTATGTCGGCTTCAAGCTTAATAAAAAGTGTTTCTCCAGCATGAACAGCTTCTCTCATGCTTCCCATCAATCCAATATTTTCTTTTAGTCCAATGGTCTGCATACTTTTTGTAATCTGTAAAAACACATCTCTATACTCTTTGAAGTGCTGCATCTCTTCTTGTGTGACTTCTAAGGACCTAAGCTTTTGGAAAAATGTGTTATAACGATCTATATATTTGAGTTCATGTCGCATAAAAAAATCTTTTTCCGCACGACGCAACTGAAGCAGTAAGATTGAAACTTCTAAAGAGTTTTTATCTTGTAGATCTTTTTCAATCATATGTGCCCGTGAACGAAACTCTTTGTGCAAACCTTTTTCTTCATCAAAACCTATTTTTTCATAGATTTTTGTAATCCGAATAAAATACTTTACATACTCTTTCATATGCGCATCTATTTTGGTTAAAAAAGAGAGTGGTACAAGGTTTGTATCTATCTCTAAAAGCTCTGTAGAAAAATTAAAAGAATATTTTTCTAGTTTTTCAATATACTGTTCATCTTTTCGAAGTAAAAAATCTTTTTCAGCCCGCCGCATTTGAAGGAGTGTTTTTTGTAATCTTTCAATTTTTGCATACTGTTCAACATTGTTTATAATCTCTCTTTCAACAATATAATCACCGTATTGCAAACTAAGGATACTAACAACAGACAGAAGAAGCATTAAGACAAAACGGTTTTTAATCTTTTTCATATTATATACTACTGTTATAAACTTTAATATGATATAAACTTTTCACCTGTTTCTACTGAGTAAAATGATATGTCATTCCAAGCTTTAGCGTCCAAATAAAATCATTCGTAAACGCTTAATTCTTATAAGAGAAAGCCACCTGCTTTCTCTTATTTTGATTTACTTACTAAAACACCTCCCAGAATAATAAGTCCTATACCTGTAAACGTCCAAAAGTCAGGAAAAGCGTCTCCAAGCATCCATCCAAACCCTATAGCAAAAGGAATATTCGTATAAGATATAACACCTATGATACTTGCCTTAGAAAAACTATACGCCTTTGTTAAAAGCCATTGAGAAAGTGTTGATATAAGCGACATAAAAACTACTAAGGCCCACAAGTGCCACTCACTATGCCAAGATATACCCGTAAATAAAAACTCTAAATAAGATGGTGGATTACTTACCCAAATAGAGAGTATAAAAAGGACTAACGGGAAGAGTGTTCCCACCCCCATAAAAGAGAGCATAATGACTCGTGTATCGTAAATATCTTTTATCTTTTTGATAGTCGCATAAGCAGCAGCTGCAAAGAACCCGCCCATTATTCCTAAGAAGTGTGCATAAGAGATACTAAGACCCCAAGGCTTTGTAATAAGCACAATCCCAAAAAAACCTATCGCTAGTGCCAATATTGCTCTTTTGCTTAAATGTTCTTTAATCAGGTAAAAAGCAAGGATGGAAACAAAAAATGGAGAGGTCTTGTTTAGAGTAATTGCTTCACCAAGAGGGATGACCGTAATAGTGTAGAAAAACAGTACCATTGCCGAGGCACCGAAGACACCCCGTAAGAAAAGAAGATGAAACTTTCCGCCTTTTAAACTTGGAGCAGTATGTTTTAGTGTGTATAAGATGATAGCCACACCTAAAAGGTTTCTGTAAAAAACTATTTCTAATGCTGAGAAGTCTTGTGAAAGCACCTTTGCAACAGCGCCATTCATAGCAGAAATAAGTGCAGATAAGAGCATAAAAAGTATGCCACGGTCCATGTTTTTAATCATAAGCGAATTGTAGCATTAATATCGCTCATCAAAGGGAAAACAGAGACCTTATCAGCAAGAGTGACTTATATAACTGCACTCTGAATGCGGAAGTCCTATCCCTCTGCTTACGGGGAAAAACCTCTATAGAGCCGGCTGGTTCTATAGACTTCAAGATAAACTGTTTCATATTTTAAAACTTTTTATCTTTGAAGGCAAATCTTTTTACTTTTAATTTTTGTACATTTTATAAGAGTAGTTGCGTTATGCTTGAAACATGAAGACATTGCTTTATCTTATTTTATTTTTTTTCTTATCACTATATTGTGAAGCCAATACAGTGACACACCTTCGTATAGAAGGTGCCATTGGACCGGCCACAAGTTCTTATATGCAAAAGGGGTTTTCTTACGCTAGCGAGCAAAACTCAAGTGCTATTCTTATCTCCATAGATACTCCTGGTGGTCTTTCTACCTCAATGCGGGAGATGATACAAGAGATCTTAAACGCATCCATACCTACTATCGTCTATGTCTCACCCAAAGGTGCCCGCGCTGCAAGTGCTGGCACTTACCTGCTTTATGCTTCTCATATTGCTGCGATGGCCCCGGGAACAAACCTCGGAGCAGCTACTCCCGTGAGTATGATGAGCCCGCCTCAGATGAAAGATCAAAACCTTAGTGATTCAGCCATGCAGAAGAAGGTCATTAATGATTCAGTCGCTTATATTAAAAGCCTGGCACAGCTCAGAGACAGAAATGTTTCCTGGGCCATTGAAGCGGTAAAGGAAGGAAAAAGTCTCTCTGTAGAAGATGCGCTGAGATACAAGGTTATAGACCTCATTGCAGAAAATGAAACTGAGCTGTTTGAAAAACTCGAAGGAAGAGAACTCAAGATAGCTGAACAAAGTATTGTTCTCTCCTTTAAACAGAGTAAACATCTGTCTTATAAACCTGATTGGAAAAACCGGTTTCTTAGTATCATAACCAATCCAAACATGGCCTATATTTTACTGATGATCGGTATTTACGGTATTTTCTTTGAATTGATGAATCCAGGTTCTATCTATCCTGGTGTTATCGGACTTATCTGTGGAGTGATGGCTCTATATGCTCTGAATCTTTTGCCATTTTCCTTTGCCGGCTTGCTACTGATTGCCATTGGAATTGCCCTTATGCTCGCAGAGGTCTTTGTCAGCGGATTTGGAATACTCGGGATTGCCGGTGTAGTCTCCTTTTCTTTGGGTTCAGTACTGCTTTTTGATGCCAAGACTTTGGGCGAAGGAATATCCATACCGCTGATAATCTCATTTAGTATAAGCTCACTTGCCTTTTTTCTCCTTCTCATACGTTTTGTCTTCTCATCACGTGCTTCAAGGATCGTCAGCGGAAAAGAGGAAATGATAGGAATGCCTGTAGAAATTATTAGCCATGAGGAGGGTCTATATCGTGTTCACTGTCACGGTGAGACCTGGTCTGCTAAAAGTGATGAAGACTTTCAAATCGGAGAAACGGCCTATATCGAGTCTATTTCAGGGCTCACACTTAACTTAAGGAGAAAAAGATGATACCCATGACACTTATATATACCCTTGCCTTTATTGTAGTTTTACTTGCCTTGTCTATACGCATAATCAGAGAATATGACAGAGGTGTTGTTTTTACCCTTGGACGATTTACCGGAATAAAAGGTCCGGGACTTATCATCTTGATTCCTGGAATTCAACAGATGGTCAGGGTTGATCTTCGTACCATTGTTTTAGATGTTCCTACTCAAGATGTCATCTCCCATGATAATGTCTCTGTCCATGTCAATGCCGTCGTCTATTTTCGCGTTTTAGATCCGGAAAAAGCCATCATACAAGTAGAACACTTTTATGATGCGACGTCTCAATTGGCACAAACGACCCTTCGTTCTGTTTTAGGACAGCATGAGCTCGACGAGATGCTAGCTGAAAGAGATAGGCTAAATACTGACATACAATCAATACTGGACAAACAAACAGATGCCTGGGGAATAAAGATCTCAAATGTAGAGATAAAGCATATTGATCTGGATGAGAATATGACCAGAGCTATCGCCAAACAAGCAGAAGCCGAGAGAGAAAGACGGGCCAAAGTCATTCATGCCCAAGGAGAGTTGCAAGCCAGCCAAGCCCTCTTAGAAGCGGCAAATATTTTAAGCCAAAACCCTCAAAGTATTCAGCTAAGGTACCTTCAGACCCTAAGTGATATCGCAGGAGAAAAGACTAATTCTCTTGTCTTTCCTTTTCCTATAGAGTTTTCAAAGATATTTAAAACCTCGGAGGGTTAAAGCTCTTTGGCATGATAAGAGCTACGCATCAAGATCCCAGATGCTACGGCTTTAAAACCCATATTTAAGCCCTCTTCTTTTAAATAATCAAAAAACTCCTGAGGGTAATACCTTCTCACTTGAAGATGTTCTTGTGACGGCTGCAGATATTGGCCAAGTGTCAATTCAGATACGCCTGCGTCTAAAAGATCTTTCATTGTCTCAAGAACTTCTTGTTCACTCTCACCAAGACCCAACATCAATGACGACTTTACTATACAATTACTCTTTAAAGCATAATATGACAAGGTCTTTAAGCTTCTATCATAAGAGCTTTGAGGACGTACAGTTTTAGAAAGTCTCCTTACCGTCTCTTCATTATGAGCCAGTTTTTGGGCTCCACTTTCAATAATAATATCCAAAGCCTTCTCATCCCCATGAAAGTCCGGCGTTAAAAGTTCTATTTTCACTTCTGGACATTCCTTCTTTATCTCTTGTACACAGGCATAAAAATGACCTGCCCCATAATCACTCAGGTCATCCCTGTCAACAGAAGTGATAACCACATAATTCAAGCCAAGCGCATTAATCGCTTTGGCCAGCCTATAAGGCTCATCTTTATCTACATTCAAACCCCTGCCTGTTTTCACATGACAAAACCCGCAGGCTCTTGTACACACATCTCCCAAGATCATAAAAGTTGCTGTTTTATGAAAATAGCATTCAGCTCTGTTAGGACAAGATGCCGCCTCACATACTGTGTTTAATTGATTCTTTCGCAATATGTTTTGAGTCTCACTTATAAGATAAGGATCAGGTGCTTTAACCTTGGGTTTATAAGGATTCATATAAATATCGGAAATTATATTTACAAGGTCTTATCATAATCTAAAATACGACCTTTCTAATGCTTCTGCAAAGCTTGGATGCGCCATTATAGTACTACCTGCAAGGTTTGCATCCATCTCCCCAACCAGAGCCATAGCTACAGGAGCTATCAACTCTTCCGCATCCGGTGCTAATATTTCCGCACCCAGTATAAAACCTTCTTCATCCGCGTACACAAACATCAGCCCATTTTTTGCATTATGAAAGCTCGATGCACTAAATTCTCTAAGGCTTACCTGACTCTGCTTATAAGAGGTGTTGGATTTTTCAAGCATATCTTTGTTCTGTCCTACACTCGCATAAGACATAGGAAGCGTGTGAATGAACTGTACAACATGGTTTAAGTTCAGTGCTTTTGGACTTTTTCCCAAGATACTCATTGTCACGTTAAGTACCTCTGCTCTTGCGGCGTGCGCCAACTGAAGTTTGGCATTACAATCACCCACCGCATAATGATCTTTTAAACTGCTCTGAAAATATTCATCCGTATCGATGCCTCTTTGCACCTTTATCTCATCTGTTTGGACCACTGACAGGTTTGGTTTACGGCCCGAAGCAACTAGAAGCATGGGCGTATCTATTTGGTCTGCATTTTCAAAACTGATTGCAACACCCTTAGCAGATACCTTGGTATCCACTATTTTATGATCTTCTAAAAATTGTATACCCCTGTCTTCAAGCTCTTTTTTTAATGCCTTTTGAATTAAAGGGTTAGCCTTTTTCAGTAAGCCCTTTGAATGCAATAACACAGTGACTTTGACCCCGCTAAAGCAGAAGAAAGAGGCCATTTCAAGACCGATAGCCCCCGCACCGTAAATACAGATCTCTGTAGGGAAATGATCTAATTCCAAGACCTCATCACTGGTAATGACCCGTTTGGCGTCATAAGTTATACCTTCGGGGATAAAGGGTGAAGAGCCCGTGCCTATGACAATATGTTTAGCTTCATACACCTCATCTTTAACACTTACCTTATAGGCTTCTTTAACAACACCTTCTCCTTCAATAAGGTCAATTCCCTTACATTGTGAATGTACCGCTTTTGTCGCGGCATTTATAAGTCTGTCTTTCTTCTCAACAAGCTTTTGTATATTAAAATTGATCTCACCTTCAAAAATCTCACTTTTGCTTTGTTCAAAACTCTGCGCATAATGTAAAAACATCTTTGATGGGATACAGCCCTTATGCAGGCAGACCCCGCCCAACTGGCTCAGGTCTTTTTCAACCAAAGCAACCTTCAGACCCTTTTTGGCAGCTATGATAGCCCCTGCATAATTTAATCCGCCACCTATATAAATAATGTCATACATCTTCTATATTCCTTTTAAAAAATTCTTCATCAAGACAAAGGGCCTTAAGTCTTTGCATAAACAAAGCTGCCTCATACCCGTCTATCAGTCTATGATCTATTGTTAGATTAACAGAGATTTTCTTATCTATTTGTGTCCCGATCGCGGCTATAGCTGAATCATCTTGATTGATTAAAGCATCAAAACCTTCTATGCCTGTTGTCCCGAGGTTTGATATACCAAAAGTTGAGTCCTGCATCTGTGAACTTTTCAAACTTCCTTGGTTTATATCTTCTTGTATATTCTTCAAAGCATGCTTTATCTCTTTTATACTGAGCATATTGGCATCTTTGATCACGGGCATATACAACTTCCTGCCTCCCAGCATTGCAAAAGATATAGAAGCATTTGAGTACAACAAGATCCCATCATCCTTGATACTTGAGCGAAAACCTTCAAACTCCATCATAGCCATAGAAAAAACCTTGATTAGCCATGCACTTATACTGTAATCTTTATAGAGTTGAAAGTAAGAGCTGTCTATATGATCATAAATATGAAAGACAGGCTTTTGAAAAGATTTTTCCAGGTTCTTCATCAGCGCTTTTTGAAAAGAACCTATTGGTTTAAAAGTAGAAAGCTTACTCTTGTTTACATACTCATCTACGTCTTTACTGTCGTACTTTTTGCTTAGTTCAAAATCAAATATATCTAACTTATATTTCTTTATCAGATTCAAAGACCTAGGAGTAAAAAAACGTTTTTCTAAATAGTAGACAATATCCTTTTCATGGCTAGGAGAGGGAAGCCTTTGTACTTTTTGTAAAGAACGGATATTTAGACCATGACTCATCGCTAAAACCTTTGCCTTGGGTGAGGCCATGGAACGATCTAAAGCCTGAGCTTGTCTTTGAGCATGAATATTTAACTCTTTTTCTTGTATAGTTTTTTCTTTAGCAGGCTCATCAGCCTTCTCATTAAGCTCAGTCCCACTGATATTACTAAGCTTTATGCTGGCGATGACTGTTCCCACAGGAGCGCTTTCGCCTTCTTTGATATGTAAGGCTTCAATCTCTCCATTTTTAAAACATTGCACTTCCATAATAGCCTTATCCGATTCAACCTCAGCAATCACATCACCGATACGAACGACATCCTTAGGCTTTACTCTCCAACTGATCAACTTCCCCTCATCCATAGAATCAGAAAGCTGAGGCATCAATATCTCATAAGCCACTTTGTTTTCCCCACTGTATGATATCTTTTGTTATGCTTTGGGGTGTAGGGATACTTGCAAGTTCAAGCTGACGATTATAAGCTATAGGAACATTTTCTCCACTAAGGCGTAAAGGCGGCGCATCAAGCAGATAAAAAAGCTCTTCCGCTGCCCAAGATATTACCTGAGCTCCGAAACTGCCCATCTTATGTCCCTCTTCTACAAGAACCACACGTCCCGTCTTGCTAATCGATACTTCTAAACTTTGAAAGTCAATGGGATTTAAAGAACACAGGTCTATTACCTCACAACTGCAATTTAGAGATTTTTCAATCTCATCTATACACGTCAGGGTATCATCAAGCATTTTTAAATAAGAGATGATAGTGATATCATCTCCCTCTTTTACAAGCCTTGCCTTAAAAGGATTAACCTTGGCATTTACATCCACTTCTGAGTTTTTATTGTATAAAAGTTCATGTTCTATAAAGATGACGGGGTCATCCATCCTAATAGATTGCCTTAGCGCATGATAGGCATACGTGGGATCAGCCACCGCAAAAACAAAGACTCCGGGAACAGCCGAAAGCATCTGCTCATAGCTCTCAGAGTGTTGAGCGCCTAACTGACGGCTCACACCTTGAGGCATACGAATCACCATAGGAAGTCTGATCTTCCCCGCACTCATATAAGGTATCTTTGACATATGATTGATAATCTGATCAAAGGCCAAGAGTGAAAAATTTGCCGTCATCAGTTCAACAACAGGTCGTAATCCTGCTATAGCCATTCCAATTGCATTTCCGACTATACTCAGTTCCGCTATAGGCGTGTCAATAACACGGTTTTTTCCGTATTTAGCAAAAAGACCCTCTGTCACCCGAAAGGTACCGCCAAAGGCTCCGATATCTTCACCCAAGAGCACAAGGTTCTTATCCTGCTTCAGCTCTTCATCAAGAGCTAAATTCAGTGCTTCTCTATAAAGCATGGGTAAGTCCTTCAGGTGTAAACATATGTTTTTTCAGATCTTTCAAACTAGGTTCAGGACTCAGCTTGGCAAAAATGACAGCCTCTTCAACGACTTGTATTGCTCTTTCTTCCAACTCATGCGCCTTTTGTGCATCAATGCGTGGCTTTAGCCTCAGTATGGGGTCCGCATCCTTACACTCCTTCATCTCCTGGGTATCTCGATATTGATTAGCATCACTTATAGAATGGCCTTCAAATCGGCATGTCATCGCTTCTACAAATATCGGTCCATTTCCTTCTTGAAGATACTTTTGAGCCTTGCCAATCGTTTCATAAACAGAGACAATATCCATCCCGTTCACTTCAAGGCTCTGCATATACCCCCCTACTTTCTCGGTCTGTTTTATAAAAGGGCTCACCTTGTCTATACGGGTACCAATCGCATATTTATTGTTTTCACATAAAAAAAGTATCGGAAGCTTTTGAGCTGAAGCAATATTTATAGACTCAAAAAAACCGCCGCAATTGGTCGCACCGTCACCAAAGACGACCATTGTTCCATCATTGAGACCTTGAAGTTTTCGAGCATAAGCACAGCCTACTGCATTGGGGATATGCCCTCCAACAATTGCGTCACCACCGTAAAAACCAAGCTCTGGACTGAACATATGCATAGAACCGCCTCTTCCCTCACTTACCCCGTCAACTTTGCCAAAAAGCTCTGCCATAACGGCATCAGGCGCCATTCCTCTGGCTATAGCCATAACATGTTCTCTGTAGGTGGTGAAGATATCGCCTTTTTTAAAAGCTTTCATCGCACCGACACTTAGACCTTCTTGTCCAATATCCAGATGTAAAAATCCGGAGATGTGCCCCTGCATATAATTTTCTTTTGCAGCATATTCAAAATATCGACCTAAAAGCATTGAGTAATACAGGTCTTCTAAGAGAAGTTTATCCATAGTTCTTCCTTAAGGTTAATCATCAAGCATGGTATATTCTATCCTGAAGAACATAAATTAAAGATATATGTGTTTTGGCATTTATAAACTTATAACGAAACTAAGTAAAAGAATGAGGAGAAGAGAGGGTCACCTTAACGAACCTGCTGTTAACAGAAAATGAGCTCTTTATATGACCTTAGGTCCCGGTTTGCCGATATAATAGCCTTGTGCCATGTCAACGCCGCAGGCAACTAGGTTCTCATATATCTTTTCATTTTCAACAAACTCAGCAATGGTCTTGATACCCAAGGCTTTGGCTAGACCTACAATCCCACATACTATAGTCCTGTCTTTTTCGCTGTGCTCCAGTTTCTTGATAAAGATACCGTCTATTTTGAGATAGTTAAAATCAATCTCCAATAGACGACTGAAACTGGAATTTTCAATCCCAAAATCATCAATCGCTATCTCAAACCCCACTTTTTTCAAGGTTTCAAGCATTGCAAGTATTGTAGTGTGATGCGCACTGACGGTCACATTTTCAAGTATCTCAAATGTCACTCTTGACGGATCCATATTATAGCGCTGGGCTCTGTCTTCTAAAAAGCCAATGAGTTCATTATCCAGAAGGTCTCTTTGGGTTAGGTTGATAGAAAAGCTTACCTTTTTATCTTCAAAATAAGCAAAACTTTTATTGATCATCATTCGGGTTATCGAACCCATCAATCCGAGTCGTTCCGCTGAACTAAGAAACAGGTATGGCGCAATGATTTCTCCCTGATAATTACCGCGTGCAAGGACTTCATACTTGATTATTTCGCCTGTTCCGACATCTTGAATAGCTTGATAATACGGCTCTATTTTATCCTCTTCTATCATCTGCTTTGTCGCATTAAGCCATTTAATAGCATCCTTACTCTTTTGTACACTGTCGATCGAATCATCATAAAAATAGTAATAACGGCTTCCAAACTCTTTACTGATTTCCAAGGCATATTCGGCGTCAACAAGCGGATATATCTTTCCGTCAATGTTAGATATTCCCATTGAAAACCTCATACTGATCTCAACACCCTCGACTTCAATAGCCTCTGTGTCAAAAAAGCTTATCAACTGTTTGCAAAAATGCTCGACCATCTTTGAGTCTTTTTCTTTCATCAAAAATACAAACCGGTCAGATTCTACCTTAAACAGTTTACTACTTTGTGTCACATGTTTTGCCAGGGCTACGGATACTGACTTTAAAATCAAATTGGAAAAGTCTTTGCCATACTGCTTATTGATGACAGAAAAATTAGAGATGTCAAGCAGTAAAAGGTGGCTATATTCATCCTTCTCAATGTCATGGGCAAGTTCCATAAAATTAAAAAGTCCGGTCAAAGGATCATGTTTATAGAAGTATTCAAGTTCCTTTGTCTTATTTCGCGCAATCTCATCCAGGTTGGTATTGATTTCTTCGAGTTCACTGTTCTTATTGATCAATTGCTTCTTTAACTCAATAGGCTCGATAATCTTAACTAGGCGGAAGATCAATTCTTTTAGGTTAAGCGGTTTCATAAGATAGCCGTCGACTTGCAGATTAATAGCTTTAATAAGGTACTCCGACTCGTTGAATGCTGTCGTTATCACTATGGGTACGGTAGCATCGATTTCACGGATCTGCTCTATCATCTGCAAGCCGTTCATCTTTGGCATTTGAATATCCGTAATAATAATATCAGGTCTATGCTCTTTAAAAAGTGCTAGTCCTTCTTCACCATTGTTGCCGCCATAAAATGTTTTGACCATGGGTTCCAAAAAAAACTCGACCTCTTCTTTTATATCAAAGTTATCTTCTACATAAAGTACATTATAGGCCTCAAGTGAACTCGTCTTATTCATCACGATTCTCCCTCACATTCTGAAGATTTTATAAACACAGTAAAGAGTGCGCCCTTTTGCGTGTTTCTAACACTCAAGGCACCCTTCATATTACTTTCAATGATCGTCTTTGACATGTACAGACCAATCCCTGTTCCACTGCCTTCGTCCTTTGTCGTGTAGTAAGGATCAAATACCTTTTTAATAGATGAATCAGGAATGCCTCCGGCATTGTCTTCGATCTCAAGCTTGACCTTATCGTCCTCTTCACTCACCCGTATAAAGATCTCACGATTTTCAGAACGATGCTCCACTAGCGCATCCTTGGCATTATTGATGATATTAAGCAGGACCTGAGAAAACTCACTTTGAAAGCCTTCTATGCAAAGCGTCTTGTCCATCTCTTCGTGAACTGTTATCAAGTTGTTATCCAGCGTAGAACCTAACATCTCCATCGTACTTAAAATCGCTGCTGATACCTCAAATACCGCTGACTCTTTATTGGGTTTAAAAAAGTTCCTGAAATCATCTATGGTCTGTGACATCGAATTTGTAAGACTGTTTCCTTTTGTCACTACCCTTTGTATATAAGCATCATCCAGACGTCCCATCTCTTGAGCGTTTTCAATATTCTGGAGTAAGAGGCCCAAAGCATTTAAAGGTTGTCTCCACTGATGGGCTATATTTCCTATCATCTCTCCCATAGCCGCAAAACGCGACTGATGGATAAGCAGCTGTTCTTGTTCCGCGCGTTTAGCGACCTCTTCTTTAACGCGATGATCAAGATCTTCATTAAGGGTGTTTAACTCTTGTGTTCGCTGTATAACACGGTTTTCCAGTTCCTCATTTGACACACGAAGCTTGTTATCTGATATCTTGAGTGTTTTAACCATGTGGTTAAAACTTTGGGCAAGTTCCCCGATCTCATCTCCCCTGTCAATTGAAAGTGCGACATGCAGATCACCTCCGGCAACTTTTTTGGCAGCCTCATTGATCTGCAAGGTAGGTTTCACTAACCAATCAGCGAGCACATATGAAAGTATAATAGACGCGAGGATTGTCACGACAACAAAGAGAGTACTGTTAATATAAGCCTTATTGATATTCGCATTAAACTCATCAAGTGAAAATCCGACAGCTACCCATCCCCATTTTATACTCGAGAAAACGACGGGATAACTAAAATGGTACACATTTTCTTCATTTAGACTACTGTTTATGATGGCACTTTTTATCTTGTCGGTCTGAAACTTCACCAATTTGGGTGGGATTTCTTGTTCAAGTGACCATTTTTTCTGGTCTTGATACACACTTGCATCCCCTTTGGCAGAGACAAGTACATATTTTATTTCTATGTCATCTTCGAGTACTTTTTGAGTATGCTCGATAATAAAACTGTAGTCACTTTCTACCATTGCATCTGCTGAGACCAGCGTTATAGACTTGGCTACCGTCTTGGCCTTAGAGTACATAACGTTAAGCAGCGCCTCTTTCTGATTTTCGATCAAGAAGTAATTGAACAAGGCTACCGTTATACCTAAGCTGACAGATATAAATAAAAATGTCCGTATAAACAGACTGTTCAATGTAAACATTTAAACCTTTTCATTTTCATTGATTAGTAAAAAACGACACCAAGACCTATTGCTCCATCGCATTGTCGATAGCCGCTCCGATGACATAGTCAGCTTCCGCAAGACTAAGCGCATGATCATGCTGTGAACGGTAGAAGTCACCCTTGGTATAAGCCTCAAAAAGCTGCGCCTCTATCACATCCTTAGTCTGCACCATATCTTCTTGGTAGGCCCGAGTATTAAGATCGCGATTCTGCTCAGCTGTGTCTGCCGCCTCGACAAGGATGTTGTACTGTTTATAACTGCTGTCCATATCTAAGAACACTTTCTTCACTTGCAGGGCTAATCCCTCTTCTAAAAGAACTTCCTGCTGTTGTAGCTTTAACTTCTCAAGACGGCTTTGCTCGACCTTACTGCTTGTGCGCATACCATTGAAGATCGACCACTGAAGTCCCACCCCTATCGTCCATGAGTTCTCATTGGTCACGTTAACCAGTCCATAATCATAATCATTATACATACGTTGGACACTACCGATTAAAGCGATACTGGGAAGGTACTCGCTTTGAGCCTCATCCATCTTCGCCTCATGAACATCAATAGCCAGCTTTAAAGTCTTAAAATCAGGATTATACTGGTAGGCCTCTTCCACAAGTGTCTGCATTTGTTTGTTCATCTTAGGAGTTGCAAAGTCATTTTCAGAGACATCTACCTCATGTTTCCATGATACACCCATAGCATTAAGTAGTGCAGACTTGGCTAAGACTTCTTTGGCAACAAGACGCTCATGAAGAGACTCGATCAGGTTAACACTCAATTTACTGCGTAGATAATCTGTCTTTTTGACATTCATCGAACCGCCTTTGTACAGCTGTGAGGTAAGGTCACTGATGAAGCTCATACGCTCCAGAGTGTCTTTTGAAAGCTGTTCAAGCTTCTTGGTCAATACCACCCCGTAGTAATAACGCTTAACATCAAAGATGATCTGGTTCTCGCTTTTTATCTTGCCTTCTTGAGCGATAAGCTTACCAATACTTGCCTGTTTTGTAATCGCAGATATCTTGCCTCCCGTATATAAGGGAAGTGTCATATCCAGCTTTGCAATGGCCGTATCACGTCCCATCATTTGTACGTCCATATTAATAGGAAGGGTTGACTCCGCAGGAGTATTTGCTGCTAAGAATGCATATGCCCCTGCTGTGTTCGCATTACCATCTCCTGCTGCTGCACCACTTAATGAGTTATACAGCGCTATTGTCTGGGTGTTATCAATAATTGTAGACCCTCTCATCTCAAAGGTCGGAGCTTCATCTATACGCATAACCGAAACACTTGCATCCAGCGTAGGATAATGCGCACTCATAGCCTGATCATACTGTGCATCGGCGATCTGTACTGCTGTCTGAGAGACTTTTAACTGATTGTTGTTTTGCAGGGCAATTGAAATCGCCTCTTTCAATGTGACAACGGTCTGTTCTGCATAAAGCGGGCCTGTCAGTACACTGGCTGACAGCAATACCATGAACTTTTGTTTCATATTCATACTTCTTATTTCCCCTTACTTGCTTTCTTTTTAGTTGTGAAATCTTCAAGTCCCGCCTTCTTGCTTAAACGCATATAGCGTTCATACAGTTTTTTTATAGGCTGTAGATCTTCTAATTTCGTCTCGATAATGCTTTCAGTTTGAAAAAGCGCCAGCATCTGACGGCCTCGTACATCCGAATCAAGTCTAAGTGCGGATTCTATCATCAGCTTCTTTGCTTTTGGGTCCAGACCTTTACGGAAAAACCCAAGTCCTGAAGACGTAATACCGCTGTTTTCCATTATTCTAAGTTTTTTACCGATCTGAGGGTTAAGTTCTTTTGCCAACTTGAATGTGTTGAGCGTAACCACGGCGGCGTCTGCCTTACCAAAAAACAGCTGTATTACAGCGCGTTGACGGCTTCTTATAGGGATTAGTTCTATATCAACCTTTCCATTAGCTCTTAAAAGAGCATCTTGTACATACAGTTCAGCCTCTTTATCATTCTCTTGTAAAATGATCGAAGCCTTATGCAGGTCTTTCCAGTCCTTGTTAGCGCTGTTTTGTGACACCAAGGTGATAAAGTTACTGTCTTCTATGTTTTTCGAACCGCCGCTAAAACCGTCTGAAAGGTTTTCAAGATCAAAATATTTCACAAAGACTAAGCCAAAAGCCGTCACATAATCAAGTTTTCCCTGGTTTAGATCCGCCGCCATTAGTTCCGGATCATCATAAAATGTGGATGTCACCGTATAGCCAATGTCTTGTATAAATTCCGTCATCCAAAGCTCTGTCGCTATTTTCATATCTTTTTTACTGTAGTTACTCAAGGAACTGTTGTCATACCCGATACGGAGTTCTTCACCCTGCAACAGCATAGAGATAAACAGTATAATGAAGAATGGTCTCATTTTTCTCCCGCTAGCTTTGTTCATATAAAACATCAATACTAAAAAAAATTTACTTATGATACCTTAAAAGTATAATTTTTTTCTCACAAGTATATAATAAAATATTTTTAATGCTAGAACGGTTTCCTGTTAAAAAAAGAGAGTATGAAGTAGATAGAAGTTCAGAGGAGAGTCCTCTGAGCCTTAGATAGCTTTTAGTACCGCTTCAAAATCCGGTGCTGTTGAGATTTCTGGAACTACCTGTTTATAAGTCACTTTTCCATCTTTAATGATAAAGATAACACGTGCCTCAATGCCTTGAAGAATGCCCTCACCAATTAAGGTGCCATAAGCATTTCCAAAAGTCTTTGACTGGAAATCTGATGCAACAGTAATATTATTTATACCGTGAGCCGCACAGTAACGCTTACCTGCAAAGGGAAGGTCCATAGAGATTACGGTGATCTTCACATTTTTAAGCTTTGCAGCTGCCTTGTTAAAGTCACGTGCTTCCTGATCACAAACAGGTGTATCGATACTTGGGACAACAACGAGTACTTGAGTTTCAGCTGTTTTGCCACCTACTTTTACTTCTTTTAAATCAGAACTGACAAGAGAGACAAGAGGCGCATCATCACCAACATTGATGGTTGTACCTGCGAGTTTAATCGTGTTACCTTTAAGCGTTACTGTCTCTGCTGCATTTAACATACTTAGACCTAATACACTGATCATGACAAATGTAAATAGTTTCATTCTAAAATCCTTTAAAAATTTTGTACAAGCTTACCTTACAAAAGTTTAAACAACCTGAAGTAAAAGTCCCTTTAGATATAGACTGTTTGGCATGTTTAAGACGTAAGGGTGATCCTTATCCTGATACATATGTTCTAAGACCTTCAGCTGTTTGCCTGTGTCTCTTGAAGCGTCTAAACAGATCTCAATTAATTCATCCATACCCACATGATACGAACATGAAAAAAGTGCGATAATCCCGCCAGGTTTACACACACGAATACCATTTAAGATAAGGTGTTTGAAACCTGAAGTAGCTGCTTTGGCCTGTTCTGCCGTTTTTGCAAAAGAAGGCGGATCAAGAACAACGATATCATAAGACTCTTTTTTGTCCGCTAACTCTTTTATATAATCCATCGCATTAGCGGTCACAAGCGTAGAGCGACCATCATCAGTAAAGTCATTTAGAGCAATGTTCTTTTCAACCTGTTGCATAGCTACAGCAGATGAGTCAACAAAGGTAACATGAGAAGCTCCTGCATTTAGCGCGTGCATACCAAAGCCGCCTACATTACAAAACAGGTCAAGCATGGTTGCTTCTTCATCTACGTACTCTGTTAAGACACCATGGTTAAAACGCTGATCAAGATAAAAGCCTGTTTTTTGAGAACTAGTCAATTCTAAACCAAACTGACATCCAAACTCAACCACTTCTATAAACTCAGGCACCTTTCCATATATCGCACCTTCAACTGTAGATAGACCTTCTTTTTCTCTAGCACTTGCATCTGACTTTTCGTAAATAGCAACAGGCTTAATAATCTCTAGTAAAGAACCGACAATCTCTTTTCTAAGTCTTTCCATCCCGGCTGTATTAATAGCAACCGTTAAAACACCATCATAAAAATCGACAATCAAACCGGCGAGCCCATCAGCTTCTGAGTGAACCAAACGACACGAATTAGAGTGCTCTAAAATCGAATGACGAGCCGAGATCGCATGCTGAAGTTTTGCCTTAATCCATTTTGAATTAATCACCACTTTTTCAAATGAGAGCATACGCAAGGTTATAACAGACTTTACATTGGCATACCCCACACCAAAGCAGGTCCCTTTTAAGTCTACTACCTCCACCAGTTCACCCCCTTCAAGTCCTTCAGGAAGCACAGCTATCTCATTTTGGTAGACCCAAGGGTTAAAAAGACGTAACTTTTTTGCAGCAGCATTTTTTACTATTAATTTTTTCATAATTTTTCCAGTGTTTTATAAGTATGACATTGTAACCAATGTATACTTTTATCACTAATATACAAGAGAGAAACTATGGAATTATGTGTAGCCCTTGATTTGCCAAGTAAAGAAGAGAACTTAGCACTCGTTAAAAAAATAAAAGCTTATGATGTATGGATAAAGGTGGGCTTTCGCTCTTATATCCGCGATGGAAAAGAGTTTATTGAGGCCATCAAAGCCGTCAATCCAGCCTTTAAAATATTTTTAGATCTGAAGCTTTATGATATTCCAAACACTATGGCCGATGCGGCTGAGTCTATTATGGGCTTGGGTGTGGATATGTTTAATGTCCACGCGTCTGCTGGAAAAGTAGCTATGCAAACGGTTATGCAACGTCTTGAAAAATATGAAAACCGTCCTATTGTACTAGCTGTCACTGCCCTTACCTCTTTTGATGAAGAGAACTTTAGAGCTGTTTACAACCAAGACATAGCCTCTAAAGCAGATCAATTTGCCAAAGACACTTATGAAGCAGGTATGGATGGGGTTGTCTGTTCTGCCTTTGAAAGTGCTTCTATCAAATCTATCACTTCAGATAATTTTTCAACACTTACACCGGGTATCCGTCCTTTTGGTGAAGATGCAGGTGATCAAAAGCGTGTGGCTGACATTTCGATGGCAAAAGAGCAGAAGGTCGATTTTATCGTCGTTGGGCGCCCTATTTATAAGGCAGAAAACCCCGCTTCTGTAGTAGAAAAGATCTTGGCTTCTCTCTAAGGTTATCACCTTATAATAAATACATCTTATGCTTTCATAGCGTCCGCAATGGAGTATCTAGATGAAAACTTACTACCAAGACCTCTCTGAGTAAAAGGTCTTCATCAAGGCCTTTTTTTATTGTCCTTATCCTCATTATTTCCACCTTAAGTGCTGTATTTTTTGAGATCGAGTTCCCTCATGAGAGGAAAGAAACAAGACATATTTCACACCACAACTATCAATCCAACTAATAATATGGCACGCATATTGCTCAAATACTCCCAAAGGAGTACTTATGAAAGTTATGGAAACCATCGATGTTGTTGTGAAACTAAAAGAGAAGATTGCCGAAGCAAAAGCTAGTAACACAACATTGGCGACTCAACTGCAAAAACTACTTGACGCCATCCTTGCCAACCCGCAAAACAAGCATTCAATCTAATCTGTATAGAGTGCAGTTTCTTTAGAAAACAAGCATTCAATATAGTTGATATGTATTTGCTCAGGTAAGCACTCTTAGTAGGGTGTTTATCTCTTTGATAGGCAACTATTTACAAATTCCCTAATTCGCAGTCTACATTTAAGTCAAAGTTTATCTACCTTAGTTATAATCTCAGTCCTAAAACATGATTATTATGTTTTAACTTATGGAGAACTGGGTGAGTGGCTGAAACCACATCCCTGCTAAGGATGCGTACTGGTAACGGTACCGAGAGTTCGAATCCCTACACTAACTCCCTATAATAGCCACTTTAAAGCCCCTCCAAATTGGGGCACTACAAAGCACTACAAAATCATTTCTTAAACCCCCTTTTTATTGACATTTGAATTTTTTCATGAAAGTGGCTGTATTTTTGAAAATTATTGAAGAATTTCATGAAGAAACTTATGAAATGTAAAGGTCTAATTAATGATTGCTTAGCTATTATTTCGTCACGAAAAATAGTTCTTATTTTTCCAGTGTAGAAGGAGAATTGGGTGAGTGGCTGAAACCATATCCCTGCTAAGGATACGAAGGAGCAATCTTTCCGAGGGTTCGAATCCCTCATTCTCCTCCACCCTCTCATAGCCCCCAAAATTCACTTATCAAACTTACAAATAACTCTTATAGATTATCTATACTTTCAAAGATCTGCTTTTCATCATTTGGTGCAAACCTTGAATACTTTTTAAATGTTACTTCACTCGATGCATGACCCATGTGCTCAGTCAGCTGCAGTATAGGCATTAAGTTGTTTGTTAATACATATGAAGCGAATGAATGGCGTAGCTGCTTAATAGGTCTGTATCTGAACGGTAGAGGGTTCTCTACTTCAACAAGCTTTCCGGTTCTTTTCCATTTAGCAATACCAAACAATCTTTTCATGTGGTACCCGCTGATCATATGAGAACTTGCATAAGGCTGCTTCATCTGATTAAGAAATACTGTATTTGATTTGTTCAACTCATTATCTGTTCTTTGTTTTTGACGCATGAAAGCTTCGACTGCTTGTGGAGCTAAATAGATCTTTCGTAATGAAGCCTTAGTTTTGGTCCTCTCTCTTTCTTTCAATGTCTCTTTACCTGTGATCGCTCCCTTAACTATTATGAAGCGTTTTGTTAAATTAACAGAACTCCACTTCAAGAAGATTATTTCAGACGGTCTCATAGCTGTGTAGAACTGAATAATAACAAAGTCTTTAAACCATCCAGAAGCCGCTTCAATAATCGCGTCTATCTCTGACTTAGAATAAGGATCAACTCTTCCTTCCTCCGCCTCATGCACCAATTCACCATCATTATCGAACTCTTTCTTTGCAGCTCTTATGTTGGCTTGGGATATGTATCTGCTTTTTAAGAAGTCTTTCATATTATCCCAAGGGTTAAATGGTATTAGCTTTTCACTTACTGCTCTGCTAAAAACACCCCTGAATGGAGTTAAGACATTTGATAAGGTCTTCATAGCCTTAGGCTCTTTTACTACACCAGTTTTAAAATCAACTCCTCTTAAAAAATCATTCACCCAATCCTGCAAGTGAGATAGGTCAATGTCTTGAATATACATCTCTCCAAATGCTGGATAAATACAATTCTCCAAGTCTTGCTTATAGCCTTCGTTTGTATATCCCCTGTTGTCTGAATTAAGAGAGTTAACATATCTTTCTCCGAGTTTGCGAAAGACTTGCCCAGACTTGTTGATTATCTCTCGAACTTCTTCTGTGTTCTCTTCAAGAATATTAATCCATACTGGTAAGAATTTTTCTTTTGCCGCTACCATATTGGCTTCACTGAAAGATAATCCGGTAGCCTTGGTCTTTCTTCTTTCGAGCCTTCCATCTTCATGTAAAAGATCTACTTCAAGACGAATTTCTCTTTTTCCTCCGCTCCTTGGAACGGTGTAGGCAGCCACCTTTGATTTGATTACAGAAGGCATTAGGAAGCTTTTAATTTAGTAAGAAAATTATCAAAAGATGTGCCAATACCAGTCATTCCCGATGTGATTGGTTCTCTTTGATGTGAGCCTTTATTCCATGTCCTTTTGAATTCAAAAACAGCTTCTGAAATAAACTTTATTCTGTTATTTTCATATCTATAATGAATTCCTTCAATAAGAGTATTATCTTTGATATAACGATCAACAGTAGACCTAGATACCTCTAAAAAATCCGCCACAGACTTAACTGTACTGAATATCACTTTTGGAACCTGAGTATCTTTAATTGATTGAACTTCTTGGATAAGAAATAGTAGTAGTTGTTTTGTATCCGCCTCAGAGAGGTCTTTTATATTTTCGCTTTTCATGTGAAACTCCTCAGCCATTACAGCATATGAAAAGCAGTATTTGAAAACTGCAAACCTCATAAAGTTACGAAGTTGTAAAAACATTATGCCATATATAATATAAAATGTCAATAATAACAAACACTATAAGCTACATTGAAGCCTTTTTAAGTAGGTTAAATAGTTATATTGCTATTGCTTTTATATAATAGTATAAATACTGATGTAATACTATTGTGCATGTAAAAAATGCTGTCTATTCATATACAATTCATTGGTTGGAGCAATAAGGCTTTCGGCACTTTGCTCGAACAGTAAACTATTAATACTGATCTTCTTTTTTGCACACCACACAAGTAGTTCTTCATACATGATTTTGTTTCTACTCTTATTAGTAGCCAGCAGTCCGCTTGATACTCCAAGCTCGTTTGCAATAGCTGAATCCAATACAGCACCTTTAACTTTAAAACTCACAATATCCTTCATATTCTCAATGATCTCATCGAAATCTTTCATTTGGTTCTCCTAATTAATTGTAATAATTATAACATAGATTTCATAAAAAACACCTGAATACTATGTTACTAATAAAATCACTTATATATCTTTTAATATGTAACATGAAGAGTAAAATCACCGTTATATTTAGTGTAAAATATACCATTATTAAAACATTAAAAAAAAGGAAAATTAGATGAAAAATAAACATGAAAAATTAGGAATAAGAGATGACCTTGTACAGTCTCTTGGAGATGGAAAAGATTACTTATTATTTCTTCTGAGCATTGATAAGCTTAGTGAGATTAATAAGTTTTATGGTGAAAAGAAGGGTGATATGATTTTAGATATTGCTGCTAAAAGACTATTAAAAGAGTTTGCTGGCTATGAAATATACATGGTGAATGGTGCCAAATTTGCCATCAAATGTGACTTCATTGAAGATAGTTTTATAGATGATATGAAGAAGCTTGTGGACTTTTTATATGTTCTACACGACAATGAAGACATGGATATTAACAAAGGATCCTTTCACATGACAGCAGGTATTTCATACGGAAAGGATGTCTTATCGTCTGGTGAAGAGGCATTAAAACAAGTTAAAAAGGAAAGTAAGATGGTAGGTATAACTGAACAAAATAAATGCTTAGTCACCTATGAAAAGGAATGTGCCTACAATAAGAATATAAAGAATGCTATCAAAAATGGCAACTTAATTCCATTCTTTCAACCCATCAAAGACATTAAAACAGGAACCATTACGAAGTATGAATGCCTAGCAAGATTGAAACAAGATGGTAAAGTAATATCTCCATTTTTCTTCATTGAGAAGGCAAAAGAGATGAGGCTATATGACAGAATCACCATGGACATGATAGATAAATCTATTATGAAATTCAAAGACACAAACCTTCGTTTCTCTATCAATTTTAGTCCAGAAGACTTAATGAATGAGGCAACAAAAAGCCATTTCATAGAGCAAATTTTGAAACATGAAGTAGCAAACAGAGTAACTATGGAGCTACTTGAAGAGGGTAATTTCAGCAAACAAGAGACTATAAAATTCCTTGCTGAATGTAAAAAGCTAGGTGTAAAAATAGCAATAGATGACTTCGGTTCTGGATGTGCAAACTATGCAAGAGTTAAAGAATTAGAAGCAGATTATGTCAAGATTGATGGGACCCTAATTAAAGACATTCAGACCAGATCTACTTATATAATGATAGAAGGAATGGTGAAATATGCACGAGAACAAGGTGCAAAAACCGTGGCAGAATTTGTATCCTCCAAGGAAATATATGACCTATGTGTTAAGGTGGGAATAGATCTTCTTCAAGGTTATTACATCGGGGAGCCTCATCCGGATTTGGTAAATTAATACTACCAAATCAACTCCTCCACCCTCTCCAAAAAACTTCTTCATCTTCATAAACATCTACCAAATATACTCATAATTTCACTTTTCATGGCCATAAATGACACTCAAAACCACTAAAAAGTCTCTGATATTTCTTCTTAATTTTGAAAAATAATCTAAAAATTCCACATGAAAGGTTTTTTTCTTTTTCTTGTCTGACAAACGGTGAACACACAGCAGACAAGTAGTGAACAAATGGTAGACAGACAGCTAAAAAAGACTCTAAATCTCCCTTATTTTGCCTATACACAGCCCTAAAACATGCTAAAAAAGTGAAATAAATCATGCTTGATGTGTTGGAAATCCAAAAAATATCAATTATTTTCAGTAATAATTTCCATGATCACATAAGTAGCCCTTCTGCTAGGCTATACAGAGCTATCCTTATGTCATCACATCGGAAGACAATCAGATGACAAGTGGTGAATAATAAAGCAGTACAACCCCTCATTATAAGCCTTTGAGCATCCTTTTGTCTGACTTTTGTTCACCGTCAGTCAGACATTTTTCTCTTTTTTTCATAATGAAAAGTTTTTTTCATGTTTTTTTTCACTTTTTGACAACTTTTGCCTAAAAACACCACAAATAGCCATATTAAGAGAAAAGAGCTATAAATACACCCTATTTTTATCAAAATAATAGACAAAATGACATCTAATCAATTGTTATATTCTCCCGCATTTTAAGATCAATAAGGTTTATTACGAAAGAGTCTTAGTTCTCCATCCTTTTTATTGACAATATCCATTCCTGGATCCTGAATATTTCATGTTTATTTATAGTTTAAAAATGACTACAATTCAGCCCTTATTTATCATATGTATTTCTCACATCAAACATCCATTCATTGTAGCCTTTTCAAGAACACACAACATCACATCCATTTAATCCAATCAAACTCATTGCTATTACTCAATACATATTGATGACTCTCTATCATCAGGCAACAAAAAGGCATGTGATTAAGTCTAATGAAGCATATTATTGACCATATTATTTATACCCCTTTTCATGCCTTAATCATAATATTGGCTATAAAACTAATAATATGGGATAATATGCTTTTAAACCCTATTTTAGGGGTTTGAAGATAATCCAAAAAAGTGGCTACTTGACCTAAAAACACCAGCAATAATACGATAATATTACTAACCCTATTATCTCTTCATGTAATCCCAACAAATCCAACACCATTCATACAACCCTTTCATGTAATTTTCCAACTCTCTATAAGCATCCCCCCAAGCTCCCCAATCCAACCTTTCATGTAATCCAACTACACCAAGAGATCTCCAATCAGTCTAAATGAAAAACCCTCTTTCATGTACCCCAATCACACCAGATAAAATAACCCATTTATTACTTCTGACAAAACCAATTATCATAAATAAAAAACACCCATTTCATCTTTCATCAAACCCATAGAACACAGTCAATAAGCCCTATAAAAAACCTTGTTTATAAGCCAAAACACCCACGAAAAGAACTAAACCCCTAAAAACAGGGCTTTAATCAGCCCAGCTTCTGCTAATAAATGGGTGTTTTTTATAATATAGAATCCGCTTTCATCCGAGATACTGGCAGTCGGGGGCTAATAAAACTGATATTATAATTAGGACTCAATTAAGGAGCCTGTTTTTAACCGATAATATCAGGGGTAAAACCCTATTCTTCATGTAAACAAACCGAACACATCCATAACCCTCACAACAGCATCCCGATTTCTTCATGTAACTGGTCGGTTGCATAATCAATCAAAAACAGTCCATTTTCCAATAAAAACAGCACATTTGGTAAAAAGACGAAAAAGACTATTTTGGAAAAAAGAAAGTTTAAAAATGAAAAATAATATTTCAATTTTGAGAAACCGATGCGAGCGGAGCTAGGCTTATTTGTTGAACAACAAATCTGCAAGGCGATGAAATTGGAATTAGGAGCGAGCACCCTTGGATGATTTATAAGATTACAGGGTGAGATGATTTCTCGCCGCTAAACTTTGTGCCGGTAAAATTGTTGTTAAGTATAAAAGGTCATTACATGAAATTTGAATATTTAAGAGTAGACACTCATTACAATGATAAAAATGAAGTGGTGATTATCTACAAGAACAAGGCATTTGATTATTATGATTACAGAGCTATCCTTTTTGATGTGCTAGGTGATGATGGTTGGGAGTTAATAACTGCAACAGGTGTAATCTCAACAGATTTTGAAAATCAAGCATGGATTCCAATTTATGCTGACACGATTGCATCTTTTGTTTATACAAGTAGTCTGGTCTTTTATTTCAAGAGAGAAGCTGTCAAAGATATTTTAGATGGTAAGAGTAGAGAGTATAAAAATTTGTTTGAAGAGTTGAAAGGAATGAATAATGAATGACAACAGATATTACATAATGGGTCCGGCAGGAGCTTTCTTTTCACTTGTGAGTGAGGTATCAAATTCAGTGAGAGAAAAGGCTATAAGAGATTATGAAAGAGATCCATCACCATTAAACTTTTTTAAAGCCAGAGGTTTTAAAAATTTCAAAGCAATTGAAACAGAATATGGGGGAAGGAGTATAAAAGACTTAAAAGAATGGTGGGATGATATTTTCGTTCTTAAAAAAATGGAAATTCAAGAACGAGTGAGAAAGATGCCAAATCAAATAAGTATATTAGAGTATATAGAAAACACTCCTGTTGATGTTTTGAGAAATCATCAGAACGATGACATTATGTGTTTGTCTTTATTCATCAACAATAAAAGTATTCTTGAAAAAGATTTTGTTGGCATCAAATGGTATGCATGGATGCTTACTCCTGTTCCTATGATTTTATTAATATCTATTGTTATTTTCATAATGATGCTTTTTAGTCAAGAGATATCAACTTTGTTTGACTACGTTGCACAAGTAGGAGAAATTTTTAAAATAGAATCCGAAGTGTGGGAAATCTTTAAAATAGAACAGGATCCAGAAGATGGATACATCTCTGTTATGGACAGAATAAAAACTTGAAGATCATATGAGATGATTTTATTCTGAATATCTTTCATGTAATATCTATCCTTACTTTTTCACTCTTCTCTTTTCATGCCCAGCCCCAGTAAACAAAAATAATTTCTCGCCGCTAAAAATTTCATTTGCTCCGTTAGGAGAATTGTTCATTTCCCTTCTCTAATTTCTTTCAGCACTTCGAGTGGCACATTAAATATTTCAGCCAGGCTTTCATCTTTCCCAGTTGAATTATAAATGTTGTTGTAGAGAGTTTCTGGATTTAATCCATAGGGGTCGTCTTTAACAAGTTCAATAATTTTATTTTTCAGGTTTTCGTTTCTGTCTTTAAATTCCTTCATGTAAATCCTTTATTCTATATTTTATCTCTTGTAATAAAAAAATGTATTTTAGATCACCTGATGACATGGAAAGTTATGTTTGGAGATAAGGCCGCTAAACTCTAAATAAATACTGGAGATAAATATGGGTCAAGAAAAT
>Ga0316206_1000598_pt1 | contig 43828 bp, 40 predicted proteins | sample 6monthpyrite_MG_FD_204942 | JGI IMG/M metagenome (GOLD analysis project Ga0316206, IMG submission 204942) | Microbial mat bacterial communities from mineral coupon in-situ incubated in ocean water Damariscotta River, Maine, United States -... | ecosystem: Environmental > Aquatic > Marine >...
AAGGAAAATCGGCATAAAATCAGGCGCAAATGGTGCAAATCTATCGCGAGGCAGCGTATAATGCGGCGTTTCGCGTTTCCTCCATAAAGTGGATGGAGCGCAGCCCGTGTGACGGGCGTTTTTGTCTATGATAGTTAAAGATTTGGAGCTAAGATCGTGGAATTAAGCGGTGACGACATTGTTACTCAGTTTCTGAAGGATGAAGGTGTTGAATATGTATTCGGCTACCCCGGTGGTGCGGTATTACATATTTATGATGCTTTATTTCGTCAGGAAGAGGTAAAACACATTTTGGTTCGGCATGAGCAAGGGGCAACCCATGCAGCCGATGGTTACGCACGTTCGACAGGTAAACCCGGTGTCGTCCTGGTAACCTCTGGCCCGGGTGCAACCAATGCTGTCACCGGAATTGCGACTGCCTTTTTAGATTCTATTCCTCTTATTGTTATTACCGGGCAGGTGACAAGTGCGTTTATTGGTAGTGATGCTTTTCAGGAAGTTGATTCGGTGGGAATCACGCGGCCCTGCGTAAAACATAATTTCTTAGTGAAAGATGTTAAAGATTTGGCCGTGACATTGAAAAAAGCATTTCATGTTGCGACAACCGGCCGACCTGGTCCTGTTGTGATTGATATTCCTAAAGATATTACGGATCCAAATATTAAGATTCCGTATGAATATCCGGCATCAATTGAACTGCGTTCATATAATCCGGTAATAAAAGTTAAGTCTACTCAGGTAGATGAAGCGGTTGATGCGTTATTGTCTGCCAAACGCCCAATGATTTATTCGGGGGGTGGTTCAGTATTGAGTAATGCTTCATCTGAGTTGCGTACATTTGTTCGTCAAATGGGATTCCCTATTACACAAACGTTGATGGGGCTAGGTGCTTTTCCAGAACCCGATCCATTGAATGTGGGTATGTTAGGTATGCATGGAACATACGAAGCAAATATGGCAATGCATGATTGTGATGTATTGCTTGCTGTGGGTGCTCGTTTTGATGATCGTGTAACGGGTGATTTAGAGAAATTCTGCCCTGATGCAAAAATTATTCATATTGATATTGATCCATCATCAATTTCAAAAAACGTACATGTTGATATTCCGCTTAACGGTGATGTTAAAAGCGTACTTATTGAGTTGAGTAATGCCGTTATTGCAAGTAAACGCACGCCGGATAAAAAAGCGTTAAAAGCATGGTGGAAGCAAATTAAAGAATGGGCTGATAAAGATTGTTATCGTTATGATCGTAACAGTGCATTGATTAAACCACAGTTTGTTTTAGAAAAATTGTATGAAATAACAAATGGCGATGCTTTTGTGACCTCTGATGTTGGTCAGCACCAAATGTTTGCGGCACAGTTTTATAAGTTTAGCGAACCCCGTCGCTGGATTAACTCTGGTGGTCTGGGCACGATGGGCTTTGGCTTACCGGCAGCCATTGGTACGCAATTAGGTAATCCTGATGCAACGGTTGCCTGTGTAACAGGCGAAGCCAGTATTCAAATGTGTATTCAGGAATTATCGACAGCATTTCAATATGCAACACCCATTAAAGTGGTAAACCTGAATAACCGTTATATGGGCATGGTACGTCAGTGGCAGGAATTCTTTTATGAAAGCCGCTATTCAAGTTCTTATGTTGAAGCGTTACCCGACTTTATGAAGTTGGCAGAAGCCTATGGTCACGTTGGTATGCAAATTGACAAACCTGAAGATGTTGAAGGTGCTTTAAAAGAAGCCTTCGCGATGAAAAATCGTTTAGTCTTTATGGATTTCATTACCGATCAAAAAGAAAATGTTTATCCTATGATTGCCGCAGGTAAAGGCCATCATGAAATGCACGAAAGAGAGTTAGCTTAAGATGCAACATATCATTTCATTATTAATGGAAAATGAATCCGGTGCGTTATCGCGCGTGGCAGGTTTGTTTTCTGCGCGTGGCTATAATATTGAATCACTCACGGTTGCTCCTACCGAAGATGAAACTTTGTCTCGCATGACGATTGTCACATCAGGATCAAACGAAATTATTGAGCAAATTAATAAACAGCTCGATAAACTCATTGATGTGGTTAAGTTAATTGATATCACTGCCAATGGTGAGCATATTGAACGTGAATTAATGTTGATTAAGGTGCAGGCTGATACCAGCGATAAGCGCGAAGAGGTAAAGCGTCAGGCAGATATTTTTAACGGCAGAATTCTTGATGTAACGAATACAACTTACATTATTGAAATGACCGGTGAAGGTAGCAAGTTAGATGGTTTTATTAAAGCAATGGACAAGAAAGACATTTTAGAAACGGTACGCTCGGGCGCTACGGGCATTACACGTGGCGAAAAATGCTTACGGGTCTGATTGAAAAAACGTTTAAACAACCAACTATTTAAAACACGAATTTTAAAATTTAAGACAGGAAAGACATTATGAATATTTTTTATGATAAAGATTGCGACCTTTCAATCATCAAAGGCATGAACGTAACTATCGTTGGTTATGGTTCACAAGGCCATGCACACGCAAACAACTTAAAAGATTCTGGCGTAAATGTAACCGTTGCATTACGTGAAGGTTCAGCTTCAGCGGCAAAAGCGACAAATGCCGGCTTAACCGTTAAGAACACCATAGATGCAGTCAAAGATGCTGATTTAGTGATGATTTTGACGCCAGATGAGTTCCAGTCTGTATTGTATAAAGAAGAAATCGAACCCAACATCAAGAAGGGCGCAACATTAGCCTTTGCTCATGGTTTTGCAATTCACTACAACCAGGTTGTACCACGTGCTGATTTAGACGTCATTATGATTGCACCTAAGGCACCGGGTCACACCGTTCGCAGTGAATTTGTTAAAGGCGGCGGTATTCCGGATTTAATCGCAATCTTCCAGGATGCGTCAGGTAAAGCAAAAGATGTCGCGCTTTCTTATGCATCAGGTGTTGGTGGTGGTCGTACCGGCATCATCGAAACAACATTTAAAGATGAAACAGAAACTGATTTATTTGGTGAGCAAGCTGTTTTATGCGGTGGTGCAGTTGAGTTGGTTAAAATGGGTTTCGAAACATTAACTGAAGCCGGTTATGCTCCGGAAATGGCCTACTTTGAATGTTTGCATGAATTAAAATTGATTGTTGATTTAATGTATGAAGGCGGCATCGCTAACATGAATTATTCAATCTCTAATAATGCAGAGTATGGTGAGTATGTTACCGGTAACAAAGTTATCAACGAAGAAAGTCGTTATGCAATGCGTGAAGCATTAGAAAGTATTCAGAATGGCGAATATGCTAAGAAATTCATTTTAGAAGGCATGAGTAATTACCCTGAAATGACAGCGCATCGTCGTAACAATGCAGCACATCCAATTGAACAAACAGGTGAAAAATTGCGTAGTATGATGCCGTGGATTACAGCGAATGCCTTAGTTGATAAAGATAAGAACTAGCCACGAACTCTGAGAAGCATGATGGCTGCGTTAATTACTTACCCGGAAAAGATTATAAGTGCCAGTAATATAAAAACTGGCACTAAAAAATGCTCATGCACTACGTGTGTATTCGGCAACTGCTCCTGCGTTGCTCTAACTACGCCCATCCATGGGCTAGTCCGCTTTTTCGTAAGTATCTTCCTTGTCCTCACTCTTCTAAGTGTCCGTACGAGCAGGTAATATAAAAACAGCCGAGCTTTGCTCGGCTGTTTTATTTTTAAAATTTGTAAAACAACTATTTGATAACGTCAATACGAGGATATGTATAAGGATAATTAAATTAAAACCGTCTACGGCAGGACTCGGCAGTCGAGCAAGAATTGTTCCTGGCAATTTTTTACATATTCCGCCATCTGGCGGCCAGATGGCGAATAGCGCGTTTTAATTTGTTCCTTCCAGTTTCGTATCCGATTTTAAACTAACATTTAAATATAATAACGATAAAACAAAATGGCCGTTTCAAGACACCCAATTATTGCAAAAGAAGGTTGGAGTTTAATACTCTTTACCGGAATTATTGTCGCAGTACTCCAACATTATTTGAGTTCTTACCTGGCATTTTTGTGGAGTGTGCCTTTGCTGTTGGCCTGGCTATACCGCGATCCCCATCGTCCTTTACCGTCCGATCCTTTGGGTTTAGTCAGCCCTGTTAATGGAAAAGTTATCGTTGCGGAAGCTCATCCGGATCCTTTTCTTGGGCGTGATGCTTTTTTATTTCGCATATCTATTTCCCTTACAGATATTTATTCAATTCGAAGTGTGACAGAGGGCAAAATCATTCAACAGTGGTTGGATCCTGAAGATGATGATGATGACCGCTCTTTAGCGCATGCCATTCAGATTAAAACAGACGAAGATGATGATGTGATGATTGTTTTAAGACCGGGACGTTTCTTTAAACAGCTGAGCTGCGATGCCGTTATTGGGCAGCGTATTGGGCAGGGGCATCGTTGTGGCATTATTCCTTTTGGCGCTTGCGTAGATATTTTTATCCCTGCTGCAAGCACTATTCAGGCTAAAGTGGGTGATAGTGTGGCTGCGGGGATAACTCAGTTAGCTTCTTTAAAACACCACGCTTAAATAATGCCTGAACTAATTTTCTAAAATCAAAGGTTATAGTTGTACTTCTGTTGTGAAATGATTAAAAATAGTGATTATGGAAAATAAAAAACCACATCGCGGTATCTATCTTCTTCCCAACTTATTTACCACTGCAGCACTTTTTTGTGGTTTTTATGGGATTGTTTCTTCTATTAATGGCAAGTTTGAAGTGGCTGCCATTGCTATTTTTGTTGCGATGCTACTTGATGGTATTGATGGTCGGGTCGCGCGTTTGACCAATACACAAAGTGATTTTGGTGCAGAGTTTGATAGTTTGGCTGATATGGTGTCGTTTGGCTTAGCCCCCGCTTTAATTGTTTACTTATGGTCATTACACAACTTGGGCAAAGTGGGGTGGCTTGTTTCTTTTGTTTATGTTGCCTGTGCCGCGCTACGTCTCGCACGTTTTAACACTCAGGCCAGCACTAGTGATAAGCGATATTTTCAAGGCTTGGCCAGTCCTGCCGCGGCTGCGGTTGTGGCGGGTTTAATTTGGAATGCCGGGCTTATAAAAATGTACCTGCCTTCAGCGACATTACAAATGGTTGCTTTGGTTACAACATTTTTGGCGGGTATTTTAATGGTCAGTAATGTGCGTTATCACAGTTTTAAGGGTATTAATTGGCGCAGCAAAGTCCCTTTTGTGACGATATTGATGTTCGTATTTGTGTTGGTCTTTGTTTCAGCAGAGCCCGCTTTAGTTTTATTTCTAGTATTTTTTGGCTATGCCTTATCTGGCCCTGTATTGACCTTAATACAATTACGCCAACGTCGTGCAGAGCGAGCGCAAATTAAACAGCAAAATATAGAGGATTAAGCAGGTTTAAAGGGCTTGGCAAAAGTACTAATTCAGGTTATATTCCCCAAATATGATCACTTCAATAAACAGCGAAGCCATTTATAACGCCTATGCCAAGCATAGTGTGGGGTTTCCTGTATCTGAATACTTTAATTTAAGTCTCCTCCTGCGCTTACTGCCTTAGGGCATATATAACATAGCGCGTTTTGCTAGGGCGCCCACCTCTTAACTAGCTGAATTATTTAAGTACCCCCTGTTAGATTTATCTGTCGTCCGTGGCATAATCGGTCGCAGAATGGAGAATAAAAATGTCCAATAGTAAGCAAGAAAAGTTAATCATTTTTGATACGACGTTGCGTGATGGTGAGCAAAGCCCCGGCGCTTCGATGACCAAAGATGAAAAAGTCCGTATTGCAAAAACACTTGAAAAAATGCACGTTGATATCATCGAAGCCGGCTTTCCAATAGCCAGTCAAGGTGATTTTGAAGGTGTACAAGCTGTCGCTAAAAGCATTAAAGACAGTACCATTTGTGGCCTTGCGCGTGCTTTAGATAAAGATATTGATCGTGCCGGTGAGGCTTTGAAGGGGGCCAATAGTGGCCGCATTCACACCTTTATCGCAACATCGCCTATCCATATGCAAATGAAATTACGTATGGAGCCTGAACAAGTCATCGAACAAGCAGTGCGAGCCGTCAAACGTGCGCGTCAATTTACCGATAACGTTGAATTTTCACCTGAAGATGCTGGCCGATCAGAACCGGAATTTTTGTGTCGAATTTTAGAAGCGGTCATTGATGCTGGCGCAACAACATTGAACATCCCCGATACCGTCGGGTACAACGTACCGGAACAATTTGGTGGTTTGATTAAAATTTTACGCGAAAATATTCCTAATTCTGATAAAGCGATTTTCTCTGTGCATTGCCATAACGATTTAGGATTGGCTGTCGCCAATTCTTTGTCTGCTGTCATGAATGGAGCCCGCCAGGTTGAATGCACCATTAATGGTTTGGGTGAACGTGCAGGTAATGCCTCTTTAGAAGAAGTTGTTATGGCCGTTCGCACGCGCCATGATATTTTCCCCTGTTCAGTTGATCATATTGATACCCGACATATTGTTCCAGCATCGCGTTTGGTATCAGGCATTACAGGTTTTGCTGTTCAACCAAATAAAGCCATCGTTGGCGCAAATGCTTTTGCTCATGAGTCCGGTATACATCAGGACGGTGTATTAAAAAATCGTGAGACTTACGAAATCATGCGAGCTGAAGATGTGGGTTGGTCAGCAAACCGAATGGTTTTGGGTAAACATTCTGGCCGTAATGCTTTCCGTACACGTTTACAGGAGATAGGTGTAGATTTTAATTCTGAAGACGAGTTGAATGATGCTTTCTCGCGCTTTAAAGATTTAGCGGATAAGAAGCACGATATATTTGATGAAGACCTTCAAGCTTTGGTTACAGAAGCAAATATGGCTGCTGAAAATGAACGTTGCCGTTTGGTTGCTTTAAAAGTATGTAGTGAAACAGGTGAAACCCCCAGCGCATCAATAACGTTAAATATTGATGGCGAAGAAAAAATTGCCAGCGCAACAGGTGGTGGCCCGGTTGATGCGACATTTAAAGCAATTGAAACCATTATTGACAGCGGTACAGAATTACAGCTTTATTCTGTCAATAATATTACCAGCGGTACTGACGCTCAGGGTGAAGTGACTGTCAGGCTTGAAAAAGGCGGTCGCATTGTTAATGGTCAGGGCTCTGATACTGATATTGTTATTGCTTCAGCAAAATCATATATTAATGCTTTAAATAAAATTCTTGATCCAAAAGAACGTGAACATCCGCAAGCAGGTGATGTTTAATTTTATTCTCAACATAAAGTCTGGTTTATCAAAAATAAATCAGACTTTCTTTTTATTAGGAGAAAATTGTGTCTAATAAAAAAGCCTATCTCAAAGAAATGAGAGTTGATGTCTGGCTGGAAAGAAATCACTCTATAGAAACACCTGCTCAACAAAAACCTGTTGTTGTTTCTTCTGAAAGTATTACGCCTGCGCCGGTTGAAGTAAAAGAAGCGATAGAGTCTGAAATAAAGCATGATGTTGTTAACCCTGTTAACCCTGTTAACCCTGTTAACCCTGTTAACATTGAAACTTTAGACTGGCGAGCCTTGCATTCACATGTAGCAGAATGTCAGTTGTGCGATTTATCTGGGTCACGCACACAAACCCTTTTTGGTTCAGGTAGTCATACCGCACCATTAATGATTATTGGTGGGGCCCCCAATCTAAATGATGAACAACAAGGTGATGTTTTTTCTGCTGAAGCAGGTAAGTTGTTAAGTGCAATGTTAAAAGCGATGGGTTTTCAGCGTAATCAAGTGTACCTTTCAAACATCATAAAGTGTAAAACACCTGAAAATCAGGAGCCTTCTGAACAACAAGCGGCCTCTTGTGAATCTTATTTATTAAGACAAATTTCTTTATTAAAGCCAAAATTGATTTTGGCTTTGGGTACTGCTGCTGCGCAGAGTTTATTAAAAACAAAATCAAACATGAACCGGTTACGTGGCCAGTTACATTATATCGATGGCATTCGTTCACCCATTCTTATTTCATACCATCCAACTTATCTTTTAGCCGCGCCAAATGAAAAACGTAAAGCGTGGGAAGATTTACAACTTGCTATGAAAGAGCTTGCTTTATGAGTGCAGTGCTTGATGATGTGAGCCAAATGGGTACTTTCCGCTTAATGCTTGAAGATGACCTTGATAAGGTTATCGCTATTGAAGAATCGGTTTATCCTTTTCCATGGACCAGAGGTATTTTTTTTGATTGCTTAAATATTGGTTATTTATGCCGGGTGTTGGAAAAAGATCAAAAAATTATTGCTTATAGTGTAATGTCGGTAGCTGTGGGTGAGGCACATTTGCTTACCATTGTTGTTCCGCAAGATGAGCAAGGTAAAGGTTATGGTAAAAAAATGCTGGATGAAATGATTCAACATGCAGTAAAGGATAATGCGACGACTATGTATCTTGAAGTAAGAGCTTCGAATAAAACAGCAATTCAGTTATACCATCAACGCGGTTTTAATGAGTTAGGGATTCGTGAAAATTATTATCCCGACGAAAACGGGCGGGAAGATGCTTTAATTTTAGCATTAGATTTAAGCTTTGAAGTCAGTGAATAAAAGCCATTCGTGTTTTGTAAAAAACTGAATGGCCGTATGACAAAAGTTAAGGAGTAACTTTAATTATTGTTTAGTTTCTGCCTTGTGTACGTTGATTGGTCGGGCTTCATCGTCACCACAATCTAACGACACTGCACTTACTGATCCTATCCCTAGAAAAATGAGTCCAACAAAAGTTATAAAATATCTCATAGTAGACCTGCCTTCAGATAAGTCGAATCTATAGTTAATTGTAGAAGACGTCTTACAAAAATCCATGAACTAGGGTATAAAAAATATTAAAAAAAGCTTTATTTTAAGTAACTCTATGAAATATATCGATTTTATAGCCTTGCTTGTCTGTTGTACCAGCCATGTTTTTGAGTAATATTACCCTTATGCAGAAATAATGTCGGGATGAAGACCCTTATGGTGGAGTTTGTCCATCACCAGCATTGGAATATTAAAATGTGCTTCATACTCGATCATTAAATCATGGGGCTGTGAGACATTTACTTCAACATTTGTGACATGAGGAAGGCTTTGTATTTGTTGTTTTAATTCACTAAGAGATTTTGAATCGAGCTTTTCATCGATATAGACCTGTATTGAGTGCATAATATTTCCTCTTTTTTGTTTGGAGAGACAACATATAGTGACACTTACACTATTGGTATAGGTAAGAAAATAATATTCGTCAAGAAATCATAAGATTTCTTTTTTTGGCACAGATAATGATTCCTAACAGATTTTTTCATGTAAAATAGCGTGTTTTTGAACCCCGTTAAAAGTAGAGCACATCGTCACATGCCATCATTTTTAGAAGAACTTAATCGCCGCCGCACTTTTGCGATTATTTCACATCCCGATGCAGGTAAAACAACCCTGACTGAGAAATTGTTATTATTCGGAAGAGCGATTCAGGCATCGGGTACGGTTAAAGGTAAAAAATCTGATCGCCATGCTACTTCAGACTGGATGGAGCTGGAAAAAGAGCGGGGTATTTCGGTAACTTCTGCGGTAATGCAATTTCCGTATAAAGATTGTATCGTGAATTTACTCGACACACCGGGACATGAAGATTTCTCTGAAGATACTTATCGTACATTAACCGCGGTTGATTCAGCTTTGATGGTGATCGATTGCGCCAAAGGTGTAGAAGATCGCACGATTAAGTTAATGGATGTGTGTCGTTTACGTGATACACCCATTTTGACATTTATTAACAAGCTTGATCGGGAAGGACGGGATCCCATTGAGTTATTGGATGAAGTTGAAAATATTTTAAAAATTAACTGTGCGCCTGTCACCTGGCCTATCGGTATGGGGAAGGGGCTTAAAGGTGTCTTTCATTTATATAATGATTCGGTACATCTTTTTAGTGCAACACACGGTGGGAAAATTCAACAAGGTGAAGTGATTCAAGGCCTGGATAATCCCAAATTAAAAGATGTTTTGGGTGAAACAGTTGTTGATGATTTGCGTGATGAAATCGAATTGGTTAAAGGTGCAAGCCATGAATTTAACCAGGAAGAATTTTTAGCCGGAAAATTGACTCCAGTTTTTTTTGGTTCAGCAACAAATAATTTTGGCATTGAAGAATTATTAGATTATTTTGTTTCAGCGGCACCTGGTCCACAAATACGTGCAACGCATGAACGTGAAGTGAAACCCGAAGAAGATAAATTCACAGGATTTATTTTTAAAATTCAGGCGAATATGGACCCATCGCATCGTGATCGGGTTGCCTTTATGCGGGTTTGTTCAGGAACGTATGAGCAAGGCATGAAAATGAAGCATGTACGCATCAATAAAGATGTCAGGGTGGCAAATGCGATTACTTTTATGGCGCGTGAACGTGAAAGTGTAGAAGCGGCTTACCCGGGGGATATTATTGGCCTGCATAATCACGGCACGATTCAAATTGGTGACACTTTTACACAAGGTGAGTCATTGAAATTTAGTGGTATTCCTAACTTTGCGCCGGAACTTTTTCGTCGTGTGCGTCTGAAAGATCCATTAAAAATGAAAGCGCTACAAAAAGGGTTGGATCAACTTAGCGAAGAAGGGGCAACGCAGGTTTTTCGCCCTTTAAATAATAATGATGTGATTGTTGGTGCAGTGGGTGTCTTACAGTTTGACGTTGTTGCATATCGTTTGAAAGAAGAATACAGCGTGGAATGTGGTTTTGAAGCGGTTAATGTTAATACCGCGCGTTGGGTCGAGTGTGACGATGAAAAAATGCTACAAGACTTCAATAAAAAAGCAGCAGACAATCTTGCATTGGATGCAGGAGGAAGTTTAACCTACCTTGCTCCAACACGGGTTAACTTAGATTTAACCATTGAACGTTGGCCAGATGTTAATTTCAGGGCTACGAGAGAGCACTAACTTATTGATTTTAAAGTGTTTAATTAAAAGGAGCAAATAGCTCCTTTTTTTATGCATTATTTTTAAGTTTATCGTTAAATTGTCGATACATTATACGGGGACGGTAATTTTGAGAATAGAGAATGGCCATTGATAAAACACTTTATGATCGCTTGGGTGGAAAAGAAACTTTTATAAAAGTACATAAGCTATTTTATGATAAGGCCTATGCTGATCCCTGGTTACGCAAATATTTTACGGATAAACCACAACAGGTACTGGAGAATCAACAAACTGACTTTATGGTTCAGTTAATGGGAGGACCAAAAATTTATGGTGGAAAATCGCCTAAATCGGCACACCAACACATAGTCATAACCGATGAATTATTTGAGTTACGCTCTACTATGCTTTCTGAATCAATTAATGAGGCCGGTATTGCTGATAGTTTGCGACAAGAATGGCTCGATGCTGACAGAACTTTTAAACGAGCGCTGGAGAAAAGCTCGGAAGAAGAATGTACAAGGGCATACCCAAATCAACCTATTCTAAACTTCCCCCGTTAATATGTATTTAAAAATAACCTGTTGATGGCCTGTCTTTTTCGTTAGGATATAGCCATGGGGGAAAAAATAAATAAAACGACTTTTTCATGGGCGTTATATGACTGGGCAAACTCTGCTTATGCTACGGTTATTCTGGCGGGTTTCTTTCCTCTTTTTTTTAAACAGTATTGGAGTGATGCTACTGATGTAACAACCAGTACATTTCAACTAGGTTTAAGTAACTCTATTGCAAGCACCATTATCGTTATTCTTGCTCCTGTTCTCGGTGCAATCGCTGATGCAGGTAATCTTAAAAAACGTTTGCTATTCATATTTGCCTTACTCGGAATACTGATGTCTGCAGGTTTGTATTTTATTGCAGAGCAGCAAACTTTTTTAGCACTCACTTTTTTTTCTTTATCGGCTATTGGTTATTCAGGCAGTATTATTTTTTCTGATGCTTTATTAATAGATGTCACAGAAGAAAAAAATTATGACCAAATATCGAGCTTTGGTTATGCATTAGGCTATTTAGGTGGTGGCGTGTTATTTGCCTTTGATGTTTTTATGACAATGAACTACGAATTATTTGGATTTCATAACAGTGCAGAAGCCGTTAAATTTTCTTTTTTAACGGTATCAGTCTGGTGGTTCATCTTTTCTATTCCCTTATTTATTAATGTTCCGGAAGTATCAAATAAAAACGTGAAGTTAATGCCAGGAAAAACTATTATCACTGGCTTCAAACAATTGAAACTCACTTTTCATGCAATAAAAAAATTACGCATGGTTTTGTTATTTTTAATTGCTTATTGGTTATATATCGATGGAGTAGATACGATTGTTCGAATGGCTGTTGATTACGGATTATCATTAGGCTTTAATTCCACGGATTTGATAACAGCACTACTGATTACGCAATTTGTAGCTTTTCCTGCAGCCATTTTTTTTGGTTACTTGGCAAATTATATTGGTACTAAACATGGCCTGTTATTGGCCATTTTTATTTATTTTTTAATAACAGTATGGGCATCACAAATAAGTGCAGTTTCAGAGTTTTATATGTTGGCAATTGTTATTGGCCTGGTTCAGGGAGGCGTGCAAGCATTGAGTCGTTCATTTTACGCACGTATTATTCCCAAAAATCAATCTGCGGAATTTTTTGGTTTTTATAATATGCTGGGAAAATTTGCTGCTGTGTTAGGGCCGGTTATGATGGGAGGGGTTGCTATATACACCCAGAACTCACGATTTTCAATACTGTCAGTGAGTATATTGTTTATATTGGGTGGAATCCTGCTATATTTCGTTAATGAATCAAAAGCAAAATTAATGTTGATAGATTATGAACAAAAATTAAAGGCAGAGAACATATAATGAGTGATGGTAAAGAAAAAAAGCCTGGTTTACTCGATGTAACTCGAAGTGTATTATGGGCTTTTATAGGTGTTCAAAAAAGTAAAAATCATGAAAGGGATTTTAAGTATGGAAAACCCTGGCAATATGTCATTGTTGGTATAGTTGGAGTAGCTGTTTTTATTACGGTTATCATTATGGTTGTAAAGTTTGCATTATTAATGGCTACTACCTGATAATTTTATTTCGCTTATACATTTTATATTCATCTTTATCTGAAATATAGACTGTGCTGGTATCGAAAATCTGAAATAACTATGAATATAATAGATAATGATTTTGCAGAATTAGATGTGGATATTTTTAATGTTTTGAAAAAAATGTTTGAAGAAAAATTTCCAGATGCAGTTGCAAGTTATACTATGACTGCTAAAGAAAATATTAGTGCTATCATGGTCGCGACTGAAAAAGGCGATGCTACTGGATTAGAGCATGCGGCACATGCCTTAAAAGGGGCTAGTGGACAGTTCGGAGCCCTACTATTGAGCGAATTAGCCAGAAAACTGGAAGTATTTGGTCATTGTAATGAAGTCGATAAAGCAAAAGAGATTGTTCAGGATATTATAGATGCCCGTGTTTCGGTAGAGAAGCTTATGTTGAAAGAACTAAGCTGATTTATATGTGAGTTTTTCTAAAGCCATTTACTCAATATTTCTTTTAGCCTTTTTAACGAAACAGGCTTTTCTACATAATCATTCATTCCCGCTTCGAGACATTTTTCTTTATCACCTGGCATAGCATTGGCTGTTAAGGCGATAATAATTGATTTTCTTTTTTCTGAGTCAAGATTCCTTATTATTTTTGTTGCTTCTAAACCGCCCATTTTAGGCATAGTAAGATCCATGAAAACTAATGCATAATCATCATCACTTTTAATTTTTTCTAGTGCAACTAAACCATTTTCTGCAATATCTGCTTTAATCGAAAATGTATTAACCATGGCCAACATGAGTTCTTGATTTACTTCATCATCTTCTACTATGAGGATTTTTTTACTATTGGCACTATTGTTTTTACTGTTAACGTTAGCACTCGTTGCTATGTTTTCTTTTTCATCAGATGAGCTTGATGGTATTTCTTCTTTTGAATAATAAGGAAGGGTAACCCAGAAAGTTGATCCTTCTTTAGGTTTGCTGTTTACGCCAATTTCTCCTCCCATTAATTCAACAAGGCTTTTAGTAATAGTCAGTCCTATTCCTGTACCATTGACTTGATTTTTATATTCTTCAAGACGATTAAATGGTGTAAATATTTTATCGAGCTCTTCACTTTTTATTCCTATTCCATTGTCTATGATACTTATTTTTAACTTTGTCTCAGACGGGTATTCAATGTTAATCGTAACTGTACCTTCTTTTTTATTGTATTTAACTGCATTGGTTAATAAGTTTAATAATATTTGTTTAAGTCGTTGATGTTCTGTTTTTATGTAAATGTTTTTGACGGGGTTAAATTGACAGCTAACAGCAATATTGCTTTTGTTAGCTACAGGTGCAATATGTTCACAGGCCTCTTTTATTACTTTATCTAAACTAACCTCATTATTTGAAATGACTATTTCACCGGTCTCAATGCTTGATAAATCTAATATTTCATTAATCAGATTTAACAGATGCATCCCTGCCTTTAATGTGATTTCAACTTCATAACGATGACTTTCAGAAAGTTTATCTTCAGTATCGGATAGCATTAATTCGGCGTAACCTAAAATAGCATTTAATGGTGTTCTCAATTCATGACTCATGCGTGAAAGAAACTCAGATTTAGCCATATTGGATTTTTGTGCCTGTTCCGATACTTCTTTTAAGTCAGCGGTTCTTTCTTCAATCCGCTGCTCGAGAATTTCGTGAGCAACCTGTAGTGCTTCTTCAGCTATTTTTCTTTCAGTTACTTCATTTTTTAACAGGGCATTGTTTTGAGATGTTTTTTTATAAAGTTTTTGTAGTTCTTTGGTCATATGGTTAAATTCAATTGCCACCTCTTTTAGTTCTCTTGCACCGACTATTTGTATTTCTTTCCCAAGATTATCCTTGTTTTTTCTTATATTTCTCAATTGGGTGAGCAGATTGTTCACCGGTAGAGTAGTACTCTTGCGTAAAATAATAAAACTAAGAAGAACACTTAGTAAGGTAATAGTAAGAGCAATAAAAATAAGAAAGCTTCGTGTTTTGTTTAGTTTTTTATTTAATTCAGAAATGTCATGAGCAGTTGTTATCGTAAACAGGTATTCGTTGTTGTCAGAGTAAAGATCATACCCGGCCAGCAAGGTATTTTCCATTTGATCTTTTGAGGGCCAGTTTTCTGTTTTAAATATTTCGGTGTTTCTATTAGATGATACTTTTATCGGTGACCCCAGGCGCTGCTCAATATTCTTCAGGTTGTGAATAGGATTAGCAATAATTTGCAGGTAGCCTTTTGGTTTTAATCCACCTATAGGTACTAAGACTGAATAGAAGCTACGTTTATTCATATTACAAAGATAGCTGATGATTATGAGTCGATCAGTGCCGGTTCTTTTTTTTGCTCTATTTATTAATTCGCTACAAATTATTTTATCAAAATTATTCCCGGGTTTTTCAGTCGACTCTGCGATTAATTCATGATTCATATCATAGATATAAATTTTTTCCAGATCAATTATATCCGCCATAACCAGGTATTGGTAAAAATGACGGTTGATTATTTTTGATAGTTTTTCTTTATCTTGTTTATTGTATATGTTTCTGAAGTGTTCTTCTTTTTGTAAGTTTAGTCCCAGGTATTTTAATTTTTCATTTAATTCTGCAAGCGAAGATTTGGTATCATGTTCAATGATTTTTGAAATAGAATTGACTTGATTATTTAAAGTAACCTTCTGATAAATTTCACCGGTAAAAATTGCCAGCGAGAGTGAGATCAAGCCTAAGGTGACAACAGTTAGCGTGATTAAAGATCTTAAACCCGGAAATTTAAATCTTATCATGGCTCGGATATTCTGGGGATTATTTTGTTACAACAGGATATTTTTTTTGTTTCCATTCTTCAAAACCACCTCGAAGCCAAAAAGTATTTTTATATCCACATTTTATTGCGACCTTAACGGCTTTAGCACTATGATTACACTTGGGACTATTGCAGTAAAATGCTGCAGGCGTTTTTTTATGGGGCAATGTTTTCGCTAATGTTTTGCAGCTTGTTGTTGTATCAGGCAAGCTGTTCGAACTTTCGATATATCCCAGCAACCGATCACTTTTAATTCTTGAATCAAGAATGATTAAATCCGGCATTTTCTCAACATATTGAATGAGCTTTTCAGAGTTGATCTTTTCTGTACCTGTTATGTGGTTAGGGCTTATGCTTTCTTTAGATAAACTACTTGATGAAAAAGAAAGCAATACAATATATAAAGTGAAGCGATTGCTCCTTCTGTTTTGTTCGCCCATATTCCAAACCTTTTAAATTTAGGAGGGCGTTTATTAAATGTATAATATTTAAACCGTAGTAACCCTCTGTATATATGTAAATATAGCTCATATTAAACAAATTTAAAGAATATAGACCCTGCAAAACAAAGGGACATAGCTAAAGATTAAAGTGTTTTAATCTTTTCTTTTTGTTGTTGTAAACTTTCCAGTGCCGTTTCAATCTCGGCTAATTTATCACGCTCTTTTTGTACAACCGCTTTGGGTGCTTTGTCGGTGAAACCTGGATTTGAGAGTTTGCCTTGTAATTGTTTGCTTTGACTGGTTAGTTTTTCTATTTCTTTGTCTAACCTTTTTAACTCCGCATCTTTATCTATTAAACCAGCCATGGGAATAAGCAGCTTCATTTCACCAACCAGTGATGTTGCAGACTCAGGTGCTTCATCATTATTATCCAGCCATGTAATACTTTCCAGCTTAGCCAGTTTCATCAGATAGGCTTTGTGTTTATTAAACAAACTGTGATCAGTCTCAGTACCATTTTGAAGGAGAACGGCTAAAGGTTTCCCTGGTTTAATATCCATACCGCTTCTTATTTGCCGGCAGCCAATAATGAAATCTTTAATCCACTCCACTTCTTTAACTGAGGCCGCATCAAATTTATCCTTGTCATATTCAGGGTATTTTTGCAGCATAATGGTTTCTGCATTAATCCCTGCCAGTGGCGCGATACGCTGCCAAATTTCTTCGGTGATGTAAGGCATGACTGGGTGAGCGAGTCGTAAAACACCTTCTAATACATGTACCAGGGTATGACGTGTGCCGCGTTTTACTGCATCACTTGCGTTGTCATCAAATAAGACTGTTTTAGACAGCTCTAAATACCAGTCACAATATTCGTTCCAGGTGAATTCATAAATGGCATTTGCCATATGATCCAGGCGGTAACTGGAGATAGCATCTTCGGCAGTTTTTGTTGTTTCCTGTAAACGACTGAGGATCCAACGATCTGCCGCGGTGAGTTCAATCTCGCCGCCCCCATTTTTATAATCGAGCTGTCCGCAATCCTGTTCTTCTGTATGCATCAGGACATAACGTGCGGCATTCCAAATTTTATTACAGAAATTACGGTAGCCTTCGATACGTCCGAGATCAAAATTAATATCTCGCCCGGTTGAAGCCAGTGATGCAAAGGTGAAGCGTAATGCATCGGTACCAAAAGCAGGAATACCCTCCGGGAAATCTTTTCGTGTTTGTTTTTCAATTTTCTCAGCAAGGTGGGGCTGCATCATGCCGGAGGTACGTTTATTGACCAGAGTTTCAAGCTCAATGCCATCGATCAAATCGATTGGATCAAGTACGTTACCTTTTGACTTCGACATTTTTTGTCCATGTGAGTCACGTACTAAACCATGGATGTAGATTTCCTTAAAAGGAACATCCCCCATAAATTTAAGCCCCATCATAATCATGCGGGCAACCCAGAAGAAAATAATATCAAAACCTGTTACCAGTACACTGGTGGGGTAAAAAGTCTTTAACATTTCTGCATCGATATCATTTTTGGCCGGCCAACCTAAGGTTGAGAAAGGCCACAAGGCAGAGGAGAACCAGGTATCGAGTACATCATCATCCTGACGTAAATGAATATCGCCTAAGTGATGTTTTTCACGAACTTCCTCTTCGCTTCGGCCAACATAGACGTTACCTTCATCATCAAACCACGCCGGGATTCGATGTCCCCACCAGATTTGACGACTGATACACCAGTCCTGAATATTGTTCATCCATTCGTAATAGGTATTCTTCCAGTTATCCGGGACAAATTTAATACTGCCACTTTCAACCGCTTCAATGGCCGGTTTCGCCAGCTCTTCGACTTTGACATACCATTGATCGGTTAAGAACGGCTCAACCACGGCACCAGAACGATCACCGCGCGGCACCATGAGTTTGTGCGGTTCGATTTTGTCCATTAAACCGAGATCTTCTAATTCTTTGACGATTTGTTTGCGCGCGTCGTAACGATCAAGTCCGCGATATTTTTCAGGTGCTTCATCATTAATTGCTGCATCAATCGTAAGAATATTAAACATCGCCAGCTCATGACGTTTACCCATTTCATAATCGTTAAAGTCATGTGCAGGGGTAATCTTCACGCAGCCGGTGCCAAATTCCATATCAACATAATCATCAGCAATAATGGGAATCTCGCGACCCACTAAAGGTAATGTAATCGTTTTGCCTATCATGGCTTGATAGCGTTCATCATCAGGATGAACCGCGACCGCACTATCACCAAGCATCGTTTCCGGACGTGTTGTTGCGACGACTAAATAACCTGAACCATCGGTGAGCGGGTAACGCATATGCCAAAGCGAGCCATTTTCTTCTTCTGAAATAACTTCTAGGTCCGAAACAGCCGTGTGTAAAACAGGATCCCAGTTGACCAAACGCTTACCGCGGTAAATGAGACCTTCTTCGTGGAGTTTTACGAATACTTCTTGTACGGCATCCGATAGGCCATCATCCATAGTGAAACGTTCGCGTGACCAGTCGAGCGAGGAGCCTAAGCGGCGTAATTGGCGGGTAATATTGCCGCCGGACTCTTCTTTCCAGTCCCAAATACGATCTATAAATTTGTCCCGGCCCAGATCGTGGCGGGTTTTTCCATCGGCATTCAGTTGGCGCTCTACCACCATTTGTGTGGCGATGCCTGCATGATCGGTACCCGGCTGCCACAGCGTATTATGGCCTTTCATGCGGTGATAACGAGTTAGGGTGTCCATTACCATGTTATTAAAACCATGGCCCATGTGCAGGCTACCGGTAACATTGGGCGGAGGAATCATAATTGAAAAAGATTCATCTCCGCCCTTAGGGGAAAAGTTATCGTTCTTTTCCCAGGTCTGGTACCAACGCTGTTCAATTGAATGGGGATTGTAGGTTTTTTCCACGGTATTAATTCGCTATTTAAATTGTTGCAGTAGAGGCCGATTGTGACCATTAAAAGGCTGATTATTATACAGAAAATTAACTTAAAATAAGTGGTTAGTTAGAATATTGAGTGGGGATTTAGTCGTATTGAAAGCGTATTGTTAAAAATTTTGCAAAGACGTCCATGTCTTTGAGGCCACCAGGTTAATTTAGACTTTAAACTGGGAAATCATGCTTTGTAGCTCTTGCGCAAGATTTGAAACAATATTACCAGACGCAGCTGATTTTTGAGATGTTTCTACGTTTAATTCGAATAAAGTATGCACATTGACAATATTACGATTAATGTCTTCAGCAACGTCATTTTGTTCTCTCGCTGCAGTTGCGATTTGTGTGTTCATGTCAGTAATTTGAGAAATTAAAGAGGTAATAGAACTTAATGCATCCTGCACATTTGTAGAGTGCTCTACACTATGTGATGCCTTGTCTTTTCCTTTGTGCATCGCTTCAACCGCATTTTTTGCACCTGATTGCAGGCGCTCAATCATTTGTTGAATTTCCTGAGTTGATTCTTGTGTACGGCTGGCAAGTGTTCTTACTTCATCGGCCACCACGGCAAAGCCACGCCCCTGTTCACCCGCGCGAGCCGCTTCGATTGCCGCATTAAGCGCTAATAAATTAGTTTGTTCGGCAATACCACGAATTACATCTAATACACCACCAATGCTTTGCGTATCTTCTGCAAGTGATTCGATGATGGTACCTGCGGACTCCACTTCATTGGCTAATGAACTGATGCTTTCAATATTTGCTCTAACAACAGACTGTCCTGTATTTGAGGCAGTAGAGGCTTCCTTAGCAGAGTCTGACGCTGCTGAAGCGTTATTGGCCACTTCTGAAACTGTGGCGGTCATTTCATTCATTGCCGTTGCAACCTGATCAATATCGCGTTTTTGTTCTTCTAAAGAGGAATTTCCAGAGTCAACATTAACCGCCAGCGAAGCAGACTCATTTGAAAGTTGAGTAGAAGAATCCTGGATTTGACTGACGAGATGTTGAACTTTTTTAATAAAGGTATTAATCCATTTTGCTAATTCCGCTAACTCATCATTTCTATTCAGTGTAATGCGCTTACTTAAATCACCTTCACCTTCAGCAAGATCTTTGGTAAGCACAATGACTTCATTTAATGGCTTAATAATAATTATTTTTATCAAAAATGAGAGCAGTAGGCTTAAAACAATGATAATGACGAGACCAAGTACAGTATTTTTTAGCTGGCTGTTTGCTATTTCCTGGTTAATTTTATGCTGACTCCAGGCCATCACTAAGCTGCCAACAGGTTTTCTTTTTTTACCTGAAAAAGCAGGCATGGCCATAATAAGGTGTGAGTTTGTTTCTGTGATAGAAAGTGCGGATGTTTTATTCAAACTCAAAGATGTAATATCAAATGTAGGAATTGTTTTCGACTTATATTCGTGAATAATATTTCCTTCGGTATCATAGGCAATAAGGTTGGATAAAGTTGAATCCTCTTGTTCAGCAATATGTTGATAGGCTGCTTCTATCAGTTTGATTTTTTTCCAGCGCATTGCTCCACCAGCTTGCTTTGTTAGTAACTCACTGATCAACGTATAATTTTGCTTAGCTAAACTGGAAATTTTAGTTTTACTTTGTTGAGAGCTAATACTAACTAACAGAGCAATTGAGACAGCAACCGCAACGACTGTTGCAATCGATATTTTGCGGTTGATATTCCACTGGGCCGGAGAAAATTTCATACTTTTACCTTTTTACTATAAGTTATCTAAGTTCACACCAACAGTGATGGCACCTATAACATTGTTAGCATCATCACTGATGGAAACACTTAGCTGAACCTGGATCTCTTGTGTTGACTCATCTTTTTCTAATTTACCAATATGTACTGCGCCTGAGCCTGCTAAAAAGGTTTTTTGCCATTTAGCTTCATCACCTTGCCAGTAGTCTGACGTGATATCGCTTTGACCAACATTCATACCTTTATTGTCCATCACGAACATTTCGGTAAAAAGGCCATCAGATGCACTTTTTTGTTGAGATAAATAGCCGGAAAGAGCGTTACTCAAGGTGGCATTGATAAAAGGTTTGTCACTGCTTTTATTTTCTGCACGCCATTTCTTATCAAGCTTAATGATGTCTGCTTCTGATAGTCCGGCATGTTTTACGTTTTGTGCCTTGATCGCAGATTGAACGATGGCATTATTGACTATATTGGCTATTTTTCCTGCAGCCAATTCTTTTAATGCTGCATTATAGGCTTCATCCGCGTGTAGATTAATTGATAATAAACTACACACAAAAAAGAATAGTATTGAAAGTTGTTTCATGTAAAGACTCCTTCAGGGAATAGGGGATAATTTTTTGCTACGAACGTAGTATCGGCTTTTTTATAAAAAACTTTAGCAATAAAGATTAGAATATGCAGAGACAGAGCTTTTTTATGCTGCGAATGTTTTATCTGGCAGGCTATAAGATAAAAAAATACTAGCTAAAATCTTTTTTGATTTGTTTGCGGATTTTATCAACTTCATGGCTAAGGGATTGTTGTAATTCCGTTTCAATGGACATGAGGTTTTCACGTAAAGAATGTATGAGTTTTTTTTCAAGTTTTTGTTCTAAATTGTCAAGATAGTTCAGAATAGCCTGTGATGTGGGCGTGGGTGCGATGTCATAGAGTGTCGGGATCTCCTCATGCTCCGTTATCCCTTTTTCTGTTGTCGATGGAATAACAATATCATTGAGTACAGGAATTTCCATCTGTTCAGAATCAGAAGCGTTTTGTTCATTTCCATCAATAACAGAAGGAGTCTGGTTGAGCTTTGGCATGTTGCTGGCTAACGCGACACTTTCTTTAGCCGCAGCAAGTTTGGAATCACTTTTTTCCAGCAGGCTTTGAATAGATTCAAGCGCATCAACCAGCGTGTCGGGTGCGCTCACTTTTTCTGCTTTTTTGTCAAGCTTGTCTGTCATGCGCTTATCTTATAGTGACATTTTGTGAGTCTCAAGGGCATATCCCCGATCCCGGTAAAATTGATAACGTTCCCGACCTTTTGTCTTACTGGTTTCATCTGCGCTAATGATTTCTGCAACCCGTTCAAATTGACTAAAAAAAGACGGCGCAATGTGATTAAGATTTATTAAAACATCATGGTGCTGACTTATGTCAGCTTCTGATTGGTGCCCAATTAAAACCGTTTTTTCATGACAGCCGGCAGCAGTCAGTTGATGAGGAATAAAACTTGTCGCGCTAAAACTCCACAATAACTCATCATATTTTGTCGCATGTTGTTCATCAACCGTATGCATGTAAATACTATTGTTTTGTGACCATGCTTTTTCTGTCAGGCGACAGATGAATTTTTCTGTCGCTTCAACAGAGCCTTGCTCGATAATGTAAAAATCTATTCTTGTCATTTTCTATATCATCACAAGCATTGTTCAGATGTTTGTTAATAAAAAGACAATAGTTGTTTGTTTAAACAGAATATTGTTTACCACAACGATCCATTAAATATTGCGTTAAGAGTGGAACAGGGCGGCCTGTTGCGCCTTTATTGGCACCACCCAACCAGGCGACACCAGCGATATCGAGATGTGCCCAGTTAAGCTTTTTAGTGAAGCGCGAAAGGAAACAAGCGGCGGTAATAGTGCCTGCTTCGCGTCCACCAATATTGGCCATATCAGCAAAGTTACTTTTGAGTTGATCCTGGTAATCGTCCCATAATGGCATTTGCCAGGCTCTGTCACCACATTCTGTTCCTGCGTTGAGAATTTGATCGGCCAGTTTTTGCTGGTTGCTAAGTAGACCAGCAGGGTGGGCACCGAGGGCAACAACGCAGGCACCGGTTAAAGTGGCAACATCAATGACTGCTTTGGGTTTGAATTTTTCACTGTAGGTGAGGGCATCGCAAAGAATTAAACGTCCTTCAGCATCGGTGTTGAGTATTTCAATGGTTTGTCCCGACATTGAAGTCACGATGTCGCCAGGTTTACTGGCGGCACCATCGGGCATATTTTCGACGCTGGGTACGATTGCAACAACGTTGATAGGGAGTTTGAGTTCATTAACCGTCACCATGGTGCCCATGACACCTGCTGCACCACACATGTCATATTTCATTTCATCCATTGCCGCGCCAGGTTTAATGGAAATACCACCAGAATCAAAAGTGACGCCTTTACCAACTAATACATAAGGACTATCTGATTTTTTGCCGCCGTTATAGTGCATAACAATAAATTTAGGGGGGGTGCGACTACCCTTACTGACAGAAAGAAGCGAGCCCATGCCAAGTTTTTCCATTTCTTTTTGATTTAAAACGGTCGTTTTAAGTTTGCCGTAATTTTTGTCGTATTGTGTTGCCTGTTTAGCGAGATAAGTGGGGGTGCAAATATTCCCGGGTAAATTACCTAAATCACGTGCGGTATTGCGACCAAGACCAATGGCGTTACCAATTTGTACAGCAAGTTTGGCTTTTTTCATTGCAGCAGCACGTTTATCAGCAAAGTGTAAGGTCGCTTTTGTGAATGAAGAAGGTTTATCTTTAAGTTCAGAAAACTGGTAATTGCTTTGATATAATGCTTCTGTGGCTAAACGAACTTGCAGGGTTTGAGAAAGTGTTTTGTTGTCCAGATCGGTCAGACTAATTACTGCATTTTTAATATTTGCTTTGCTTAAACTGCCAGACACATTACTCAGAATCGTACTAAAGCGTTGGTGAGTAAGCTCGCTGGTTTTGCCGCAACCGACTAACAACACACGTTCCGCTTTTAAATTAGGCACATTATGCAACATCAACTCATCACCAGTGGCTCCGCTGATGTCACCGCGGCGGAGTATGCGACTAATAAATCCATTGGAAAGGTTATCGAGTTGTTGCGCTGAATTTGTTAACTTGCGCTTTTCATTAACGCCGACAACAAGACAAGGCGATTTTACTGTTTCTAGGTTGACGTTTTTTACGCTGATTTCCATACGGGATTCCTGTAAGCTTTAGCTATTGAGTAATCTATTAGCTTACTCGAAATAAGCTCGTGTTTCAGCACCTTAACAACAAAAAATTAAGACAGAATAAATGATCATTGCGCGTTACTTAATTAAAGAAATTGCCCAAACCCTGTTTGCTGTTTGGCTGGTATTAATGATTATTGGTTTAAGTGGACAGTTAGTTAGCGTTTTTTCGGATGTTGCGGAAGGAACACTTAGTGTTAATACGGTGTTGCTGGTTCTTGGTTTAAAGTCATTAAAAATGTTGCTGGTTATTTTACCGCTTTCACTTTATCTCTCCGTTTTAATGACCTTGAGCCGGCTTTATCAAAACAATGAAATGGCAGCGATTTCAGCGTGTGGTATCAGCCAAACACACATTATGCGTATTGTTCTCAGTTTCGCTTTTCTTGTTTCTATTATTGTCGGTATTTTTTCTTTACAAATTACCCCCTGGGCAAATGGTTTAGATCAACAAATTAGTCTTGATGCTAAACAGTCTTCTGATCTGGAAGGTTTAGTTGCCGGACGTTTTCGGGAAACCTCATCAGGCGTTGGGGTTAATTATGTTGAAAATATCAATGAAGAACGGACTAAAATGAAGAACGTTTTTGTACAACAACGTTCAAAGGATAATGCTGATATTGTCATTCGTGCCAGGCGCGGTGTTCGGGCAGACAATGAAGAAAACGGCGATCAGTTTATGATCCTGGAAGATGGCGTGCGTTATGAAGGTATTCAGGGAAAACTTGATTATACGGTGATTGAATTTGAACGTCATGGTGTGCGAATTCATGAAAAAGTTGAAGCAGTAAAGGTACTCAGGCACAAAGCAATACCGACATTAGAATTAATTAAAAGCAAATCTGTTGTTTCTCAGGCTGAGGTGCATAGCCGAATTGCGCCCATTGTTTTATCTTTATTATTTGCTGCACTGGCAGTGCCTTTAAGCCAAACCTCAGCACGACAGGGGCGTTATCTACGCTTAGGTTTTGGTTTGTTGATTTATATTGTTTTTACAAATTTACTCAGTGTCGGTAAAACATGGATTATTGCGGGTACGGTTCCCGTTGCTGTTGGTTTATGGTGGGTTCATGTCCTGATGTTAATTTTAGTCATATTTTTAACATTACAACAAACGGGTTTTCGTTATTTGTTTGCGAAAGAGAATAAAGCATGAAGACATTAGATCGTTATATTGGTCAGGCTGTTACCAATGGCGTCGCTATTGTCTTGCTGATTTTTATTGTTTTGTATGAATTGCTTGCTTTTACCGGGGAAACGGGAAATATAGGTCGGGCTGATTATACTGTATGGTCCGCAATTGAATATTCACTTTATCTGGTACCTCAGCATATTTATGAACTCTTTCCTTTATCTATGTTATTGGGGACGATGTTGGGTTTAGGCTGGTTAGCGAACCATAATGAACTGGTTATCATTCGTATGGCGGGTGTTTCTTTAATGCGCATTATATGGTCCATTATGAAAACGGCCGTTGTTTTAATGGCATTGGCAATGTTAATAGGAGAAGGGCTTGCGCCCCCCTTGCACCAGTATGCAAGTGAAAAAAAGGTTAAAGCATTACACGGTAAAATCAGTTTAAATACTGACTATGGTTTGTGGGCGAGAGATGGTGAAACGTATATTCATGTTGCTCGTGTTGAAAATGATGGGCGTTTAATTGGTATAACCCTGTATCAATTTAAAGAAAATAATTTCATAGAAAGAAAAATTTATGCCAAAGAAGCCAGTTATGTCGGCGACAGCTGGTTATTAAAATCAGTAACCGAAACACTACATAAAAATAATTCATTTGTTGTTAATCAATTTAAAACCATGCCATGGAAGACCTTATTAAATTTAGATACGGTAAAAGTGGTTGCAATTCCACCCAGACTTTTATCGGTTTGGAAACTAAATGCTTATATTGATTATTTGAAAAATAACGAATTAGAATTTGCCAAGTATGAACTCATTTACTGGACCAAATTATTTGGCCCCTTAACGATTCTTGCGATGGTGTTGTTAGCTGTGCCCTTTATCTTTGGTTCGGTGCGACAAGTGTCTATAGGGAAACAAATACTACTGGGTTTTCTTGTTGGTGTTGCATTTTATATTGTAAGTCGCCTGATTGGACAAGTGAGTTTAGTTTATGGTGTACCCGCAGTGATAAGTGCTTTATTGCCAACGATTATCGTCATCATGTTAACGTTATGGAGTTATCGTAAAATAAGATAGCGTTAATTTTTATCTATAATAACTTCTGTTCCACTCAATTTGTCCTGCCAGCTGTTATTTCGCATATTGAGTAAAACCCAGGCAAAACCCACCAGGGCAAATAACCATGCCGGAATGCTTGTTATGTTTAATGCAATATCTTTTTTTACCCATAAAATCATTCCGACTATAAATAAAAACCAGGCGGGAACGGCAATAATAAAACGAATAAAAGATTGTTGCCAGTTAACGGCTGTACCTGCTTTAGAGATTAAACGCTGTTTCCAGGCTCGCATCCCCAGCGTTTGCCCACCATGTGTCCAAAACCAGCCACAAAAAAGATAAACAACCAGTAACAAATAGAGCGACATATAAATGTTGTTACTTGCCGATACATTTCCCTTGGTAAAGGGGAGGGTTAACGCAGTTGCAATAAAGGCAGTGGCTAAAATGAGAAAGCTGTCATAAAGGGCGGCTAAAAAGCGCTTAAAAATTGTAGGGTGAGACATAGTTAAATTCGCAATGTGGTCTATATTTGTTGTGTCTATAAGTAGCATTATGTTGTTCATTAATTGAAATAATGTCAATGCTATTTGTGGTTGCATGAGCAGCTGTTTACGGTTAATTTGGATATAAGCATGAAAATAATAGCAATAATAAAAGAGGTAGAGTATGAGTATTATTCCTGAACTTGCTGCAATGGACGGGGTGATTGCTGCGGGCGAATATTCTTACCGCGGTGATCGTTTTACTTGTGAAGGTGATATGACAGAAGACATGGCGAGAATGGCATCGATTATGTGCCGTTCTACTACCATGGCTGTGCACATGCAAATGGATATGATTAAAAATCTTGGACATGATTGTGGTTGCACACCATCACGTGGCTGGGTTGTAAATGGTGAGCAATTTAGTGTTTGTGTCATCGCTAATCATTTTTGTTTTATTCAAAATGAGGCGGCATCACTGGACAACGTCATGAATTATATGCGCGAAAATGTACCAGACCAGGATACACCACTGGTTTAAAGCTTGAAAAATAAAAAAATTCTCGGAGTTGATAATGTCAGATTTAAATAAATTAATGAGCGTTGATGGGGCCGTAGGAGCTTTTAAATTTAGTAGTAAAGGCGAGCTAAGCGAAAGCAAAATTGCGGATGGTTCTGAGCTCAATGATCAAATTCTCGATTTATTATGCCATGTTTGTATAGCTAATATGTCTATCGCGACCATGCAAGCACGTGGTTGGGAAAATATGACCGGGATGAAAGGCTTTTATCCGATTAAAGGCTTCACTATGGTGGGCTTTGACTGGACGGTGATTGTCAATGAAGAGTTTGGTGTTGTTGTGCCTAATGACAAGGTTGACTATGAAGCTGCTCATGCTGCACTTGCAAGCTAAGGAATAGAAGATGATTAAACAATTATTGGCTGTAGATGGCGTAATGGCTATTTGTCACTTCCGGGATGATGGTGTGTTGATCGAAGGTTATGGTATGCCGGATGACATGTTAGGTGGTTTTGCTAAATTTGCCCACGATTACAAACGCTTAGTACAAGGTAATGCAGATCAGCTTTCTATGTTCACACAAATGAGCGGCTGGACACCACCGGGTGGCTGGGTGGTAGAGGGTGAGGGTGTTGCCGTTGCCAGTATCGGAAACTTAGCTTGCCTGATGAATACGCAGGAAGCCTCAAAAAATGAAGTGATGAAAGAGCTGGAAGAAGCGTCACATTGGTAAATATTTCGTTATAATTTCCTTCGTTAGCTTTTTTCTCATATGACCTGAAAAGCGGGATGGTGTATGATCCCGCTTCTTTTAAACTACACATTCTGGACTGGAATCACATGCTGAAATTGCCCGGTGGATTGGCCCTTTCTGATTTTCGTAAAAACAAACTTTTAACTGCATTAGAGGATATTGTCCCTCGAATGAGTGATGTGCAGGCAAACTTCATTCATTTTGTTGATTCAGCAAAAATGCTGAATACAGATACCGTTGCGGTGCTGGATTCTTTAGTTCACACCGATGCAACCTATGTGATACCACCAACCAGCAGCAATATTTTTCTGGTTATCCCGCGTCCGGGCACGATTTCTCCGTGGGCGAGTAAAGCGACCGATATTGCGCATAACTGTGGTTTAACCGAAGTACGGCGTATTGAACGCGGTATTTTATACAATATTATTAGCGATCAGCCTTTAACAACTTCGCAATGGCAGTCGGTCAGTGAGTTATTACATGATCGCATGACTGAATCGGTTTTTTCAGATGTATCTGTAGCAGAAAACCTCTTCCACCATGCTGAGCCTGCTCCCTTCCAAAGTGTTGATATTCTAAAGGAAGGCCGTGATGCCTTGCTTGTGGCAAACACAGAGTTGGGTTTGGCCTTAGCAGATGATGAAATTGATTATCTGGTCGATAATTTTAAAGCGATGAAACGCAACCCCACCGATGTGGAGTTGATGATGTTTGCACAAGCAAACTCGGAACATTGCCGCCACAAAATCTTTAATGCCGATTGGCTGATCGATGGCAAGAAACAGAAAAAATCCTTATTTGCCATGATCCGCAACACACACCAGAAGCATCCCGGCGGTGTCTTGTCAGCTTACCACGATAATTCTGCAGTAATGAAAGGCTCTAAAGCGGGGCGTTTTTTTGCTAAACCACAGTCCCATCAATATGAGTATCACGAAGAGAATATTCATATTTTGATGAAAGTGGAAACGCATAATCACCCGACCGCGATTGCGCCATTCCCCGGCGCAGCGACCGGATCGGGAGGTGAGATTCGTGATGAAGGTGCAACGGGTCGTGGTTCGAAACCCAAAGCTGGACTTTGTGGTTATTCAGTTTCAAACTTAAAAATCCCGGCTTCACCACAGGCATGGGAAACTGATTATGGTAAACCCGGTCGCATTGTTTCCGCGTTAGATATTATGCTCGAAGCGCCGATTGGCGCTGCTGCTTTCAATAATGAATTTGGTCGTCCGAATATTTGTGGTTACTTTAGAACCTACGAAGAAAAAGTCACCAGCTTTGCCGGCGAAGAGGTGCGTGGATATCACAAACCGATTATGTTGGCCGGTGGTCTGGGTAATATTCGTGAAGGCCATGTTGATAAAAATATTATTCCTCCCGGTTCACATATCGTGGTCCTCGGGGGCCCCGCAATGTTGATTGGCTTAGGGGGAGGGGCGGCTTCATCGATGGCCTCGGGTGATTCTAATGAAAGTTTAGATTTTGCTTCGGTACAGCGTGGTAATCCTGAAATTGAACGTCGTGTTCAGGAAGTGATCGATACCTGCGTACAAATGGGAACACAAAATCCCATTATTAGTATTCACGATGTGGGTGCCGGTGGTTTATCAAATGCTTTACCTGAATTAGTAAACGACAGTGGCCGTGGTGGCAAGTTTGAGTTGCGTACCATTCCCAACGATGAACCCGGTATGGCGCCAATGGAAATTTGGTGTAACGAATCACAGGAACGTTATGTTCTCGCAGTCAGTTCTGCGGATTTAAAAATGTTTAAAGCATTATGTCAACGCGAACGTTGCCCAATGTCCGTTGTTGGTGAAGCGACTAAAGAACAAAACCTTGTTGTTGCTGATGCGCATTTTGATAACACACCCATTGATATGCCAATGGACGTGCTTTTAGGTAAACCACCAAAAATGCAACGTGATGTAAAACATCTTACTGCGGCTAAGAATGAATTTTCATTAGATGATATTACTATCAGTGAAGCGGCTAAACGTGTTTTAGCGTTACCTACGGTTGCCTGTAAAAACTTTTTGATCACCATTGGTGATCGTTCGGTCACCGGTATGGTGGCACGCGACCAGATGGTCGGGCCATGGCAAGTACCCGTGGCCGATGTTGCGGTTACTGCGGCAGCGTATGACAGCTATAAAGGTGAAGCAATGTCCATGGGTGAACGCACACCGATAGCGTTACTTGATCATGCTGCATCAGCACGCATGGCAGTGGGCGAAGCCATTACTAATATTGCAGCAGCACGCATTAATAAAATGAGCGACCTGGTTTTATCTGCAAACTGGATGGCACCCGCCGGACATCCCGGTGAAGATGCCGGTTTGTACGATGCCGTAAAAGCAGTGGGTGAAGAACTTTGTCCGCAACTGGGTATTGCAATTCCTGTGGGTAAGGATTCCATGTCAATGAAAACGGTCTGGGGTGAAGGGGATGATACCCATTCGGTCACGGCACCATTATCATTGATTATTTCGGCCTTTACGCCGGTTAAAGATATTCGTCGAACACTCACGCCTGAGTTACGAACGGATAAAGGGGATAGTGATTTAATTTTAATTGATTTAGGCAAGGGTAAAAATCGATTAGGTGCGTCTTGTTTAGCGCAAGTGTATAAAGAGCTGGGTCATGATGCGGCTGACTTAGATGATGCCAATACGTTAAAAGCCTTCTTCGACGTTATTCAACGACTCAATGAAAAAGGTCGTTTACTGGCCTATCATGATCGTTCAGATGGTGGTTTGCTGGCAACGATTTGTGAAATGGCGTTTGCCGGACACACTGGTGTTAGTATTGCTTTAGATGAACTCGGCGGTAGTTCGATTGCAAGTTTGTTTAATGAAGAGCTTGGTGCTGTGATTCAGGTTCAACATGAATATACCTATGAAGTATTAAATGCCTTTCATCGTGCCGGTTTAGGACATTATGCTAATGTGATTGGTCAGTTAAACAATGATGACAACATTGTGATTCAATATCATGACGAAGAAGTGTTAAACGAAAGACGTCGCAATTTACAACGTATTTGGTCGGAGGCCTCTTATCAAATACAGGCTTTACGTGATAATGCCGATTGTGCCAGGCAAGAATTTGATAACATACTCGATCATAACGATCCTGGTTTACATGCAAGTTTAAGTTTTGATGCGCAAGATAATATATCTGCGCCGTATTTAAATTTAGGCCATAAACCACGTATGGCTATTTTACGTGAGCAAGGTGTGAACGGACATGTTGAAATGGCGGCGGCATTTGAAAAAGCCGGTTTTGCCAGTGTTGATGTGCACATGAGTGATATTATCGAAGGCCGTCATAATTTAAATGATTTTCAGGGCCTGGTCGCTTGCGGTGGTTTCTCGTATGGTGATGTGCTCGGTGCTGGCGGTGGTTGGGCAAAAACAATTTTACATAACAATGCGATGCGTGATGAGTTTGAAACCTTCTTTAATCGTTCAGATAGTTTTGCATTAGGTGTATGTAATGGTTGCCAGATGATGTCGCATTTAAAAGATCTGATTCCCGGTGCCTCACATTGGCCACAGTTTGTGCGAAATCTTTCGGAACAATTTGAATCACGTTACTCATTAGTGGAGGTACAACAATCCAAATCAATTCTGTTTGATGGTATGGCGGGTTCGCGTATGCCCATTGTGGTTGCACATGGTGAAGGTCAGGTAAGTTTTGCAAAAGAGGGGATGTCACAACAAGTGCAAAACGAAAATTTAGTTTCCATGAAGTATGTTGATTATCTTGGACAAGCAACAGAACGTTACCCACATAACCCGAATGGTTCAGTTGACGGCATTACCGGCTTAACGTCGGAAGATGGCCGTTTTAATATTATGATGCCGCACCCGGAACGTTTATTCAGAACAGTACAGCATTCCTGGCATCCTGATGAGTGGGGTGAGGATGGTCCCTGGTTACGTTTATTCAGAAATGCACGTAAATGGGTTGACTAAAATATAAACTGATTCATTGCTACAGGAAGCTGCAATAAATGACGAATGCGTTAGAAATAACTGATCTATACAAAACTTATAAAAATGGCATGCAGGCATTGTGTGGCGTTAATTTAGAAGTGAAACAAGGTGATTTTTTTGCTTTGCTTGGGCCAAACGGCGCAGGTAAATCTACCGCGATCGGTATTATTACTTCGTTAGTTAATAAAAGTAGCGGTAGCGTTAAAATTTTTGGTCACGATATTGATCATGAACTTGAAAAAGCAAAAAGTTATATTGGGCTTGTACCGCAAGAGTTTAATTTTAACCAGTTCGAACCCACCATTGAAATTGTTGTTAATCAGGCAGGTTTTTACGGTATTAATCGTAAAGAGGCCTATCAGCGGGCTGAAAAATATTTAAAGCAACTGGGACTTTGGGAGAAGCGTCGTGTTATAGGACGCGAGCTGTCAGGCGGTATGAAACGCCGTTTGATGATTGCGCGTGCTCTGGTTCACGAACCCCGTGTACTTATTTTGGATGAGCCGACTGCCGGAGTTGACATTGAAATACGTCGTTCGATGTGGACTTTTTTAAAGGAACTTAATCAACAGGGCACAACGATTATTTTAACAACACATTATTTAGAAGAAGCGGAAACTCTGTGTAAAAATATCGCGATTATTGATAACGGCATTGTAATTGAAAGCACAAATATGCGAGCGTTACTTGCTCGTCTTCATGTGGAAACTTTTGTATTAAATACAGAAGAAAACTTACAAGGTAAATTAGAGGACTGGACAGACAATAAAGGTTGTCAGCTTAAAGTTATTGATGATGTGACTTTTGAAGTTGAAATATCCAAAGAATACAGTTTGAATAATTTATTTGCTGAACTTGAAAAACGACAGATAAATATCAGCAGTTTGCGTAGCAAAAGTAACCGCCTTGAAGAACTCTTTGTACATCTTGTCGAAGAGGGGAAATTATGAACATCAGTCAGCAGTTTACCGCTTTTAAAACTATTGTTACAAAAGAAGTTTTACGTTTTGCCCGTATCTGGCTACAAACAGTTGTGCCACCTGTTATTACTACCGCATTATATTTTGTTATTTTTGGTCAACTAATTGGTTCTCAACTGAGTAATATTTCCGGCTATAGTTACATGGATTATATTATTCCCGGCATTATATTAATGGCGATCATTAATAACGCTTATGCAAACGTGGTTGCTTCTTTTTATATGTCCAAGTTTTCACATTTCATTGAAGAAATGCTGGTCTCACCGATGCCAAACTATTTAATATTAATGGGGTATGTGATTGGTGGCGTTGCGCGTGGTTTAACGGTGGGTTTGGTTGTTGCACTAATTTCTACCTTTTTTACGAAATTTAATATCCACAGTTATTTTATTTTATTTTCAGTGTCTGTTTTAACCGCAATACTCTTTTCGTTAGGTGGTTTTATCAATGCTGTATATGCCAATTCATTTGATGATATTTCGATTATTCCAACATTCGTTTTAATTCCGCTGACGTACTTAGGTGGAATATTTTATTCAATTGATATGTTGCCTGAGTTCTGGCAAAGCGTGTCGTTGGTTAATCCTATTTTGTATATGGTCAATGCCATGCGTTACGGTATGTTAGGCGTATCCGATATTGATTTGGTGACGGCCTTTAGTATTATTGTTTTATTCGTGGTGGCATTATTTAGTTTTTGTTTGTATCTTTTGAATTCTGGAAAGGGAATTCGTAGCTAGTTTAAATAACATATCGTTTTTTGTGAAAAATATTATCTCTGGATTTTCTTCATATCTTGCGGTTTGATACGAAAAGTTTATTAAATAATCAGTTAATTATATTTTATTTAATAATTTATCCAGAAATCGTACAGATAAAAAGCGTTTCAAATAAGCAAAAATATAGGTCGGAGTCGTTATATAATAACGTGGCTTCGGTTTTTGGCTTTCTAAGGCATGAATGACACGTTTTAATACCGCTTCAGGCGGTAAGGTAAAAGGCACCGCGGCGCCTTTTTTGCCCAGTCGTTGCTCAGTCGCTTCATATTCTTTTTTAAACCGGCTGCTTTCTTTATTGATATTTTTTTTGTAAGCGGCAAACGAGTTGGCGCGAAATTGACTTTCGATTGGGCCCGGTTCAATCAAAGAAATAAAAATATTGGTCCCTGTTAGCTCTAATCTTAAGGTGTCACTTAAACCTTCTATGGCATATTTACTTGCACTATAAGCACCGCGAAACTTAAGCGCAATAAAACCGAGGACAGAACTGTTTTGAATAATTCGGCCGTGGCCTTGTTTTAGCATTACGGGTAAAACAAGGTTAGTCAGTTCATGCCAGCCTAATACGTTTGTTTCAAGTTGCTGTCGTAAAACATCGCGGCTTATATCTTCAAGGGCGCCTGCCTGACCATAAGCGCCGTTATTAAAAAGCGCATCCAGTGTTCCTCCGGTACGTTTTAAAATTTCAGCAACAGCATTTTTTATAGACTGCGAGTTATCTAAATCGAGGTGTAAGCTTTCCAGTCCGATTGCTTCGAGTTTGCTGATGTCCTGATGATTGCGTACCGTTGCAAATACTCTGTAACCACGTTGTTTTAAACCCAGAGCAACGCACAAACCAATGCCTGTTGAGCAGCCAGTTATAAGAATGGATTTTGCTTTTTTAGTATTCATTCGTGCTCTTTTAGTTTATGCCAGTAATACTGCAATAATTCCGGTAAAAAAGATTCCATCAAAAGTACCTGCGCCGCCAATTGATGCGATGGGTACGCCCATATGTTTAATATCTTTAATTCTAAATAAGTCAGCACCTATCAAGACACCGAGTGTGCCACAGATATAAGCCAGTGGCGCGCTATTAGAAGGCGCTATCATTAGCGCGACCACAGCGGCGGTGAAGGGGGCGACAAAAATGGGCATACCTATTCCCAATCCTTTTATGGGGCGACTAAAATAAAAACAGACTATAGCAACGAGAGTGATAGCAGAAATAATCTGAAAAAAACTTAATGAGTGTAAAAATATTAAGTATACCGAAAAAAACACAGGTACAAGCGCACCGCCAACATTAATAGCGATAATGGTTTTGTCTCGTGGCATGGTGGCCGATGTAAAAAATACTCGGGGTAGTGGAAATTTTGGCAGAGTGATTTCAGCTGTTGCTGTAATAGTAAATAGTGGTAAGTTAATTAAACTTCCTATTAATGTGCTGCCGAGTAAAAGTCCGGCGGAATCCGGAGACAACCCGAGCTTAGCTAACACAATACCAAATATACCAAGTTGTAAGATGATGATGAATAAAACAGATAAAAGGACTAAATAAATGAGAGGCATAGTTAGATTATTTTGTTTATGCTCTCAGCCAGGAGGTTGGTTAGTGATATAGCGTTTGTTTTGTGTGAAATACTATCACTGCTCCAGATGTTTTTTATCCGTGCATTTAATAGTATATCCATTGCATCCTTTGCAAATAAAGCGTGGGTTACAAGAACATCAACTTGTTTAGCGCCGACTGAATACAGTTGGATTGCTGCCTGAGCAAGGGTATGACCTGAGCTAATAACGTCATCTATTAGAATAATATGCTGGTTTTCATAATCATTTTCAGGGAGTTGAATATTAACCCGGGTATCGCTATGGCGTTGTTTTGTTGCAACCGAATAGGCAACGCCACTTATTTCGGCCACTCGTTTGACCCATTGCAGTGATTCTTCGTCTGGTCCGAGTAAATGGACTTTTTTGCCGAGAGTTTTAACAAATTCGCCAAGGTTTGGGCATGCAGTTATGGTTTGATTATTTGTATCAGGTATAACTGTATCAAGCGAATGTATTCTGTGCAGATGCGGATCAACAGTAATAATGTCATCAACGAGTTCACTTAACCATTGTCCTATAATTTGTTGACTTATCACTTCTCCGGCATAAAAGGACATGTCTTGCCGCATATAACCAAGATAGGGGGCTATCAGAGTAATGCGTTGGCATCCCTGCTGGCGAAGCGTTTTGCTTGTAAGCAATAATTCGATTAATTTGTTATTTGGATAATCCAGACTTAAATATAAAATAACATGGTTCGGTTTTTCTTCAGGTAAAGTCACCCTGCTTTCTTTATCAGGAAAGTGATGGACGGAAATATCATAACACGGGAGCTTAAGTGCTTTTGCCAGATTCAGTCCTTGCTGCTTATACGTGGGGAAAGTATAAACATACAGTGAGTTATTATCGGCTGTCGTCATATTTACGGTCATAACAGTTTTATCGTTTTAAATTTCCATATAGGAAAGAGTGACTTCGTCGGCAGAACCTATACTGTAGCCGTTGCTTTTATTTGCTAATGATTGAGCAAATTTAAAATCAGCCGGGAACTCTGCATAAATGCGATAAAGCACTTCATCTTTATTTACCGCGTCACCGAGTTTTTTATTTAGATCAACGCCCGCGTGTTTGTCCATTGGTGCGCCCGCACGGCGGGCAATTTTTGCAAGTTGAAAATTATCAATGGCAGTGACGACACCTTTCTTGTTAGCTTTAATATCAATGTGAAGCGGTGCAGGTTCAAAATTGATATCAATACGACCCTGTTCATTAATAATTTCATTCATTTTTTTCAATGCACGCCCATCTTCAAGAATATCCCGTGCGATGGTATAACCTTGACCACCACGTACATCAGGATCAAATTCTAAAATACGCCCTGCCAGTCGTAATGCTTTTTGTCTTAAATCAGCAGGTGCATTAACCTGATTTTCTAATACCATCATCACGTCACGCGCTTCCAGGGCGGGACCAATACCATTGCCAATGGGCTGGTTACCATCGGTGATAACAACTTCAAGATGAATGCCGAGCCGATCACCGATATATTCAAACATTTTTCTCAGGCGTAAGGCCTGATTCATATGGCGGACTTTTGCGGTTGAGCCAACAGGAATATCAATCAATAAATGAGTTGCACCGGCAGCCAGTTTCTTTGAAAGAATAGAGGCGAGCATCTGTCCTTCTGAATCAATGCCTAACGGGCGTTCTACAGAAATTAATATATCATCCGCCGGCGCAAGCTTTGCTCGCCCGCCCCAGGCAAGGCAAGCCTGTGTTTTGTTAACAACGCGATGCATACTTTCGGGTGATAAGTTGACTTCAGAGAGTACTGACATCGTGTCCGCGGTACCCGCCGGTGAAGTAATCGCCCGACTGGATGTCTTGGGCATTAGTAGGCCATGTGCGGCAATAATGGGGACAATGATCATCGTAGTACGATTACCGGGGATGCCGCCAATGCAATGTTTATCCGCGACAAGTGCTGCATCCCAGTGCATACGTTTACCCGAGTCGGTCATCGCCTGGGTAAGGTATAAAATTTCTTCGCGATCTAAACCACTTTGTGCGCAGGCGACAAGAAAAGTGGCCATCTCCATTTTTGAATAACGATTATCGATAATATCCTGGGTGATATATTGGAAGTCATCCAGAGTAAGCCGTTCACCATTAATTTTTCGCCTCACCGAGTCCATTGAGCCCGGTGGTTCGGCATGCTCTACGCAGACCAGATGAGTCTCTTCCATATCCAGTTGTCTAAAGGCTTGCTCGGCTAGTCCGAGCTCACCCGGTGCAACAATATGCTCGTCATCAACGACATTCAGTACGGCATGAATGCGCGAACCATTTGCCATAATTGATATTTTACTTAATGCCTGAAATCCCTCAGCGCGGTATAACTCGCAATTGCGGTGTAGAAAGGCAACATTTTCATGATAGGTATCGATGGCCACGCGTTTCAGTTTTAGCATGGATTTAGAGGTTGATTGATTTGTCATGTTTTCACGTTACCATTAATCCGCTTATCTTGTATATCGCAAACTATCTTGTTGTTTTATATGTTATTTATGAGTATATGCTATATAGGATAAAGAAATAAAATGCTGGTTAAAGTTGAGATTTCGCTTTTAACTTACGTGAAAATAGAGGAAAACACAGTAATAACTGCTGTGCAAAAACGGTTACCACTCAGAAATGCCTTATTAAGCAATAAAGTTATTAAAAACGGGCTTGTTTAGCCCTTTTTTAGCGATTTTACCGTCAATCATGTTGCACTCACAGCAACAGAGCCGTAACATTCCTGCCTTCGTTTTAATCCCACTGACGTACTTAGGTGGAATCTTTTACTCAATTGATATGTTGCCGGCGTTCTGGCAAAACGTGTCATTGGTTAATCCCATTTTATATATGGTCAATGCCATGCGTTACGGTATGTTAGGCGTATCCGATATTGATTTGGTGACGGCTTTCAGTATTATTATTTTATTCGTAGCGGCATTGTTTAGTTTTTGTTTATATCTTCTGAATTCTGGAAAAGGAATTCGTAGCTAGTATAAGTAATATAGTCTTTGTGAAAAATAGTATTTCTGAATTTTTTCATATTTGCGGTTTGATACGAAAAATTTATTAAATACTCACGTGAATTCAATAAAAAGATATAATTATTTCGCGCAGATGATGTTTGTATATAGCATTGGGGGTATCTTTTCATATAAAAAGAACGGAGTTAACAACACAAGAGACCTTTTAATCTAACTTTTTTCTGCTGATTGTTTTAATAGCTGTGTAATGTTTTCAGCAGGTTGAGGTTCAGATAAAAAATAACCCTGGCCGCGGCCACAATTCAGCGAATTTAAATAGTGTAATTGTTGTTCAGTCTCAATACCCTCTGCTACAACATCCATGCCTAATCCATGCGCCATTGCAACGATTGTTGCTGCAATCTGAACATCATCTTTATCTTCTGGTATGCCTGTAATGAATGAACGATCAATTTTTAATGTCTCAATGGGTAGTTGTTTAAGATAGCTTAAGCTGGAGTAACCGGTGCCAAAATCATCAATAGAAAACTTTACACCATAACGGGTTAATTCTCCTAAGGTGTTTTTGACATTGCCTGTTATATTCAAAAACATTCTTTCTGTAATTTCTAACTCTAGTCGCCGGGCAGCCAGTCCCGTGCTTTTAAGAGTTGAAATGATATTTGAATAAAATTTTTTATAATCAAATTGCTTTGAAGAAACATTTATAGCAAGGTGAAGTTCACCGAGTCCCTGTGATTCCCATTCTACAACCTGTTTGCATGCCTGTTTTAGTACCCACTCGCCAATCGGAATAATAAGTCCGGTTTCTTCTGCGAGCGGAATAAAATTATCAGGCATAATTAATCCATACTTGGGATCCTGCCAGCGAATTAATGCTTCTACACCAATAAGAGTTTGATCTTGAAGTTTATATATTGGCTGGTAATGTAATTGAAATTCACTGTTTTCAATTGCGTGACGTAAACGTGATTCAATTTCAAGTCGGTTCTGAATTCGCTGTGTTAATTCGTGACTATAAAACTGGCAATTGTTGCCACCCTGATCTTTTGCGTGATACATAGCAGCATCAGCATATTTTAATAAGTTATCGGTATTGTCACTGTCATCCGGATATAATGATACACCAATGCAAACTGATGAAAATATTTCGGTAGAATTAATTTTTATTGGCTCTTTGATAGTGTGTAACATTCTTTTTGTAATATAATTAATATTCTTTAGGTCCGTTATATCTTGTAAAACTGCAACAAATTCATCGCCACCAAAACGATGTATTGAATCTTCATTACGTATACAAGATTGTAACCGGTTTGCAGTTTTGGCTATTAGTTGATCTCCGGCATCATGTCCAAGCGTGTCATTTATCGTTTTAAAACGATCAATATCAATAAATAGAATCGCTACTTTATTTTTTTTACGGGCTGCACTGCTAATAACAACTTTAAGATGTTCTGATAATGAAATTCTGTTTGGTAATTTAGTTAAAGCATCATAGTATGCGAGCTCATCGAGTTTACGCTCGGCTTCTCGTCTCTCGTTAATTTCTAATTCCAGTTCGTGGGTACGTATAGCAACCCGGTGTTTTAGTAATCCGGCGACTCCAAGCACAACAATCAGGAAACCAGATAAACCAATTGCAAGCCAAATCAGCCAGGGAGAAAAACCGGTTCTGTTATTCTGATTTAGCCATCGTTGTAGCGAGCTAAAATATATAGAATTTTTATTGGCTTTATAGGCGAGTAATTTTTTATCAATGACATCAAGTATGATTTTGTTATTTGGGTTTAATGACGAGTAATGAATATTAATAGGATTAAAAATAATTCCGGTTTCGACTAAATGGTACCTGTTAGCATTCAGTGCACCAAACAAACGGTTAGCAACTCCAGCATCGACTTCACTTTTCTGCACGCTTTTCATCACATCACTATTATGCGGTAGCTCAACAATTTTTATATTTAAATTGAATTTTTTTACCAGCTCGCGAAAAGCTTGTGCATGAATATTATTTTTCATCACCCCAACTCGTTTACCTTCTAAATCAAGCAATGATGAAATGTTCGAATAGGGACGGGAGTAAACGAGTCCCCAGTTACTTATAAGGTGAGCTTTTGAATAGGTATATTTTTGAGCCCGTTTATCGGAATAAGCCATCATGGAAAGAATATCAATTTTTTTGTTTTTAAAATCTTTCAAAAGTCCTGAAAAGGAGTTTTCTATAAATTCAAGCTTCCAGCCATTTTCATCTGCAATTGCCTGTAGAACATCAACTGATATACCCCGCCATTGTCCTTGCTCGTCTTTAAAGGCAACGGGTGGATTCGGAAAAACACCAACACGAATGTCTTGCCCGGGAATATTTTTAAGATCTCGGGCTGTAATAGGGGTAGATATGAAAAAAAATATGAGGATGAAAAATACGGCTAATCTATCCGAGCTCAATGTTGAGATACCTGATTGAAATTTTATTCTTACTATAGTAGTCAGGCTGTCAGTCATTTGCAATGGGCCAGGCGAGTGCTAAAAACATTATCAGTATAATAGAAGGCATTATTATGTGTGATAAGCGTTAATATCTTGATTTCGCTCTGTTTTAGTTGCACTAATAGCAGCAGAGCCGTAAAATTCTCGCTTTTGCATCAACCGTTCTAGGATTAATACATGCGCACTAATTATTGTGGTGAAGTCACCGAATCACTGATTGATCAAGAAGTTACCGTTACTGGCTGGGTTCACCGCCGTCGTGACCATGGTGGCGTTATTTTCATTGATTTACGTGATCGTGAAGGTCTGTTACAGGTGGTTTATGACCCTGATATTGAAGATGCTTTCGCTACCGCAGAAAGCGTGCGTAATGAGTTTGTTTTACAGGTGAAAGGCCTTGTTCGTTATCGTCCAGAAGGGACTAAAAACGATAAATTAAAAACAGGCCAGGTTGAAGTTTTGGGTAAAGAGCTCACTATTTTAAATAAATCCGAAACGCCGCCTTTTATGCTCGATGTGGCGGATGATGAAGTGGCCGAAGATATCCGCTTGAAATACCGTTATATGGATTTGCGCCGCGAACCGATGCAAAAGCGCCTGAAAATGCGTTCTGATGTGTCACGTGTTTTGCGTAATTATCTTGATGACAACGGTTTTATGGACATTGAAACGCCCATGTTGACTAAAGCGACGCCTGAGGGCGCACGTGATTATTTAGTACCAAGCCGTACTCACGAAAATAGCTTTTTTGCTTTACCGCAATCGCCGCAGTTATTTAAACAATTATTAATGATGTCAGGCATGGATCGTTATTACCAGATCGTGCGCTGTTTCCGCGATGAAGATTTACGCGCCGATCGTCAGCCCGAATTTACCCAGTTAGATATCGAGACTTCATTCATTGATGAAGAAGAAATCATGACGCTAACAGAGAACATGATGCGTGAGATCTTTTCTAAAACCTTGGGTGTTGAATTACCGAGCCCATTCCCTCGCATGAGCTACGATGATGCGATTCGCCGCTTTGGTTCTGATAAGCCGGATATGCGTATTTCAATGGAATTGGTTGATATTGCTGATTTATTGCAAGATATTGAATTTAAAGTCTTTTCTGGTCCTGCTAAAGATGAAAAAGGCCGTGTTGCGGCCATGCGTTTACCGGGTGGCTGTAAACTAAGCCGTAAAGACATTGATGGGTATACCAATTTTGTTGGCATCTATGGTGCGAAAGGCCTGGCATACATCAAGGTCAACGAGGTGGCAAAAGGGGTTGAAGGCCTACAGTCTCCGATTTTGAAGTTCTTGCCGGATGATGCCGTTTTGGAAATTATTAAGCGAACTGGAGCACAAGATGGCGATTTGGTCTTTTTCGGTGCCGATAAAGCGAAAATCGTCAATGAAGCTCTGGGCGCATTACGGGTTAAATTAGCTGAAGACTTAGACTTAATGGAAGGGGACTGGGAACCGCTTTGGGTGGTTGATTTCCCAATGTTTGAGTGGGATGAAGGTGGTAAACGCTGGCATGCTTTACATCATCCATTTACATCTCCGAAAGAAAGCGATTTGGACTTACTGGAGTCTGATCCCGGCAATTGCTATTCGCGTGCCTACGACATGGTATTAAACGGTACAGAATTGGGCGGTGGATCGATGCGTATTTACCGCGAACAAGTACAAAGAAAAGTCTTTAAAGCGCTGGGTATTTCAGATGAAGAAGCGCAGGAAAAATTTGGATTCTTACTTGATGCTTTAAAATTTGGGTGCCCTCCGCATGGTGGTATTGCTTTCGGTTTAGATCGTTTAATCATGCTTCTTTCCGGTGCGACTTCAATTCGTGACGTCATGGCCTTCCCGAAAACGCAATCGGCGAGCTGTTTGCTGACTCAGGCACCTTCTGCTGTAGCCGAGACTCAACTGCGTGAGTTGCACATTAAATTGCGTAAGCCACCGGCTGTGAAACAGGAGAAAGAAAGCTAAAAATCACTTAAATACGCTTTTTGAACTGAGTTTTAATAAAAGGGCTCGCTGTATTTTTGTACAGCGGGCCCTTTTTTATGTATTTTAGTTGTGAAAGGCATATATGTGACTTAGGTGTAAGTGATAACTCTGGTCTGGCTTATGTTTTGCTGTGATTTGTTTTACTATGGTCATAGATTTGGCCATAGCTTGATTAAGAATAATGTTCCTTACGCAGCTGAGCAAAAATTAAAATAAAGATTATAAAAAGACGGATCCCTTTTTTAGTGAAGAAAAATTGTAAAATAGACCGGTTTATAGGCCTCGCCATTATGTTGTTTGGCATGCTCGCGACCGTCACTGATTCAAATCGCGAGATAGAGTTTATGGGCTATGATTTTGCCGCTCGTTATTCTTCAGTTAAACCAGTTAAGCAAGACATCGTCATAATTAAAATTGACGAAGCCTCTTTGCGACAAAAAGGGAGCTGGCCGTGGCATAGAGATATTTTGGCCAGAGCAACGGACACCATTGCAGCCGCAAGACCGGCGGTTATTGGCTATGTTTTGCCTTTTGAGCGGGAGCAAAAGCCGCATGGCACGGAATCTATTCAGGAGATTAAAAATCTTATTCAGGATGACAATGGTAAAAATGCAACTGCATTAAAAAAATTATTACGTAAGGTCGAGATCAGCATGGATTCCGATCGAAGTTTTGCTAATAGTTTGAATCAAGCAGGGCGGGTTGTTTTAGCTATGCCTTACTTTGAAAGTGATAAAGCCAAAGAATCTTTTACCG
>Ga0316206_1000599_pt1 | contig 43828 bp, 50 predicted proteins | sample 6monthpyrite_MG_FD_204942 | JGI IMG/M metagenome (GOLD analysis project Ga0316206, IMG submission 204942) | Microbial mat bacterial communities from mineral coupon in-situ incubated in ocean water Damariscotta River, Maine, United States -... | ecosystem: Environmental > Aquatic > Marine >...
ATTGGGTGAACTTGGTAAGACTGAACAACAACGTCAAGATTTTTACCATCTAGTGTTATTCCAAATGATAAACCATCTTTTCTTTTTACAGTACGAATGTAATCATTCGCTTTAAACGCCGCGTTAATATTTTCCAGCCCTTTGCCGTAAATATTGGCGATCAGATAACCATCTCGGCGAAGCTTTTTTGTATCAGCTTTTTCGATACTCTTTCTAATAATGCCTTCTAACATAATAATATTTCCTTGAAAAAATTTGAAGCGCAATTCTATCTTAATAGCAATTAAAAATTGTTTAAACTACTTAACTTCTCTTAGTGGCTCTGAAAATAGATAACCTTGAAACTCATCAATACCTAGCTTTTTACAGACTTCAAAGACCTCATCAGAGCGAACAAACTCAGCTATTGTTTTAATACCTAACTCTTTTGCTAACGCTACTATAGCCTTTACTAATATATATGATTCTTTATCAACATCAATATTTTTTATTAGTGAACCATCTATTTTTAGATAGTCTGGTTTAATATCTATAATATATGAAAAGTTTGAATACCCTGATCCAAAGTCATCAATAGCGATACGAACACCCATTTTTCTAAAGCGCTCAATAAATTTTCTAAACATTTCATAATTTTCAATATTTTCTGTCTCAACTATCTCAAATACTACTCTTTTCCCAATATTATATTTTTTTATTAGCTTTTCAAGTTCACGTATAAAACTCTTATTTTCCATATCCCAAAGAGCAAAATTTAAAGAAAAGTCAATATCTCTATCTTTAAAATACTCTATTGATTTACGCATTACTATTTCAGAAATTCTATGATACAAGTTTGTTTTTAATGCTATATCTAAAAAGTGATGTGGGCTCATTAACACCTCTTCTTTACCATCAACTTTCAACATTCGCATAAGAGATTCGTACTTAACAATCTTTCCATTAATGTCTACAATAGGCTGAAATACTGGTAAAAAATAGTCTTTATCTAGTGTTCTTTTAATATCTTTTTTTCTATCAAGTACAGTTTTATTCTCTTCTACTTGATCAATATTTACATTATAATATGTAAAATTACAGTTATGAGCGCGCGCATGGCGAAGTGCAGTACTAGCTTTATCTAAAACTTTTTCAGTTCCTGAAGCGATACCAATAGAGATGTCAACTTGAAAAACTTCATCAATAAACTTAATATCTATACAACTCTTATGAGAAAGAGATATTAACTCCTTTACATCATCTTCTAACATGTCTGTATCTATAAATCCACTATCATCCAGCAAAGCAAACTCTACACCAGCATAACGATAAAGTTTATATTTTTTATTTTCTACAAAACCTTTTAAAAGTTCTGCAAATTGAGTTAAAAATATATTCCCAGTAGATGCGCCATAAAGCTCATTAAGTCGCCCAAAATCATTAAGTCGTATCATAAACACTGTAGTTAAATAAGCTTTTGAAATATCCTCTTTTAACACAAAAGCATTATTTAGTTTTGTTAAAGAATCAATATAAAGCATATCTTCTAGCTCCAAAGTTCTCTCTTGTACTTTTTGTTCTAAATTCTTCGTAATATCTTGAAGGGATTCTTCTAAAATTACTCTTTTTTTAATATTTCTAATGAGAACAAATATCCAAAATATAAAAATACTTATAATAAATAGGGATAAAATAATCACATCCATTACGAAACTATTATCTGTTTGGATTAGTTGAATGTCAATAAATTCACCTAAACCAAGAGCAACACGAAAACTTAATACTACAAAAATGAAAACTATTGAAGTAACTAAAAATAGATAAAAAACTTTTTTTAATGTCATACCAAGATGTCATCACTTTGTATATTGCACTGTTTTGTATATTTTGTATTAATCTCTTCTAATTTTAGACTTAACTCTTTTGCTAAATTTTTATATAGTCTAGCAAACTGTAATGCATGGTTTTCAAGATTTTTCTCATTTACAGAAAATGATAGAGCCATAGTATTCGCTTTTAACGCGATAATAGTAGCATTTCTTTTTTTATTAAAAATCCCAGCTACTTCTCCCAATACCTGCCCAGGTTTTACAACTCCTATTTTTTCTTTTCCAACATAAATATTGCACTCTCCTCGTAAAACTAAAAAAAGTTCTTGTGATGTATCGCCTTGTTTGATAATAGCTTGACCAGCTTTGTATTGTACAAAGTTAACACCTGTAACAACACTAGGTAAATGTCTATCTTCAATACCATCAAAAAGGCGAATTTTACTCTTAACTTGAAGTAATCTTGTCATAGCATCAGAGAGTTCCTCTTTCTCTTGAGCTCCATAAGATATAAGTTTACTTATTTCATCTGCTGTATATGTAGTAAAAAGAGCTTTAGTTGCGCTATCCATCATAGAATCTCTAAACACTCTTGTAAATATGAATGCCAATCATCTTTACTTGTTTTACTGATATTTATATTTCTCAAATAGTATTGAATAAATGTTTTCATATCGTAATCGCCTTTTATCTGAGCATCCTTAAAGAACTTATGTATCGAGGTACTATTTTTCGCATTATGCCAAAGGATTTTATCTATATAGTATGTCTTTACATTAACTATATGATGGAGCTGTTCTAAATAATATTCACTATTTTCCTCAAACTGTCCAAAAAACTCATCTTTCATAGCATTTTCAAACTCAATAAGTTCCATTTGTAACTCTTTAGCTTTATCTTTTGCTTCCATATAATGGTGCATAGCATCCACATTTTTACGCTTTAATACCTTATACTCCTCTTTTTCAGCAGGTGTAGTTGCAGTACCAAGAGCCTCTATCTGTCCATCAGTTTGACGCATATGTGCTTGATGACGATCTGCAGAACTTTTAGTTAAAGTTAACTCATCAACTAATTGCTGATAGGGTTTTACTGAACTTAAGAAATCACGTGAAAAAATCACAGAAGATATTTTAGTTCTCTTTTTAAAATCTATCATATACTTAGTGAGACCCTCAACATCTTTGTAAATTTTACCAAGAAGCCCAACAGCAATATTAGGATCAAAATTTTTAAGATTATTAAGTTCAGTATCAACAAAACGTTTTAGTTTCACATAATCTAGCTTTGGGACAATCAGTTCGTTCTCTTCAATAAAATCTAAATGATGACCAGTTACCTGTTCGACCAAATCGAAATATCGAAGAATAAATTCTTCTACTTGCTCAGCTATCTCTTCTTCAGTTATTCTCATAATTTTTCCTAATGCGTCATTCTAGCGAATTATTCATCAAAAAGTGGATTATCTTCAATTCCAGACTCTTTTAATTTCGCTTTAACACTTCGCAACAATCTAGCAATAAATTGTGACATAGAGGATTCTGAATATCCAAATTGATCTGCAATATCCTTACGTTTATTCTCTTCGAAAAAGACAAGCTTAACTACCTCTTGCTCATGAGTTCCCATATCTGAAAGTATTCTATGTATAAGTTCCATAGTTTCATGTTTAGCAACCTCTTTCTCAACATGTTCATAACACTCTTCTGTTTCACATGCTTTAGTATCTTGGTTTAAATGCTGTTGTATAAACATCAATTTATCTTCAGAAATTTCTAACTCATTTGCTAACCAAGATTTATCTGGAGCCTTATCATACTTTTGCAAATGACTCTGTGTTAGGGCGTTTATTTTTTTAATCATAGTTCTATCTGCACGTGAATGAACATCCAAACTACGTAAATAGTCTCTCATAGAGCCCTCAACGCGTGTATACGCATAACCCCAAAATGAATCATTTAACTCTGAGTTATAACGAGAGGAGGCTTCAATCGCAGCTTCAAAACCAACATAAACCAAATCTTCAATCTCTTGAGGAATTGTACTACCTACGCGGTGAGCAACACGACGTATACTATTTAAATGAGAAATTATAAGTTTTTCTTGAGTCTTTGTCATGGTACAATCTTTGCTTTTATAAAGTTTTTAAACTTTTAGTCGATTATAATTTCACCCCTAATTTAAAGAATAAGGAGTTATTTATGGAACTTTTAAAAGAGGAGGAACAAAAAAATGTTTCTCTCTCAACACAAGAAAATGAATATGACAATAAATCTATAGATTTAAGTGAAGAAAATCTATATGATTCATTCAGAGATCGATTTACAAGTGACTATGAAGATGATTTTTAATATTCATCTGGCAAGCACTAATTATGTTTCATATGAGCCTTCATTTCACGGTACTCATTTACAAAATCACCACTTAATGTAAAAACTGTGCCGTCTTTAAAAGTTAAAATGATTATTTCACCTTTATCATCCACTTCAGTCGGATTACCAAGTTCAAACCTATTGTGGTTAAACTCCATTAATGTGTCTTCGTGCACTTCACTATATTCTGTACGCATGATAGCTCCTAAAAATTAATGCACAATTATAAGAATATAAACTTAATTAATAATAAGAATTAATAGATGAATAAAATAAACCTCCCGCCACTTAATGCAACATTACTTAAAGTTAAAGGCTCTACTGTTGATTTTTTAAGATACATGATAAATGATATTGAATATATAAGTTTTAATACATCTGATAGAGGTGCACCAGAACCAATGCAAAATGCACTTCTTGGACTTAGATTTATTACAGATAACAACACTAGACTTGTAATGATAAATCATAAAAGACCAGAAGGACTATTTGCGAAACTAGAGGGAAGGTTTGAATATACAGAAGAGACTCTAGATTCAGAGGATATTGTAATAGAATTTTTTATTAGCAATAATACAATAGTAACAGACTTAAATAATATAGATAATAATTGTAACGGTTGATGTATAGTGCGTCAGGAATAGACGCACAGACTATTTAGATATAGTGTTAGAATTTATTACACAATATATTTTCGCTCTACTCTTATATGAAGCTAGTGTCACTTCTGCATATTTATCGTTTCGCATTGTTTTTTCATACTCTTTAGCTTTTTTTGTAAATACTTTACACATTTTATTATTTAAGTTTTTCACATCTATAGACGGTACAAGTTCTGTCTTAGCTTCTAAACCAAATAACATGGAGGCAACTAACAAAATTATAAATAAAATTGAATTTTTCATAATATATCTCCTTTTATAATTCCAAATTATTATAAATATAATTTGTACTTCTATTATGTCATATTAAATATTATACTTTTATTGATTTTTATAAATATATCATATAAATAAGATATTTTTAATTTATATGTTTTAGAAAAAAAATAGTTTAAGCTGCGAGGATATGTATGTTTTAGAACTAACCTTTAAGGTCAATATTAGTACCAACACCTGTAAATTGTGCGCTAGTTTGTGCCATATTAGGAGTAGCTACTGCTACAGATTGAAGTATTTTACTAAGTAACTGTTCTTGCAATTTTGTATATTTCTGAACAGGTGTAATTGAAAGTAAAGGTGATGTAACGTTCATAATAAAATCCTTTTATAACTTATAGCATTGTACCATCTATTCTTAAATATTAAACATGAGATACATTTTATCTAAATATTTGTATAATAAATTAATAATGCTCTAACAAGGGTTACCAATGAATATATTAATATACGACTTAGGTAATAAAGAGATAATTTTGCAATCTGAAGTTTTACATGAGGGCATAGGTGACGATTTTTATATTGCTAACTCATTCAATGAAGCCATGGAACTATATAAAAACAATAAATATGATGTCATCATCGTAGACTTTACAGTAGATAATGGTAGTAAGTTTTTAGAAGAGGTGATGTTAATAAATCCTCAACAGGCAACAATTACACTATCATATAAACATGAATATAGTGTTTTAGAAGGCTGTGAACATTGTATAGAAAATTATAATAGAAGACGTTTAGTAAAACCAACATCGTCTGCTAAAATATTATCTACACTTGACACATTTTTTTCACCATATGCTGAACAAATATGTCAAACTAGTCATAAATTTGATGCAGAATTAGCGAAAAAACATATTTAAAATTTTAATTTGCAAATGGATTTGGAATTTGATGTAATGTCTCTGCATCATCATCTTTGTAGCTTTCAACTTCATCTTCCATATCTCTATTTTTATTATTTTTAAACTTTTTACCTTTTTCTTTAAAACTATTTTTCTTATTTTTACCTTTAGACAGCATAGACTCTTTATGCACTTCTCTCTCTTTTGCAGTTGGTGGCTTACCTTTACCTGCCCAAGATGGCTTATCTGCCGATAGTGTAGTTGCTAAAGCAATAACTGAAATAGAGACAAGTAACTTCGAATTTAAAAAATACATCGTAATCCTTTGATTAATTGTGAACATTATTACATAAAATTCTTCATAGTTTATTTAAAGTAGATGCCCCATCTCAACTTTTTTAACTTTTAAATACTCTCTATTGTACTTATTTGATTTTATAACTATAGGGAGACGTTCAATAATCTCTATATCATTAATGCTGTTCAGTTTTTCAGGATTATTTGTAAGAAGTTTAATCTGTTTAATTTTAAATTTATGCAAAATGTATGTAACTATTTCATAAGTTCGCTCATCTGCTGAAAAGCCCAACTGATGATTAGCTTCAACAGTGTTAAATCCCCTATCTTGTAACGCGTACGCATTTACCTTATTTAAAAGACCAATATTTCTACCCTCTTGACGAAGATAGATTAACATTCCCTTCTCTTGGTAAATCTTTTTTAATGCAAAATCCAGTTGATCACCACAATCACATTTTAAACTTCCAAGAGCATCACCTGTTAAACATTCAGAGTGAACACGAACAACTGGCGTTGATAAAAGATCTTTTGAGAAAATTACAAGATGCTCTTTAGGACCCTCTTTAAAAGATTGAATATTAAATTCACCATACTTTGTTGGTAAATTTGCAATGTCTGAAATCTCTACTTTCATCCGCACAAGAGCCTTTTTAAAATAATTTCGCTATTATATCAGCTTTTAATTTTCAAAATAAGGCTTTTCACAATGTTTCGAAGATTCAGACGTTTACGCTCAAATTCACATATACGTGCAATGGTTCAACAGACTCATGTAAACGTACAAGACTTCATATACCCACTTTTCGTACGTGAGGGTGAAAAGATAAAAACTGAAGTTAGTTCAATGCCAGGTGTGCATCAAATGAGCATTGATGTTGCTGTTTCTGAGTGTAGCGAACTAAAAAGCCTTGGACTAAACTCAATTATTTTATTTGGCATTCCTGATGTAAAAGATAGCATTGGAAGTGACTGCTTAAGTGATCATGGAATAATTGCAAAAGCTGTAAGTGCCATTAAGAAAGCACATCCAGATATGTATGTAGTAACAGATTTATGTTTTTGTGAATATACAGATCATGGTCACTGTGGCATAATTCATCAAGGAGAATCTACAGTTGACAATGATTCAACTCTAGAGATTTCAGCTCGTCAAGCATTAATTCACGCACGCTCAGGTGCTGATATGATTGCACCAAGTGGTATGATGGATGGAATAATAGAGACATTAAGAGAAGCACTTGATTCTAATGGTTTTGAAAATTTACCAATTATGAGCTACTCAACTAAATTTGCAAGCGCATATTATGGACCATTTAGAGATGTAGCAGAATCTACTCCAAGTTTTGGAGATAGAAGAACTTACCAAATGAACCCAGCAAATTTGGATGAAGCTGTAATGGAGAGCAGGGAAGATGAGGCTCAGGGTGCAGATATTTTAATGGTAAAACCAGCCCTTGCCTATTTAGATGTTGTAAGAGAGATTAAAAACAGTACCAAACTTCCTATGGCAGTTTATAATGTAAGTGGTGAGTATGCAATGCTAAAACTTGCAGGTGCAAATGGTTTAATTGATTATGAGAGAGTTCTTATGGAGACAATGATTAGTTTTAAGCGAGCTGGCGCTGACATTATCATTAGCTACCATGCAAAAGAGGTTGCAAAACTTCTTCAAAAAGGTGGCATAGTATGAGACATTTTCTAAGTTTAAAAGATTTTACTGAAGATGAGATTAGAGAGATAATAGAACTAGCTCTTGCGATTAAGAGTGATTTAAAACAAGATATTCATGCTGATTTGATGCCACGAAAAACACTTGGTATGATTTTTGAAAAAAGTAGTACAAGAACAAGAGTAAGTTTTGAGACAGGGATTTACCAACTTGGTGGAGTTGGACTATTTCTTTCAAATAAAGATATACAACTTGGTCGTGGTGAGCCTATGAAAGATACAGCTCGTGTTATTACTAGAATGGTTGACATGGTAATGATTAGAACATTTGAGCACTCAAAACTTGAAGAGTTTGCCACGTATTCAGAAGTTCCTGTAATTAATGGCCTTACCGATAGCTACCATCCTGTACAACTTCTAGCAGATTATATGACAATGTTAGAACATGGAAAAGGAAAAAACTCAATTGTTGCTTACATTGGTGATGGAAATAACATGACACACAGCTGGTTGATGCTTGCAGCAAAACTAGGTTTTGAACTAAGAGTTGCCACTCCAAAAGGTTATGAAGTAGATAGTGACATTTTAGCTTTAGCACTAGAGTTTGCAAAAAAGAGTGGCTCTAAAATTACAATCTCAAATGACCCAAATAGTGCCATAAAGAATGCTGATGTTGTGACAACTGATACTTGGGCATCGATGGGACAAGAAGATGAAAAAGAGGCACGCGTGAAAGCTTTTGCTGGCTACATGGTAGATAGTGTCATGATGAGCAGAGCAAAAAGTGATGCAATATTTTTACACTGTCTTCCAGCATACCGTGACCAAGAGGTTAGTGAAGAGGTACTAGAGGGAGTTCAAAGTGTAATTTTTGATGAAGCAGAAAATCGTCTTCACGCACAAAAAGGGTTAATGGTCTGGTTAGATAAGCATAGAGTTTAAATGCATTTTAATGTATTTATCATCTAGTGAGCCAACATATTTTAAAAGATTAATTCCCATTATATTATCTACATAATCTAAATCATATTTGATTGTATCTAACCAATCATATGTATTTTGAAGTTTTGAAGAGAAATTATCAAGCCTCTCATCCATAAAGTTTGGATTAATCTTTTCAGGTGAAACCAAAAACTCTCCAGAAGATGAGATACCATCACAGCCAGAGTCTACATATATCTCATCATAATATGGACTAATTGGATAGAGCTTACATGCAGGTGGTCTGTTTTCATAAATGGTGCATATTCCATTTTCTAAATATTTGCATACATCAGTACTACCTCTATTTAAAACCATAAGAGCTTTTAAACTACCATCAACAAAACCAAAAAATATCTCAAAGTTTTTATATACACGTTCGAAATCTTCTAAAACTAAAGGGGCTAAGGAGAATTTACCGCCCTCGCAACATCTGTTTGTACAAGTAGTACAACCTGTAAAATATACACTACCAACAGTTTTAACTGGGACAAACATCATTTTCCTTTTTTGGTATAATACAATAAAAGGGTTTGCTTGAGTCTACAAAAGCGTCTAGAGACAGAAAATATTAAATTATCTTCAATGTTTTACTCTCGTGTCAATGATTATACAGAGCATCTAATGCGTTGGAATAAAATCCATAATCTAACAGGTGCAAAAACAGTTAAAGAGATTGAAAATAATATCTATGACGCAGTATATGCGCTTAAATTTTTACCAGATATAAAAAATGCAATAGACATAGGAACAGGAGCTGGATTTCCTGGTATGATTTTAGCTTTTGCCTTACCAGAGACTCATTTTACTTTAGTAGAACCATTGCAAAAAAGAACTAGCTTTTTACAGTTCATAGTTGGAAGCTTAAAGCTTTCAAATGTAACAATTGAGACTAAAAAAATTGAAGATGTAAAGCCCACAAAAATAGACCTTATTACTTCTAGAGCGGTAACAGATACAAAACTTTTAATGAAATTAAGCCATGAGTTCATCCAAAAAGATACTCTACTACTTTTTTATAAAGGGACTAGCGTAAAAGAAGAGATAGATGAGAGTCAAGATTATAAAATATTTGAAAGAGATAATAGACGTTATCTTCTTATAAAGAGTAAATAAATGATTTTAAAACTAATAATTTTTGCAACACTAATTGCAGTAATATATTTTAAATTTTTCAAAAAACCATCGCTGAAGAAACCAAAACAGAATAAAGAAGATAGTAACACAACTGAAGAAATAATGGTAGAGTGTAAACAGTGCGGCACCTACATAAGTAATAAAGAGGCAATTATAAAAGATAATCAGTACTACTGCTCAACAGAGTGTGCAAAGGTTTCATAATGATAATATTTAACCATCCACTAATTGAGAGTGAACTGTTTTTTAAAATCACTTTACAAGAAGATATTTCAAGTACCCCACCAAATAGTATTGTTAGGTTCAAGTTTAACAACGAAAATGCTAAAATAATTAAATTTTGTACAAACAACAGCGTTTCATGCGCTGTAGATGTAGCTAGTATTACAGAAGCACTACTTGCCTCAAATCTAGGAGCTTCTTACATAATAGTTTCTGAAGAAAATTCCTCTTCTATACAAAAAATTGCAGAAACCTATCTTTTTGATGCTAAAATAATTGCTATCTCAAAAGATATTGAAAAAATTGCATTATTAGGAATTGATGGAATTATTATCTTATAAAAAATATATACAAAGTTAAGTATGTTTAAAACTTTATTTTATTCTATCACGCAATATAATTATCTACAACCCATTTTGCAAAAGCAAAAGATGCAGTAAAAGCTGGACTTACTGCATTTAAAATATGTACACTTCCTTCAGTTTTTTCAACTACAAAATCTTGAACTAACTCATTTGTTCTAGTATCAAGTAACTGTGCCCTAATGCCAGTTTTTCCCCATTTTGAAAAATGCGTGGTATCAATATTTTTAGTTAAAGATGTAGCTAAATATTGCATATGACTTTTTTTATACTTTCGCACCTCTTCATGTGCTAAAGAACGAAATCCAAAACTATTTTTAAAATATAACTTACTCTGCCATGATGCAATATTTACCATCTCTTTTACACTAAAATTTGTCATCCCAGAATAATGTTCTCTCCAAAGTGCTGGAATTGCCGTTGGTCCTATTTTTAATTTTCCTGTAGATGTAACAGTGTAATGTACACCTAAGAATGGATTCTTTGGATTTGGCACAGGGTAGATATTTGTTTTTACTTTATGAGGCACCGTATATTCTAAATAAATACCTTTAAATGGTAAAATTGTATAATCTTTGCAAAGGTTAAACTCTTTTGCTATCTTATCTGCATAAAGTCCAGCACAATTTATAATTGTTCCAGCTTCAAAACGGCTATGTTTTGTCCTGATAATATTTTTACCCTCATAAAGTTTATACTCTTGTAAAAAATGAAATTTTACGCCACTACTTTGTAGTTCAGATTTAATTCTAGCACTAACTTCAGATGGATTAATAGTTGCCGTAGTTGGAGAATAGAGTGCTTTTTGAAATGTTTTAGCGTAAGGTTCTATCTCTTTCAACTCATATTCATCTATAATTTTTGTCTCAACTCCATTTATTTTGGCGCGAGTTTGTAAGTTTTGTAACTCCTCCAATTCAGAACTATTTTTAGTAACAACAACTTTTTTATTTTCATTTAAACTAAGACTATTCTCAAGGCAATACTCTTTCATAAGAGCATTACCATCTTTAGAAAATTTAGCTTTTAAACTATCTTTTGTGTAGTAAAAGCCAGCATGAAGTACACCACTATTTCTTCCACTAGCATGAAATGAAACATCACTCTCTTTTTCTATGACTCTTATACTTGCATCTGCATACTTTTTACGTAGCTCTCTTGCAATGCTTAAACCAATTATTCCTGCCCCAATTATTAAAAAATCACTCTTAACCAACAACTTTCCTCTCTAAATAATCTTTCAAACGAACTAAAACCTCATATGAGATAGTCTCACAAGCTTTTGCATACTCTCTTGAATCATTAAACAAAATAACTTCTTCATCATCACTTTCAATAGAGATATTATCCATAGATACACGACCAAGTAATCTATAGTTTTCAACAGTTGTAAATTCTTCTTTTAATCTTGAAAAACCGTCGGCATAGCCAATATCATATGTAGATACTACCTCAGCTTTTTTTGCTATGTATGTTGTATCATAACCGACACAATCACCATTACTAAGTGCTCTTGTGGCAATTTTTTTTGCAACTAAAGAGAGTACAGGTTTTAAGTTTTCATTTTCTAAACCACCATACGCTGCTATTCCAACACGTGCAATATTTTCATCATTTTTTAATCCATCTCTAAAAAGTGCAGCAGAATTTGCTGAGTGAAAACGTACTTTTTTCGGGATTAAAGTTGATACTTTTCTTTTAATATCCAAAAATCTATCATTTTGTCGTTCAAAAACTTCATTTTCAGCATCTGCACTACTGTGATGCGTAAAAACTCCTCTTAAGATAAGTTTTTTTTCAGTAATTTTCTCTAACGCAATTTCAAGTTCATCTTCATTTATACCATTTCTATTCATTCCAGTATTGACTTTAAGTTCAACTGAAGAGCCACTATAAATTCTTTCAATATCACTCAGGGAGTTTATAGTAAAATAGATTGAACTGCTACACTCTTCTACTGGTATATCAGATAAAACAAGTATACTCTCAAAAAGTTTTTCTATTTTCTTTGCTTCATCCAACCTACGAACTACAGCATGACGTATACCAAATTCAATTGACATCTTTGCCATAATTTCTAAACCGTGGCCATAAGCATTATCTTTCAAAACTAAAGCTATGTTCTCAATTGCACCAGCTTTTTTTTCTATAACATCTAAATTATTAAAAAAATTATTCTTATTTAATCTAATATATCCCATTGCGCAATTATACCACTTTAGATTTATTTTATTTTAGATATACTCACCGAAAAAGGAAAATTATGCTATTTGGAACTCTTAAACGTCCATCTATAAGGAAAAATATATCATCAATTTTTAAGAAGAGTCCAAAGATTACAGAGATTGTAAATGATGCTGAAAAAATTGCGCTTAAAGCTCAAGCCTTAATTGAAAAAGAGTTAGAGTCAGAAAGTAAACCTAAAGAGCTTACAATGATGGATTTTTTAGGACAAGAAGAGATTACAAAGATTATCATAGAGATGAATTTTGCCAAGATGTCTTTAAAAAAACAACTTTCAATTTTAGAAGAGGCATCAGGTGGACATGTAATTCCTCAAAATGAGTATAAAACTTATGTTGAACATATTTTTAAAACACTCGCAGATGCCCAAAATGAAAATAAAGAGAGTGAAGAAGTAGTTCAATAAAATGTTAGCAGAGTGGCAAAAACAGACCTTTGTTCAACTAATTTTTCCTCACAGCAAAAGTGATTGGAACTGTTGCCTAGAAGAAGCCTCTACTAATTTCTTAAATATAATCTATGCAATTACTCCATATCAGCCATGCCTTATTATTTGTGATGACATTAAACGTGTTCAATCTTACTTTACTACTACAAATAATATATATTTTATAGAACAAGAAACAAACGATACATGGAGTAGAGATAGTTCTGTCATTACAATTATAGAAGATGATAAATTTAAATTACTAGATTTTACATTTAATGGATGGGGAGATAAATTTGAAGCAACACTAGACAACTCTCTTTCAAGTCGTCTTTCAAAAACTAGCTTTTATACAGATTCCACAATGGATGAAATTAACTTTGTTTTAGAGGGTGGTTCTATTGAGAGTGATGGAGAGGGAACATTACTCACTACAACAAAATGTCTATTAAATAAAAATAGAAATCCAAATTTAAATAAAACAGAGATTGAAAATATTTTAAAAAACAGTCTTAATGTAAGAAAAATTTTATGGTTAAATTCAGGGGAGATAGATGGTGATGATACAGACGCACATATAGATACTATTGCAAGATTCGCACCAAACGATACTATAATTTATGTAGCTTGCGATAAAAACATTGAAACTGAATTAAAAAGTTTCAAATCTGCACAAAATAGAGAATATAATTTAGTATCTCTACCACATATTGAAATATTTGATGAAGATGGTGAAGCCCTACCCGCTACTTATGCAAATTTTTTGATAATAAATGGTGCTGTCTTAGTACCAGTATATGGAGTTGATACTGATAGAGAAGCTATAGAAATTATTAGAGGTGTGTTTACAGATAGAAAAGTTATTGCTATTGATTGCCAAACTTTAATAAGACAACATGGAAGTCTGCACTGTGTAACAATGCAGATGTATCATCGCATCATCATATAATGAAGAAGATTTTCAATCGTCTTATCCATATCTTCACCCATAACTGTATTTTCTGAAAATTTTACGGTCTCAATATTTTCAATACCAACAAGATTTGTAAAGCGTAGCTTTTTAATCTCACAAGACATATTTACAAGACCACTACACTCTAAAGATGAGTATTCAATCTTCATATTCTCAGGAGACAATACCTCTTCATTGTAAGTATTCAAGTCAGCATTTAGTTTATCAGATAACTTTGCGTGTTTCAACATAATAAAACCATATCCTAAAAGCAGAACAGATAAAAACATCATTACGCGCAATTTATTTTTTTTGTTTAACATGGCGTGATTGTATCATAAAATTTTGGTAAAATACTTATAATGTTTACACTAGAATCACCGTTTATATTGTTACTAAGTTTACCTCTTTGGTACTGCATATATAGGTGTAAACTTCACTATGCTCCAAATAATTTTGTCCATTTAAATCTTTTTGTATTTAAAAAACAATTTCTAAATTGGTTTAATATAATTCCATATATTATAATTTTTTTAATAGTTTTTGCACTATCGTCTCCTGTACAATATGACCCATATGATCCTAGAAATAGAAATGGCATAAATATAGTTTTAAGTATTGATGCTAGTGGTTCTATGGTCTCAAGTGGATTTGATTCTACTAACCATTTAAAGAGTCGTTTTGAAGCGGTACAAGATATTGCTAGCTCTTTCATTAAAAAAAGGTTACAAGATAATATTGGAATAGTACTATTTGGAGATTTTGCTTTCATTGCTTCACCAGTTACATATGAAAACAGTGTAGTAGCTCAAATGCTACAGTGGTTAAATAGCGGTATGGCAGGAGAGAGTACTGCCATTGGAGAAGCTATTGAACAGGCGCTAAGAGCATTAGACTTTGCAACAAATAGTTCTAAGATAATTATTTTACTCACAGATGGCAAACATAATAGTGGACGAATTTCACCAAAAGATGCTGTAACTTTAGCTAAAAAAATGGATGTAAAAATCTATACTATTGGAATTGGTAAAAAAGGCGAATACGATAGCACACTTTTAAAAAAAATAGCCTCTGATAGTGGAGCTGAGTTTTTTGCAGCATCTAGTGCAGAAGATCTAAAGCTAGTCTATGAAAAGATAGATTTACTGCATCCAAGTTCACTTAAGAGTGGAGAAATTCCACTAAAGAATAATCTAAGTTTTCCTGCTGTTATTAGTGCTCTATTTTTACTTCTATTTTGGACTATGAGACGTTTTAAAAGTGAAAAATTATGAGTTTTCTTTACCCTCAAGCTTTTATTTTATTAGCTCTTGTCTTACTTTTATTTTTTCGTAAAAGTTCAAAAAAAGCAAACTTTAATCTATTAATACTCAGTTCAATATTTATAATAATTGCTATTGCTAGACCAATTCTGCCTCAATCTACACAAAAATTAAGCCGTTTTAGTACAGATATAGTACTAGCAATTGATCTTTCATACTCTATGAATGCAAAAGATGAAAATCCGACTAGGTTTGATGAGGCTAAAAGACGTATTAAAGAGCTACTAAAATATCTTCCAAATGATAGATTCGCTGTAATTGGTTTTACTTCTCAAGCACTAATTTTATCACCTCTTAGTTCTGACCATGAGCTTCTTTTACACCTTTTTGACAATCTAGAACGCGATCAAATCATTACACGTTCAACAAATATTTTAAGTGTTCTAAAACTTACAACAAAACTAAGTAGGCAATTACCAAGACAGCTTCTTATTTTTACAGATGGAGGAGAGCAAAAGAGTTGGGAGAAAGAGATAAAATTTGCGAATGAAAACAGGATAAAAGTTCATATAAGTACACTTGGTACAAAAAGTGGGAGTATGCTTTTTGAAGATGGTAATACTATTAAAGATAAAAGTGGCAATATTGTCATAAGTCGACTAAATAGTAGCATTGAAAAACTATCATCTTCAACTTCTGGATTTTATAGCCAAACAGATAATACAACATCTTTAGCTCGCGCACTTTCTGATAATTCAAAAAAAATACGTAGTGACTTTTATGGAGTATCCGCTCATACTGAACTCTATAGCATACCACTTGCTATAGGTTTAATTCTATTTATGTTAGGCTCTACAAATTTAGCTAGTAGAATATTCGTAATAGTTCTACTTATTTTTCCTACATTTAAAGCAGAAGCAAATATATTTGATTTTTGGTATATTTACAAAGCTAAAAATAAATATGAAAAAAAAGATTTTGATACCTCTGCTGAATACTTTTCAAAACTTGGAGATAAAAATTGGCAGACGCTATTAAATGTAGCAAATGCGCAGTACCACGCAGGAGAATATAACTCAGCGCTTAAAACATTAGAACGCATAAAAACAACAGATAGTCAATTAAAGTCAAGAATATATTGTGAAATGGGTAATGCGATGTTACGACTTAAAAAACCACAAAAAGCAGAAGCACTATATTTTAAATCTTTAATTCTAGTTGATGATAAAAAATGCGAGCAAAACTATTGGCATGCGCACTTTTCATCTAAGACTTACGAAATGAGCACTGGTGAACAAAAGGCTAAACTCACATCTTTAGCAGACGAGGCTAGCTCAACAACAAAAGGCTCTAAAAAAAAGAAAAAATCTAAAAGTAAAGCAGAAAGTAAAAATGGAAAAAGTGGTTCAGGAAGTGGGAAATCTTCAAAAAAACTACAAAAGAAAAAGAGCTCAAAAATTAAACTAAGTTCAAAACCAACACCAATAAGCTCAAAACAGTATGAGCTAATAAATAAAAAGAGCGTTAATGAAAAAACTCCCTGGTAGTCTAATAATTTTTTATATCTTAAGTGTTTTGCTTAATGCAAATGAGGGATATAAGATAGATGTACAATATAGTCCAAAGAGAGTATATGCAAATCAAGCAATGAACTTAGATATTGTCTGTAAATTTGATGGCAGTGGTAATGGAATGGATTTCATTTTCACTCCACCAAATATTAATGATGTAGTATTTACATTAGTTCAAGACTCTGAGAATTTTAAAGGTTCAAAGAAAATAATAAATTTACACTATCTTGTAGAATTTAAAAAAGATGGTCTTTATAATGCAGCGCTAAAAGCAAGCATGAGAAGAACAAATAACCAACAATTAAGAGAAGCAAGTACTGGACGTGATTTAGGACCAAACTCTATAAAAGTGCAGTATGAGCAAAAAAATATTTCACTGCCATCAATTAAAATTGAGGTTCTAAAATCAGCACCTCTTACTGGAATGTTTGACTTAAATGCAACTGTGACTAAAACTAAGACGCAAGCGTATGAACCTACCCAATTAAAAATTGAGCTAACTGCAAATACTAACAAAAATACTCTCCTACCATTTACGTTAAATATAGCAGATACGACTATTTTTGCAGATAAACCAAAAATAGATTTTACTGCTAATAGAGATGGTTTTAACTCAAAACTAACACAACACTTTGCAATCTCTGCGACTAAGGACTTCACAATTCCATCTTTTTCAATAGAGTACTTTGACATCAAAAAAAAGAAAATTATGAAACTAGAGACCAAACCAATTGAAATTAATGTCGTTTCAGTTAATAAAAAAAATTTAGTGGACAAAAAAAACTTTCCTGAGCCTAAAAAGCCTATAGATTGGAATAGCTATTTAAACTACATCTTTTGGTATCTTTTTGGAGTTTTAAGTGTTATTGTTTTTATATTTTTAAAACGGAAAAAAATAACCACTAGTCCAGTATTAGATATTGTAAAAAGTACAAATGAGCCAAAAGAGTTGCTCAAAGTTCTTTTAACTTTACAAGATCAACCAATTGATGAGTGTATTAAAGATTTAGAAAACTCTATTTATGCAAAAAAAGATATTACAATGTCAAAGATAAAAAAGCGTATTCTACAAAAACTTGGAGAGCATTAAATGAAAACAGCACTTTTACAATTTGGTTACCAAAATAGTAAAGCTCGTACTCTTGTGAAAACAGAAGAGTTAATTAAAGAGGCATCAGAAAATGGTTCAAAACTTGTAGTTTTACCTGAACTGCATCAAAACAACTATTTTTGTATAACTGAAGATGTAGAAAATTTTAACCTTGCTGATTCTTATGAAGAGGATGTAAAGTTTTGGAGTAGTGTTGCTAAAAAATATTCTATCGTTTTAGTTACAAGTCTTTTTGAAAAAAGAGCCGCTGGACTCTATCATAACACTGCAGTTGTTTTTGAAAATGATGGAAGTATTGCAGGTAAATATAGAAAAATGCACATTCCAGATGATCCTGGGTTTTATGAAAAGTTTTACTTTACACCCGGAGATTTAGGTTTTGAGCCAATTCAGACAAGCGTTGGGCGCCTTGGTGTACTCATATGTTGGGATCAATGGTTTCCAGAAGCTGCAAGACTTATGGCACTTAAGGGAGCAGAAGTTTTAATCTATCCTACTGCAATTGGATGGTTTGATGAAGATTCTAAAGAAGAAAAGAGTAGACAACTAGAGAGCTGGATAACAGTACAACGCTCACATGCAATAAGTAACGGTGTACCATTAATCTCAATTAATAGAACAGGTTATGAGAGTGATGATACAAAAGCAATTGAAGGTATACGGTTTTGGGGTAATAGCTTTGCAATAGGCGCACAAGGTGAATATTTAGCTCAAGCAGATAATGAAAATGAGACTATTATCTATATAAATATAGACTATAAACGCTCAGAAGATGTTAGAAAAATCTGGCCATTTTTGCGTGATAGACGGATTGAGGCTTATGATGGGCTAACTAAAAGGTATCTAATAGACTAATTTTACACTTCTCATTAAATTTATTCAATTATAAATACTGTGTTACTCTTGGCTATTTAGACTTTGATAACGCTTCAAAAAGAACTTGTAACTGTTCTGGTATATTTTTTAATTTCCATAATGGATATTTGTTTTTATTTAAATCATTAATAGAGAGAGGCATTTGCCAAAAACCCATAGTAAAATCGTTAAAGATACGATTTTTTACACTATGTTTAGATACTACTTTAATATTTTTATGACGTTTATCTTTTTTGATATGCTTCAAATGCCTTTTTACATTTTCTTTGGAACCTTCAATAACCTGTGCAAAATCATTATTACCATGAATCAAATAACTAGTAATGTCTCGTTTTGCATTCATAATTTTTGCATCTCTTATAATCTCACCTATCTCTTGAATATTAAATAGTTCAGTAGCTTTACTAATATAAACTATACGATACAACTCTTTAGAAGTTTTCTCTATTGTATCTACTTGATTAAGCAATAGATTCGTGAGATTATCGATTTGCATAGGTTTATAAAAGTAATAACCTTGAATATAATCAGCTTCTAAAGTTTGTAGATTAAAAAGTTGAATTTTTTCTTCAACCCCTTCGGCAATAATTTTTTTGTTTAGTGTTTTTGCCATCTTAATAATTGCAGAAACAATAGATAAACTATTCTCTTCTATTCCCAAGCCATCTATAAATGCTTTGTCAATTTTTATCTTACTAATTGGTAATCTAATGAGTTGCAATAAAGAAGAGTAACCTGTACCAAAATCATCAACTGCAATCATAAAACCTTTTTCAGAAAATTTATTTAATACACCCAAACTCATATTAACATCATTCATAATTGAGGTTTCTGTAATTTCTAAAACAATATTATGAGGATTTACTTCATAGTGTTTAACGATACTCATAAAATCATCAAAAAGTGTATCATCTATCTGGACTGTAGATACATTTACAGATAAATAAGGTGTATCTGTATAATAATGTTTTTGTAGCAATGCCATATATTTACAGACCTCTTCAAAAACAAATTTTCCAATTGGAATTATAGTCCCATTTTTTTCGGCTACAGAGATAAATTCTGCTGGTGAAACAAATCCAAGTTGTGCAGACTCCCATCGTAAAAGTGCCTCGGCACCTCTTATTACACCTGTTTCTGTTGCAACTATAGGCTGATAAAATATCTTAAACTCTTCTTTAGCTAATGCACCTCGTAATCCATTTGAGATTTCTAATTCACGTTTTGCATATTCATGTAACTCATCAGTAAAAAGATTCCAACTATCTCGTCCATGTCTCTTAGTAAGATACATAGCTGCATCAGAATCTCGAATCATATCATCTGCAAAATGCGTGTTGCCATGACCAATAACAACACCTATGCTAACTGTTGTATAAACTTCTTGTTCTTTAAAAATAATAGGCTGTCGTAATTTATGATTCACATTTTTCGCTAAAGTAGATATTACTTCTGTATTTTTAAATTTTTCACTAATAATTACAAACTCATCCCCACCCAATCTACCTATGATATCACCAGCACCTGCAACTTCTGTAAGTAACTCTCCAACACGAATTAAAAGTTCATCACCAGCTTCATGTCCAAATGTATCATTGATTAATTTAAAATTATCAATGTCAATAAAGAGTAATGCAACATTATTGCCATTAGCTTTTGAACGCTCTAACGCACTATTCAACCGTTCTCTAATAAGTTTTCTATTAGCCAACGATGTAAGTGGATCATGTGTTGCTTGCCATTGAAGTCGTTCCTCATGCTTTTTATTTTTAGTAATATCAATCATAGTAGCGACTAATAGATTATCTCCATTTATAGCAGCTTTATTAATACTAGCTTCAGCACTAAAATATGTTCCATCTTTTCTATACCCAACAATTTCTGCTCTTTCTCCCATTCTTAATGAGTGCAAATCAGATTGAACAAATCTCTTTACATGCATTTTGTGTTGTTCACGTAAATGAGGAGGGACTAAATTATGAACAGAAAGACCAACAAGCTCATCATAGTTATATCCAAACATATTTAACATGACTGTATTAGCATCAACAATAATACCTTCGCAATCAGTAGTTAAAATTGCAACGTCAACCATATCAAGCATACTATTTCTAAGCATATTTGCAGAGTTAAGCTCTTTTTCAAAAATATTTACAGTTGCGTCATTTAAACGCTTATAGTTATCAACTTGGTATCGCTTAGGCACTTTTGGTGCATTCAATCCAAATGATTCTACGATTGTAAATGTCCCATCTTCATTACATTTAGAAAGATATGTATTTACATAAGCATGATGACTCTTCTTATCCATCTTCACTATACCCTGAGGTGAGCTAACTTCCACATCCTCTAGAGCCTCAATTAAACCCTCTACATCAGTACTTTTTGTATGATTTACTGCGTTTGCAAAAGCTTTAACACATAAGTATGTTCCCTCACCAAAATTTGTCAATACTCCATTGCCCTCGGGCCAAATAGCATCAATTCCGTCTTCTTTTAAAAGTCTCTTTTTATATTCTTCATTTTGTTCATTTTTAATATTCATAAAGTATGTATTTGAAGAGAAAAATCCTTCACGAACATTTGGTTTAAGAAGTTTTACCATCGCTTCGTCATAATGACCCATAACAACAGCCATTTTTTCTTTTAATCCATATTCTGTAAATGAATTTAGTAAATTGACTTGGTCTTGACCTGCAAAATATGGAACAAAAACATCAGCGCCAGATTTTGACACACTCTCAATTAATCTATTAATCTCTTCTTCAGTTGTACCAATTGAAAGATACTCTTCACCAACAACCTCTCCTCCAGCCTTTTCTAAAGCTATCTTAGCAGCATCAATACTACCTCGTGGCCACTCATAGTTGTTTCCAGCAAAAAACATCTTCTTACCAAATTTATTTGCCATGTAGGGTATCATTCTATCAATTTGCTGATTTGGAAGAGCTGCAAAGTGAAAAAAATAACGACTAGTAATACCACCTTCATAAAATGAAAAATTCAGTTGTGGAATTTTACGAACGTCACTTACAATGTTAGAGACTGAAAGGCGTGAATTAGATAAAAGATTTCCAATAATTGCACTGCAATGATGTTCATCAATAAGCTTAAAAGCGGCTGGAACGGCACTATCAGGTAGACTTCCATCATCTTCTACTACTAACTCAAGATTTCTACCTAACAATCCACCAGCATCATTAATTTCTTTTACTGCAATTTTAGCAGCCATAACTATTTCATCACCATATAACTTAACAATACCACTAAGTGGAGCAAGGAGACCTAACTTTATAGATTTCATCATCATTTCCCTACTCTCTATTAAATAATATATTTAATATATTAGCACAAAAAATATATATTACAAACAATTACAAGAGATTACTAAAATCTGCCATTTTTATATGACTGATAGGTTGAAGCATATGATGGACTAAACTACTAACATTTAAAACTATCTAATTTTTCATTAAGTGAACTTGCTAATTCAGAAAGTTGTTTAGAAGCATTTTCAATATCTTCTGCACTTTTTGCATTTTCAATAGTTACTTCATTTATTTTATCAATATTAATAATAATTTTCTCAGCACCTTCTGCAATTGTAATAGATGTTTTAGTAGAAGTACTAGAAGTCTCTTTAACTGCCAAAATTTGATTAGATGAGAAACTAATTTTATCTTTTACAACTTCTGATATTGAGACAAGCTCTTGTACAGCTTGGGCATTTTCATTCATATTGCCTGATGAATCCATAATATTTTGAACAATAACATTTACCGTAGCATTAATTTCACTTAAACTTTTTTGCGTACGTTCAGCAAGCTTTCTAACTTCATCAGCCACAACAGCAAAACCACGACCATGCTCCCCTGCTCTAGCTGCTTCTATTGCTGCATTTAGAGCTAATAAATTTGTCTGTTCTGCAATATCAGAAATTACACTTAAAACATCTTTTACCTGCTCTGCATCTTGACTAAGACTATTTAGTTTTTCAGCCATTTCAATTTCTGTTTCTGCTGTTTTTTGTACAATATCAGAAAGTTTAACAACATTAACCGTTGCATCATTCAAGCTACTATTTGCCTCGCTAATTATAGACTCTGTCTCTTTTGCTTCATCTATAGATTTTGAGAGTTCATTTTTTATCTCGTTCCCCATATCTGTTGTCTTTTTCAATAAATCAACACTATCATCAATTCTATTTCCTATATTAACAGCCGTAGAAGATAAATTAACAGCAACTGACGCATTATTTTCTGAAGATTGTTTAGTATCTTTGACTGTAGTTTGAACCTTTTCTATAAAAGTATTCATATACCCACTAACATCACCAATTTCATCTTTTCTATCTTCAGGCAGCCTTTTAGTAAGATCACCATCACCTGATGATAAATCTTTTGTTCTGCTTTTTAAAGTATTTAATGGCTTAATGATAGTAGTTCTAATAATAAATGTAAAAATAATAAGTACAATTAAAATAACAATAATTGAGATAATTATAATATTATTTCTTATCGAATGAGCATAAGCCAAGCCTTCATCTTCATCAATCTCAGCGATTATTGCCCATCTCTTGTCGTAAATATTAACCCAAGAGTAAGAACTCAATACGCTTATATCTCTATAATCTTTGATTATCCAACTTCCTTTTTTACCATCTAGTGCACTTCTTGTAGAATCTGTTTTCACATCAAAAAAGCCAATTGTTGTACCCGTCTGTTTTACAACAGAATCTGTCATATCTTTTACAAATCTACTATCATTTCGCATCTTAAAATCTGGACCTATTAGATAAACCTCTCCACTCTCTCCAAGCCCAGCCTCTTTGTATTTTCCATTAAAATTCATTATCTGGTTAATTGAATCAATTGGCATCTGAAAAATCAAAACACCTTTTAATTCAGAGTTTATAAATACTGGAGTTCCTATGAATGATGCTGGTGAGTAATAGCTTGGCTCATAAGGGGCAAAATCATCAAAAGCAATTTCTCCTTTTGTAAGGTTAAGTGCATTTTTGTAAACATTAGCAATTCCAGTGTCACTGTAAATACCAGTTTTAAGATTTGTTGCATAATCTTTCTCTTTGAAAACAGTATAAACAATATTGCCTTTTAAATCAACCATAAAAATATCATAAAGAGAGAAGTTCGTTAAAAAGCTATTGTATGACTCATGATATTTAGAGTGTGAAGTCATATACGAAGATGGATAATCTTTATTAAAAGACATATTATTCTTCTCACCAATATTAGAGGGATTTTTGTCAATAAAAATATATTGTGCTACTAACCCATTTTCATCAGTTGGTAAATACTCTTTAGTCTCTTTTTTTGCTCTTACATTTGGCAAAGAATATTTTACATCATTTAAATATTTTGTATCATAATGTGAAATTAGACTACTCTTTACTATTTCTATATCTAGACTGTTTTCATTTTCAATATTATAAAAATTATTACTAAATTCTAAAATAGCTGATTGAGTCAATTGAGATTCGGCTAAAGATACTAAAAGTTGATTTAAAGAGCCAAAATAGCTTTCTATATGACCTTGTTTAGCAGATAATACAGAATCAAGTTGTTTAAGTCTTGAATGTTTAAGTCCCTCTGAGCTTTTATAGATGGATACTGTTCCTAATATTATTCCAAGTAGCATTAAACCAAACGCACTAAACAACATTAATTTTACATTAATTTTCATAACTTATACCTACTCTTTAAGATTAGTTTACTATATTAACACAATAGTGTTTAAAATAAGTGCATATTTTATGATTTTTATTAATCATTTTTATATATAAACTTTAATCTATTAGAATAATTTTGGATATCTAAAATAATTAACACATAATTAACACTTCTTTCATACAATTTCGCATCCACGGTATTTTCCCCTTAAATTCCTTCCATTCTCAATACCGTGACATTTTTCAAAAGGTAAATTCATGATAAAACAATTAACACTTTTAAGTTTAGTAGCATCTACCATATTAGCATCAGATTCAATGCAAGTTGATACTATTACAGTTAAAGGCAGAAGTATTAGCACAAATATTAAAGAGGTCAGTAAAGAAGAGATAAAATCAGCAGATTTAGCAGAAGCTTTAAGTAAAAGTGTTCCTAGTATCTCTTTAGTTCGTAGAAGTGGTATTGCAAATGACATTATTTTACGTGGTCAGAAAAAAGATAATATAAATATTTTAATTGATGGTGCTAAAATTTATGGTGCATGCCCAAATAGAATGGATCCACCAACATCGCATGTACTAACAAATAATATTGAAAATATTGAAATACAAGAGGGTCCATTTGATGTAGAAAGTTTTGGAACACTAAGTGGAATCGTAAAAATTAATACTAAAAAACCATCAACAGAGACAGCTGGTGATGTTAATGTAAACATAGGTAGCTTCGGGTACCGTAAAGCATCCGCAACTATTAGTGGTGGAACAGATAGAATAAGAGTACTACTTAGCGCTTCAACTGAGAATGGTGAGCAGTATGAAGATGGCGATGGTAGAACATTAGCTGAACAGACTAAACTAAATGCACCTAAAGCGCAAGATTTTTATCAAACTCAATATGAAAATATGGATGCATTTGAGAAAAAATCTTTTATGGGTAAAATTTATATCGATTTAACAGACAATCAAGAGTTAAAACTAAGTTATACTGCAAATAGAAGCGATAATATTTTATACCCTAACTCAAAGATGGATGCATTGTATGATGATTCTGATCTTTTTAATACTACATATATAGTTAAAAATCTTGCAACATATTCAAAAGAGTTAAGTCTCAACTACTACTATTCAGATGTTGAACACCCAATGTCAACTAAATATAGAGATTGGCAAAAGAACCCAATGGCTAAAGGTTTCATGACTAATGCTCTTGATTCAACTATATCTGGAGTTAAAATTAAAAACTCTTTTGATTTAAATGAATTTAATATTCTTGTTGGTTTAGATGCAAGTACTAGAAATTGGGATGGCACATATTTAATGAATGGTGTTAAAAACATTGGGAAGTCTGTAGAAGATGTTGACACAAAAAATAGAGCTATCTTTACAACAATATCTAAAGAATATGATAATGTTAACATTGAGTTTGGTGCAAGATATGATAATACAGATATTGATACAAAAGGGATAGCACAAGACAATGATTATAACTCATTAAGTGCAAACCTTTTTGGGACATATAAAACTGATAATACTACTGAATACTTTGCAGGTATTGGTAGAGCTTCAAGAGTGCCCGATGCAAGAGAACTATATTTTACTAGTATGCTAAAGACAGTAATAGGAACTCCGAATTTAGATGAAACTTATAATACAGAATTTGATTTTGGTGTTAATAAAAAGTACGAAAATGCTACATTAAAAGCAAAAGTATTCTATAGCATGTTAAGTGACTACATTGTATACAATTCATCAAAAACTATAAATGCATTTGAAAATGTAGATGCAGATATTTATGGAGTTGAACTTAGTGGTTTATATCTACTATCTGATACATTAACATTTGATTATGCTATGTCTTATCAAAGAGGTAAAAAAGATAATGCACTTATTGGTCAAACAGATAGAGATTTAGCAGAAATTCCACCATTTAAAGCGAACCTATCGTTAGGATATGAGCCAACTGAGCAAGATACTCTATCTCTTAATTTAGTTGCAGTAGATAGTTGGGATACATACGATGCAGATAATGGTGAACAAGAGCTTTCTGGTTTTGCTATTTTTAATGCTAGATACAATAGAGACCTATCTCATGGTTTTGACATTACTCTTGGTATTGATAATATATTTGATAGAACCTATGCAATATCGAATACATATAAAGATTTAACTCTAATCACAACAGGTACAGCAGTTGATGATGTTATGTTGTTAAATGAACCAGGACGCTACCTATATGCAAATCTAAGCTATAAGTTCTAATTTGCTAGTATTGTATCTATGCAAATACTTAAATTACGAAAAGAAGATTTAAAACGTGCGTATGAAGTTATAAAAGAGCTTCGTACGTCATTAGAGTATGAAGAGTTTACAGATACTGTAGAACTTATGCAAGAAGAATCTGGCTACACAATGTTTGGATTATGGGACAAAGGTGATATACAAACCTACGCTGGTGTCTCAATCACTACAAACCTCTATTGGAAAAAACATCTTTTTGTTTATGAACTTGTAACTAAAGATGCAATGCGTGGAAATGGTTATGGACATCAAATGATAAACTTTTTAGATGATTACGCAAAAATGCACAAATGTGAACATATTGCACTCACCTCAGGTGTACAGCGTACTGATGCTCATAGGTTTTATGAAAGAGAAGAGTTTAATAAAGCAGGTTTTACATTTTTAAAATAATTTAAAAGGCACATATTATGCAAGATGAACATATTAAAATTAAAGAGAGTATCAATAAAACATTTGATAATGTAGCTAAAAATTATGATAAGAATGAGCAGTTCATAATCTCAGCAAAAAAACTAGTTGAATTTATTCCACATGATAAAAATGAATCTTTCACAATTTTAGATTTGTCAACTGGTACCGGAAATATTTCTATTGAGTTAGCAAAGAGTTACAAAAATGCAACAATTTTTGCTGTAGATATTTCAGAACAGATGTTAAATATTGCAAAAAATAAAGCAAAAGCTCTAAATATAGATAATATAACATTTTACAAGCAAGATGTAGAAAATTTAACACTTAACAATAATGAATTTGACATAGTTACATGTGGATATGGGCTATTTTTCTATCCAAATATGGATGAAACATATAAAAATATTTGTAACATTATCAAACCAAATGGAAAGTTTATTTTTTCTTCTTTTACAAATGATGCATTTAATCCATATACAAATATATTTTTAGATTTACTCAAAAATAGTTACAATATTGAACCACCAAAAAGATTAGAAAATAGACTTCTAAAAACAGTTAAAGAGGTGGAAGAGTTAGCAAAAACCACCAATCCAAAAAATCTTCACATAGAACATTTTCAAATCAGATATCCATTATCTATTGATGAGTGGTGGTCACTACTAAATAGTACTGGTTATGAGGGACTGCTTAGTCAGTTGAATGAAAACTATGATAATTTTAAAGATGATTATATTAAGAATCTAAGCAGAGTTACAAATAATAGTGAAATAGCACACAATGCTGATACACTGTTTACAATAGTTACTATCTAGTAGGTATTTTCTAAAACTACTATTTTTTATATACTTAGTGCACCTCTAACTGACTGAATTAATTTAATATCAGAACATGGTTTAACTTGCCAACCAGTAATACCTATCTTTTTACCCTCAACTTTCATTTTGCTAGAGTTCTCTATTGTAAGCATAATTATAGGTTTCATTTTAAGAGAAGGGTCTGATTTTAATTCCATAGCTAAATCCAAACCATTAATGTGAGGCATATTAATATCTAAAATTACTAAATCATAAGAAATCTTTCCTGATTGAATATCTTCAAGCATCTTTACAGGATTGTTATATGTTGAAAACTCTATCTCGCCATCAGCTATCATATCTTCAAATGCCATTCTACATGATTCTAAAACTGTTTTTGAATCATCAACTAATACTACATGCTTACTCATAAAGAACCTTTTTCAATAAACTAAAATAGATACGCTTATATGTACTATATGCAAAAGTCTATTAAAAAATTATTATATTAACACAACTCTTTTTCAATAACTGGTAAAAGCTCTTTTTCAATCAAATTTAGTGTTTTTTCATACTCAACACTCTCTTTCCCACTTGGGTCTTCAAAACCAACATGAATCTTTTTAACAGCTTTTGAAAAAATTGGACATGTCTCTTTTGCATTATCACATACAGTTACAACTAAATCAAATTCATCATCAATGACAGTATCTATAGTTTTAGAGTAGTACTCATCTCTCCACAAACCTTTTTTTTCTAAAAGAGCTTTTGCATTTGAGTTTACAACGCCACTAGCTTTAACACCAGAACTTTGAGCATATATACAATCTGTCAGTTTTGCATTTATTAGAGCCTCTGCCATAATTGAACGGCAACTATTTCCAGTACAAAGAATTAAAACATTTTTTTTACTCATAAACTACAACCTTTTTCTTTTATAAGAGTAGGTAACTCTAAATCTAGAGTTCTAATCTCTGCTAATGCCTCTAGGCGAAATCTATCTAATGGACTTCTTACTGAGTAGTAAGCCCATGTTCCTTTTCTATCAACTCTCAAAAATCCAGCATCTTTCAAAATTTTAAGGTGGCGTGAAAGACGAGATTGAATCATCTCAAATGAATTTTGCAAATCACAGACACAAACTGCACCATTCTCATCTAAAAATCTCAAAATTTTTATTCTCGTCTCATCATTTAGTGCTGAAACTGATTTTAAAAAAAGATCCATTTAACAAGAAGTTGGTACTTGCCACTTACCATTATCTGAAAATGTAGGCTCACAGCACCCTAGTCCACCAGTAAACTCATCACCACCAAAATACTCAATTTGCTCCATTGTATGGTAGTTTTCCCAGATAACACCCTGAGGATCTTCAGACCAATACTTTTTGCTTGATGCGTAACAGCACTGTGCCTCTTCTTGTTTTTCTCCAATTAAACTTGCTTTAACTAGTCTATCTTCAATTAGACTTAATTCATCATCTGAATCAACTTGAATTCCCAAATGATTTAGCCCAATTTTATTTCGTCCACTTGAAATTGCAAAATTAACAGCAGGATCATCTAATAACCACTGAAGATAGTCATCTTTTTCTTTCGTTGGCTCAGTCCCAAAAAGTGCGGTATAGTAATGACGACTGATTTCCAAATTTTCAACTCCAATGTGTACATGCAAACGTTTCATATCTATTCCTTAAAAAAGATTTTGTGTAACTATATCAGATTCTTAAGCATATATCAATATATCTTGATATATAGTTTCAAAAACTTTAGGAATAGACATGATACTAGCTTCATCTATCTTTTTAATTACACTTCTTTTTGTTATTTGGCAACCAAAAGGTCTTCAAATTGGAACTTCTGCAATTCTAGGTGCAATAATTGCTCTTTTATTAGGTGTTGTAGACTTTAATGACGTTATTGAAGTTACTGAGATTGTTTGGGATGCTACTCTTGCCTTTATTGGAATCATACTACTCTCATTGGTACTTGATGAGATTGGTTTTTTTGAATATTTGGCTCTAAAAATGGCAAAACTTAGTCGTGGGAATGGTCATCTTATGTTTATATACATATTAATTCTTGGTGCAATCGTTGCTGCTTTTTTTGCAAATGATGGTGCAGCACTAATTCTTACACCAATTTTACTTGCAAAAATGAAGCACCTAAAAATGAAACCAGTTGCACTCTTCGCATTTTTAATGGCAGGTGGTTTTATAGGAGACAGTGCTTCTAATCCACTTGTTATTTCAAACTTAACAAACATTGTAACAGCAGGTTATTTTGATATAGGTTTTATAGAGTATGCAAAAACAATGTTTTTACCAAACCTGCTTAGCATAATAGCTTCAATTATAGTGCTCTGGATATATTTTAGAAAAGATATTCCAACATACATTGATGTAGAAAATTTAGCCTCACCAGATTCTGTCATTAAAAATAGAGTTATGTTTAACCTTAGTTGGTGGTTTTTAGTACTTCTAATGTCTGGTTATTTTATAGGTGACTATTTCAACCTACCTGTATCTTTATTTGCGTTAGGTGGTGCGTTAATCTTTTTAGCGATAGCCACATACTTTAAAGCAACAAAACCGATAATGACAATTAAAACTGCACCATGGCAAGTTGTTTGGTTTAGTATTGGACTCTACATTGTAGTCTTTGGACTCAAAAATGCAGGACTTACAACGTATCTTGCAAGCTTAATTACACAGATGTCAGCACTTGGCAACACTTACGCGGTACTTGGCACAGGGTTTCTTTCTGCAATTTTAAGCTCAGTAATGAACAACATGCCAACAATTATGATTATGGATATTGCGATTGCAGAAGCATCAAATGAAGCTTTAGCATATGCAAATATAATCGGTTCTAACTTAGGGCCGAAAATGACACCAATAGGCTCATTAGCGACATTGCTTTGGCTTCATGTTTTAGCAAAAAAGGGTGTAATAATTACATGGACTGAGTATATGAAAGTTGGTTTAATTATAACTCCACCAGTCTTGTTAGTAGCACTATTAGGATTAACTTAGAGTCTAATCAATTGGGTAATAAGATTAGTTCTAAGTATTTTTAGTTAGACTTACACTAACTATTTACAAAGGTCAATAAATGTTTAAATTAAAAGATATTACTCTTATTTGGCAGATAATAATTATTAGTGGGATACCTCTTCTTGCAATTATCTTTTTTGCATCTATTCTAATAAAAAACGAGTATACCTCCTATTCAGACACTAGTAAATTACAATCAGCACTTGCACTATCTTTTGGAGCAACTGATTTAGTACATGAACTACAAAAAGAGCGTGGATTGACCGCTGGTTATTTAGGGTCTAAAGGTGCTAAGTTTAAAGAAAAAATAGTTCAGCAACAAAAAGTTACAGATACAAAAATAAAACATCTTAAAGAGATATATCAAAACAGTAATCTTACACTATTTACAAAAGAGTTTAGTGCACCAATTACAAAAGGGATGAAACAGTTAGAAAGCATCTCGTCTAATAGGCAAAATGTACGCTCATTGACTGCAACATTTAAAGAGGGAACAAGCTTTTATACAACTATTATTGCAAAATATATGAAAACTATCAGTTCTGTTGGTGGTGAGAGTTCTGATGCTGAGCTTTCAGCTCTAACTGGAGCACTTAGTTATTTTTTAAATGCTAAAGAGTTAGCAGGACAAGAAAGAGCTGTAGCCAATGGTATTCTTTCAAGAAACACACAAATAAATAAAAAAGTATTCTCAAAATGGAATAGTCTATATTATGGGCAGAGTACACTGATGGAAAGTTTTATGGCACTTGCTAAAGATGAGACAAAATCATATTACAACAAAGTTGTACAAGGTGACGCCATAACAAGAGTTACAAACTATAGAAATATTATTAGAGAAAAGTCTTCGACAGGTAACTTTAAAATAGAACCAACAAATTGGTTTAAAGCTTCAACTGACAGAATTAATCTTCTTAGAAAAGTTAGTGAGTCACAAATGAAACTTATAACAAAACAGACAAATAATTTAATCTCATCTGCAAATAAGGCACTCTATTTTTATATTATATTGAGTTTAGTAATTATTGCACTTGTAGTTATTATAGTTTTTATTATTGCCAGAAATTTAAATAAATTTTTTACAAATTCAATTGAAAACCTTTCTGAATCAAACGCACAAATTGTCTCAGCATCTGATCAAATCGCATCAGCGTCGATTAGTTTAGCAGAATCTGCTAGCAAACAAGCCGATAGTGTTGAAAAGGTAAATCAAGTTATAGATGATGCTACAAATATTAATAGTAATAGTGCAGATAATGCAACTGAGGCAGATAAACTAGCTAAAAGTGCAAATGATTCAGCACAAACTGGAAATCAAAGTGTTAAAAAATTAATGCAATCTATGGACTATATTACAACCTCATCTGAAAAAATTGCAAAAATTATAAAAAATATTGATGAAATTGCATTTCAGACCAATTTATTAGCACTAAATGCTGCTATTGAAGCTGCTCGCGCTGGTGAGCATGGTTTAGGTTTTGCTGTAGTTGCAGATGAAGTTAAAGCTCTAGCTAGTAGATCTACGCAAGCCGCTCGTGAGACTGCCATAATAATAGAAGAGACAATCAAGTTAGTAAAAGATGGAAATGTTGTAGCAAGTGATACAAATGAGGTTTTTTCTACTATTTATGAACATACAAATAAAACTTCCAAAGTAACTAGCACAATAGCACAACAACTAAAAGAGCAAGTCAAGCATATGCAAAACATAACGGCTGATATGTCAAGTATTGGCGATATTACACAACAAAACGCTGCTACTGCTGAAGAAGCAGCAGCATCAGCCGAAGAGTTAAATGCACAAACAATTACAATGATGACAAATGTAACTGAAGTTGCAAAACTAGTAGGTGTAAAAGTAGCCCTATAAACCTAACATATTCAAAAAGCTGAAAATACTTTTTGAATCAAATTACTGCTTTGCATCATAGGATTAGCACGAATCTCTTTCTCTTTTTGTGCTATCATTACCATAAGTCCGTCAATTGCTCTATTTGTCACATAACTATCTAAGTCTTCATCTTTTTCGCTTGGTAGATAACCACCTAATCCAAATGAGTTTGCAAGACCCCCAACCTGTGAATTTTTAACAAGTCCTGAGTTTGCTTTATAAAATGTCTGAAAAGATTGATAGTATGTTGCGACACTATTATTTGACATACTCTTTTTAACAATTGGCATAATCATCTGCTTTAACTTGGTTGTTGTAGTTTTCTTAAAATAATCAGTAGCTGAATTATCAGAACCCTTTAAAATTTTTTGAGCATCAGCAATACTCATACTAGTTATACTATCTGTAAATATCTTAGCAGTTTTAGGAGCTGCTTCAGTTGCCGCATTATTCAATGATAAAACTAAATCATTAACATACTTCTCGCCACCAACTTGTTTAACCAAATTAGCTGTTGTTGCTAGACCTGATGGTAGCTCTATTTTTGCAAGTGGATTATTTAAATAGCCATTTTGTTGCCCTAAACTTTTAACAGCATAATTAACTCCAACACCTAGTGCCTGTTTTAGAGCACTATTCATATCTAATGTTGAAAGATTAGATGACTTTTGAGTTGGTTCGCTATTTTGAGCTGGTGAACTTTTTTGAACACTTTCAAGTATTCCACCTAAACTATCTTGCCAACCCGCATTTGCAAATGTTGAAAAAAATAGTAATCCAGATATTGCAACATTAATATATTTCATTTTAACTCCTTAGATTTAGAACTATTTGTAATATACTATCAGAAATAATGTTTTTTTTAATAAAATTACTAACCTTTAAGACTATCAATACTAGAATACTCCTATTGTTACTAATTTAGGATACCTTCATGCAAAATTCAAAAGAGACCCTACTAAAGATAAAAAATAATTTTAAATTTTTCAAACAACTATCAAATGAAGAGATTTTAGCTATTTGTACTGATATTGCATTTTTAAAAGTAAAAGAGGGTGAAGATATCTTTAAACAAAATGAAGAGAGTAATGAAATTTACTGCATTATTAAAGGTGAAGTTGGAATATACGTGTGTCCTGAGGATTCACAAAATGCAGATGAGTGTACTCATATTGTAAACTTAGAAGAGAAACATCTCTTTGGTGAAATTGCTGCAGTCACTGGTGAGCCTAGAAATGCTTCAGCAATTGCTGAAGTTGATTCTATACTTTTACGTTTTAGACTAATGCAATACTCTTCATCTCACAAAGACGCAATTATCAAAGTTTATAGAAATTTAATATCTATTCTTGCTGATAAAATCAAAAGCAACAACATGGAAATTCATGCCTTTATGGATGAAGAGGTCGTACACTTGGACGAGGAATAATTACTTATTCCCCACAAATGCACCAATAGCACTTTTACCTGTAGTTGAAGTTAATTTAAACCCTCCGCCAATTGCTTCTGCACTATTTCCATAAAAACTACCATCTCCACTAAAACGAGCCAACTCAACATCAGATCCACTTTGTGCAGACATTTGAGTTAAACTAAATCCATTTCCCTCTATCTGTGCCTCATCAATGCCAATTTTCCAAGCCTCAGAGTGTGAATCAAAACTCAAGCTTCCAGTAGCACTTGCTTTTGCAAAATCAAAATCTAATGCAATATTTCCATTTTTCATTACATCATTTCCAACTAAAATATCTTGTACAGTTCCAACTACTTCACCACTATAACTAGCTTTTAGTTGAGTTAATTTGTAATCTTCCATTAACGCTAAACTACTTTTTTCAATGCCATCATTTGGTTTAATCCAACCACCACTTAATGATGCTACATCAACTTCACCACCTTGGATATTTTGCTCAATCGCCCAATAACCCCATGAAAAATATTCACCTTTTTTAATAGGTACTCCAATAAGTGAGTAAGCAGAGCCCTCTCCTGTTTTATCACCTCTATTTGCTGTAAAAATTCCATATGCTTCATTTTCAGAAGTATCATTCAGACGGAAATATCCACTAATCTGATTTGCTTCATCTCCATAATAACGATTAAAAAATAGATTTGCACTACTTAACTTAGTTGAGCCAAATGGTATAAAAACAGGAGCATTAAAACTTGTAGGTGTGATTGAAGTGGCATCGGCTGAGCTTAGTGCAACACTCCATTTAGTTACATCATTAGTATTTGGACTTTTTGCATTAAATTGCATCAAACCACTATAAAAACGGTTACCAAATTCATGTGTTAAAATTACCTTGTTTGCACTATCTTGCTCAATTAAATTATAAACATTATCTGCACTAACAAAGCCTAAAACTTTTCCAACATATTGTACAACTTCTTTGCGTTCAGCTAAACCATCATAATGTTTAAATAGAGTCCCATCACTACTTTTACCTATTAACTGTTCAATAACAGCTTCATCACTCTGAACTGCTTCACGCCATAAATCATCTGGAACAGCTGCTACAATTGCATCATTTAAAGTAGAGTATTTAGCACCCTCTACACTATAACCATCTTCTGTTTTATCAATAGGCTTTTCTGTATAAAACCCCCATTTTAAAGCATCATACCCATCGACAACGTTATAACCACTATCTACATCAACATCTATTTTATTACTTATTTTTTCTGCTAATTTATCTAAATCAACTACTAATTTATCTTGAAGTTCATCAGCAGCAGCTGTACGTATGTCATTATCTTTAATTGAGCGAATAGATTCTAAAATTTCACCAACTTTTTCTTTATCAAATATTATTTTCCCACCGTCTAACTTCAGTTTCAACTGCGCAATTTTAGATGATATTTCAGAACGAGAAGCTAACCCACCTCTTAGCTGATTTAAATCTTTTGCCTCAATTTGACGAGCAGGCGCTGGGACATCACCTAAATTAAATATTGTAATTTCACCAGCTAAAACATCCACGCTCACTCCATTTGCTTCAACAACAATTGCACCCTGAGTACAACCAATTCTCTCACTAGTCTCATCCATCATTCCAAAAAAGTGCGTACCACGGATTCCAATAGTAGAAGTTTTAGTTGCTATAGAAAATTTGTCAGGATTAATTTTACCAATTGCACCAGTTATAGCTTTAAAAAACCCACGTGATACACCAAATTTTGCTTTTGATTTTTTCGAAGTCGGTTCATAAAGATACTCATGAATGGAAAAAGAGCTATTTTTACCAATTGTAATAACTGTTTTATCATTAAAAATCATCTGTGCTTTTGAAGCTTTTTTTGTAATTATTTCATCTTTTTCTTCTAACTTCATGCCAACAAACGCACTCACTTGAGATGTTTCTCTATAGACAGTTACATCACCTCTAATAGCCGTTAGTTTCCCTACAGATGCAAAAAGCAAATTAATAGTTAGAAAAAGCAGTATTATAATTTTAGTCATCTCAAACCCCTAGAAGTAATGTACCATACTAAGAGAGACAATTTGCTTGTCATAATCAGTAGGTATATAATTTGATTTATCTTTAATATATTGGTAACTTAACTCAGCGTTATAACCTTTAAAGACTTCATAAGATAGTGATGTATAAAAAGAGTGGTAATCATCTTCACGACTTTCTGTACTTTTTGGTCCAATTAAATCTTTAAAATCAAAACGTCTATATGCATATTGTGCACTTAATAATGCATTTGCAATAGGTCTACTTAGTGCAACTTTAGCACTATGTATAGTTTTATCAATAAAGGGGTCACTACTTGTACTATCTTTTTTATCTTCATCCAAATATGAGTAACCTAAACTTAGGCGCATATTTTTAAAGTTCTTAAAAAAATAGCTACCAGCTTCTATAACATCAGAATCACGACCTGAATTTAAAGATCTATCATAAATTTTTCGACGAAACTTAGCCCATACATTAATCTTACTACTCTTATCTAACTTCCATGTTACACTTGGTGCAAAAGCAAATGAGTGCAGTAAAGGGTCTGAGCCATATTTAAATTTATCAACCTCTAAAGGTAATGTCCATTCATAGCGACCCATCCTATTTGATAGTGCAGTAGTAGCTTTCATATATAAAATGTCAAATTCACTATAACGATTATGATTTTGATTGTAAACCATAACAGAGCTATTAGAGTAATATCGTCCTCTCATACCACCATCATAAATATGTGATGCATGGAGTGTTTCATGTATAAAACTATCTTTAAGTACCTTGTCTGCTGTAGTATTAGTGGGGTTAAGGTCATATTGATCAACAAGATAATTTAAAAGTTCAGACTGTCCAGGGTTTGCATTTATATCAGTATCGTAACCTATCCCTACTTTTAGCATTACATTAACTTTATGCCTAGTTCGCGCTTCTTCAATTTTATCTAATAGAATTGAAATATTTTTCTTAACACTTAAAGGAGGCTTTGAAGCTAAGACATCATAAAACTCAAATTTTGCAGCATCTAAATCACCAAGTTTTAAATATATCCTTCCTAACTCTAGACGAGATCTATATGATTTTGGCTCAGATATAAGTACTCTTTCATATGCACTAAGTGCATCTTCATATAAACCAATCTCATATGCACTTCGTCCAAGATAAAAATTAACTTCTAAATCATCACTTCTGTTTTCAAATAGAGTATTAAACTTTTCATATGCACTTTTAAATTTTTCATCCTTAAAATCACTTAGTGCAGATTTAAAGTCCACTGTAGTTTGTGCTAAAAGAGATGATAACAACATTAATACAACAAAAACAAACCTCATAAAATCCTCCCTATTAAAACAGTATGATAACAAAAATTGGTATATTTTTTGCTAATACTTCGATTATTAGGAGTACCTATGAATATTTTTTCAATTTTATTTTTGACATTAACAATTATAACATCAACTTTAAACGCCAAAGCCCTAACAATACAAAAAGGCTGGCAATTAATGGGGACATCTGAACCAATCGAGAATATGGCTGTATTTCGAGAAGATTGTACCTCTGAAGTTGTTGCATATAGAGACAGTACTTGGCTAAAACATAATAGTATAGATTCAACACTTACATATATAGGTAAGCAAGAGGGTTTTTGGGTTTTTGGTGAGTCTAATTGTACTATCCAGACTAATATAGTCACACCTCCTATTGCAACACCAGTAGCTACATCTGAAAAGACTAAATCTACTCCACCAGAGATAGAAATCACTCAAGATGTCTCACACATAGGTGAAGAAACAGTAATATTTTCATCAGATATTAGACTCACATATGATGAAGCAAAAGAGTATTGCACTCAATATGATGCGTACCTTCCAACCAAAGATGAACAGATGGCACACTACCTATACGTTATACAAAGTGGACTACTATATAGCTCTGGTAGACACTGGTCATCTTCAGAATCTAGCGAAAATAGTGACTTTGCCTATGAAGTTATAATGTACTTTGCCATAAAATCTCCAAAAAGTACAAAACTTTTTGCACGTTGCATCAGGAACTAATTATTCTTTAAAGTTTAATTAGCTACAATACTGCCCTCAAAAGATAATGTTTAAAAGGCCTGTTAGCTCAGTCGGTAGAGCAAGTGACTGAAAATCACTGTGTCCTTGGTTCGATTCCGAGACAGGCCACCACCTACAAATACCTTAAAAGCACTTTTACAAACAGTTTAAGTTTCAATAAAAATCACTTTAGTAATTATTTGAATTTGCGATTTTAATTTTAAATGTTCTCTCAGTTTGTGCTTTGTTTTAAAAGTTTCAAATCATTATGTACAATTGCCTCTAGATTTTTAGTAATCTTTTCTCCTGTCCAATCCCACCATGCAATATTTGACAATTCTTGTATAGTTGTTTTATCAAAACGAAACTTAATGATTTTAGCTGGATTTCCTCCAGCAATAGCATAATCAGGAATGTCACTTGTAACTACAGACTTAGTAGCTATAATAGCACCGTTGCCTATTGTAACTCCGGGCATAATAGTAGCTTCATAACCTATCCAAACATCATTACCAATAATGGTATCACCTTTAAATGGAAGTTCTGCATCTTTTGGTATAACTTTTTCCCAGCCATTTCCGAATATATAAAATGGATATGTTGAAAAGCCTGAAGTTTTATGATTTGCACCATTCATGATGAATTTAGTATCTTTTGCAATTGCACAGAACTTACCAATAATAAGCTTATCTCCAATAAAAGGAAAATGGTACAGTACGTTTTTTTCAAAGTTTTCTACACCATCAGAATCGTCATAATAGGTATAGTCACCAACAATAATATTTTCATTTATAATAAAATTCTTTAGATAACCAACTTGTGGAAAACCTTTCATTGGCTCTTTATCGTTTGGATTTGCTCCGAACATTTTATCTTCCTTATAGTTAATATCTATTTTCAATAATAAAGTATTATACTTATCAACTTAATTAAACAACAATTTTTACATAAAATACCTTAAAAAATTTTATTAAGTATTTTATAACATATATAAAAATTATACTTTTTTCAAAAATGAACGATATTATGGAATAAAATTTGCTAATATTTGTTAAGTTCATTTTAAAAATTTCATAAGAAGAAAATATTATGCAAAAAGCTACTCTTAGACAGATTATGTCAGTACGTATGGATATAATATCCTTTTTACATTCTAAGCAAATATCTTCGTTTGTTTTTCGTCCTACAAATCGTATGAAAAACTATCCACATCTTCAAAACAGTTCTAATGATCAAACTATATTAGAATTTAACAATGAGCACAAACCTCTTGGATCGCATGGTCAAATGGCATTATTCTCATTTTTTAATCGTCTTGGAATTAGATGCTATATGAATACTATTCCAATTATTTTAAAAGGTGGTCTAGATAATAAAGATAAAGCTTTACAAATACTAAGAAGATATAAAGATTTTTTCAAATCAGAGAATAAAGAGAGCGCTAATCTAGAGTATAAAACAATCAACATACATCCATCTGGAAAGATTGAGGTTGATGGTAACTATAGTGATAAGTATGAAGAGATGACGCTAGATGCATTAACTCATATTTTTAATTATGGTAACACACAAGAAGTTAACGACTTAATTGATATTTTTGAACAAGATATAAACAGACAAATTGCATAAGTTATTATATGTGATTATGAGTTTTTAAATCAGCCATACTTATATTAAATATACTAATTAAGTGTTACATTTTTACTCATAAAAAGTGATTAATTAAAAAAAATCCTCTCTTAACTTATAGAAAACTTTCTTTAATAATAAATTCAAATTCATAAGACTATCATACTCCTAGCGCAAAAGTTTTTGGGCACTTCAAAGTATAAAAGGTAGCATATGTGTTGTTTCACTCTATTGAAAGCAGTTTTTAAAGATGGTAGTCAAAAAAGCAGTAGACGTAGTTCTTATGAAAGAAAAAAGACTATTGAACAGTTGAGAGTATGCTGTCCATACGCTATTTTAGATGTTCCTGAAGAAGCTAAAATGAGTGATATTAAACAAGCAAGAAATAGAAAACTAAAAATGCACCACCCAGATAAACTTAAATATGCAAGTAATAGAGTTAAAAGAAATAGTGAAGAGCTAAGTAAAATGATAAACAGAGCCTATGAAGAGTTATCAGAAAAAAGATTACGAGCTTAAATGAACTATGTAGTCATACTTTTCCTTACAATCTCTGTGGCTTCAGCTGAAGGTTTTTTACAAAACATCACTGATAAGTACTTTGAGCAAGGAAAATATGAAGATAAAGAGATTAAACAACCAACTTCTCCTACAGAACCTAAAATTAAGCTTCCGAAATCTCCAACTATGCCACAAGCAGAAAAAAAAGAGAGCTCATCATCTTCAACTACATCTTTGCAAGATTTTACAAATCGACTATTTTCACAAGGTAAATACAAAAAAGAGGACAAAAAAGAGATAGATAAACGCGATAACAACACTACTACATTTCAAAATTTTGTAGACAAACTTTTAAAACAAAATAATTATAAAGAGAAATAACTGCCACTTCTAATAGTTTTACTTCTACTTACAAATCTCTTTGCAAAGAGTAGTTGCGAAGATTTATTTTCAACTAGTTCACAAATCTTAATAGTAAAATCAAAAGATTACAATAGTTCAACTGCACTACTACAGCGCATTGAAAAACATAATAGTATCTGGACAAAAGTTGGTTCATCAATAAAAGTATTTTTAGGTCGTAATGGAATAGCCAAAGCAGATGGATTATGCAAAATAAATCATACAGATTCTACTATAAAGAAAGAGGGAGATGGTAAAGCACCTTCAGGAATTTTTAGTCTTGGAAGTCTATTTGGGAATAAAAAAGAGACAAATTTTAAGATGCCATATTTTCAAGTAAATAAAAATATTCACTGCATCGACGATATAAACTCAAAACTTTACAATAAGATAGTACCAAAACAAAATGGATATTCATCATATGAGACAATGTTAAGAGATGATGGTCTATACAATTTAGGTGCGGTAGTTCAATACAACAGTAATCCAATAATCAAAGCAAGAGGTTCGTGTATATTCTTGCATATAAGTGCCAATAGGGCAACTGCAGGATGTACATCCATGGATGAGTCAAAATTAAGAGAAGTTTTAGAGTGGTTAGATGGAAAGAAAAACCCTCTTCTTATCCAGCTTCCTCAATCTATTTATAATGGCCTATCTTTAGGTTCACTAATTAAATAACCCTGAGAATAATCTATTCCAATCTCTTCTATAATCTTCAATACTTCATCATTATGAACAAATTCAGCAATACTCTTAGCACCAATTTTATGCGCGAATGAGTGAATTGCTTCAGTTATATGTCGACTTTGAATAGAGGTCTCAAGATTTTTTATAAACTGTCCATCAATTTTAATGTAATCTACTGGCATCTGAAGTAGACGTGAAAAATTTGAATTTTGCGCACCAAAATCATCTATTGAGATTTTAAAACCATCCTCTTTTAAACTTGTCAATTGTGTATAAACTGTCTGTGCTGCACTCTCTTCAACATCCTCTAGAATCTCTAATGTAACACGTTTAGCATCTATTGCATACCTTTCACACTTATGCTTTAGAAAGCTCTGTAAATATTCCTCTTTTAAATCTTCTTGAGTAATATTAATTGAAAATTCTTCTTCTCTATTAGAAAATATTCTAAAGCTTTTATCTATCATAGTTTTAGTCAGATTTGTCATTAGACCTGTCATCTGTACTGCTTCATTGAAATACCATGGTGTTATCACTTTTCCATCTTCTAATATACGTACCAAACACTCATATTTATAAATTTTTCCTGTTTTATTATCTCTAATTGCTTGAAAATATGGAACAATATTGCCATTCATCAGTGCATTATGAATTTTATTCATCCAGTAAATATTTTTTTCTTGATTTAAAATATAACTGTCATCTTTTGAGAAGTAATGATACCTATTTGAACCAAGTGATCTTGCTTCATTCATAGCTATACGTGAGTTTTTTAACATTACATCTTTTTCACAATTACAAATTCCTATTGAAAAGGTAACTTTTATCTCAATATCATCATGCTCAATAGGATAAATATCGAAAAAACTTTTAATCCCTTGCGCGATATCCTCAGCTTGATAATTGTGTTCACCATCAATTACAAAAACAAATTCACCAGAATCTACACGGTAGAGATATACATTATCTGCCAAAAAATTGTTTAAAAGTTTTGCAACTTCTCTTACAACAGAGTCTGAAAATTTCATTCCAAAAGTTTCACCAATTGTTTCAAAATTATCAATTGAGAGCATCATTGCAGAAAGTGTACTTTCTTGTTCAAGTTTTTCTAATAATACATTTTTATTTGGAAGTCCACTTATACTATCTGTTAGAGCAAGCTCTTCATAAGCACGAAGCTGCTTTTTTAACTGAAGGTTCTCTATTTTCAGACTATCATAATCTTCCATATAAAGTTACCTCATGAAGTGAAAAAAGAGAAAAAATGCAATTACCACTAAGTTTAGTGGACTTAGCATCATTTCAAGATAACGTTTAAAGATATATTTCCAATCCATAAACTACTCTTTAACTTTTTTATAAACGCCTTTTGCAGCTCCTGCCATCAAAACTAGTGGTGTTTCACTTAATGTAACTCCAGCTGCTGTAACTTCACCTGTTAAACCAGCTAAATCCATAACAAGAGAGTTAAATTTACCCTCTCCTCCAAAACCATCAACTACATTTTTTGCTTTTATTGAACCTTTTGCTCGTGAAGCTTGGAGCTGTTCAGAAAGTGTATTTAGAGCATGTACTATTGTATCAACTGCTGAATCAAACTGCTCTTCAGTTATACTAGTTTTATCAAGACGTGCAATCTTAGCCTCTTTATAAGCTCTCTCTGCTGCGTCTGCTTTTATTTTAAGTTCATCAAGTGCATTTTTCTCAATTGGCATCAATGACACCTCCAAATTAAATATTTATTATGATTATACACTAATTTTAAAGTACTATATCTAATATTTTTTCATATTCAGCAGGAAGCTCAAACTGCTTACTCTGCATAAAGTTTTCCAATGCAATATTCATCCATTCTCTATTTGTAGAGAGTTTAG
>Ga0316206_1000600_pt1 | contig 43828 bp, 44 predicted proteins | sample 6monthpyrite_MG_FD_204942 | JGI IMG/M metagenome (GOLD analysis project Ga0316206, IMG submission 204942) | Microbial mat bacterial communities from mineral coupon in-situ incubated in ocean water Damariscotta River, Maine, United States -... | ecosystem: Environmental > Aquatic > Marine >...
ATTTAGCGCAGCAAAACCGATGGCTGTCGTAATTGTGGTGAGTAACATTGGTTTTGATAGTTCGACCATCACACACTGGATTGCCTTTTTACGATCCTTATGCTGTGGGTAACAATCGTAAAACTCTGACAAAATATGAATACCATCGAGTACTGCGATGGGCATAATAAAAATGGGTACCATGGAAGTAAGGACATGTACCGGATTCCCGGTGACAATCATCAAACCCATGGTGATCATTACAGAAAGCATAGCAATAATCATCGGCGCCATTACCAGCGTAACATTTCTGAAGAAGAACCAGAGCAAGCCAAAAATCAACATCATGGCTAACGGTGTGGTGACCGCCATTTGCACAAACATCTCAACGCCAAAAGTATCTTGTGCTGTCGCCATACCGGTTATAAAAAACGCATCATCACCATCAAAACTCGCGTATTTTTTCTTCAACAGACCAGAAATTTTGTAACTGATATCTTTCGATGTCAGTGGGATGTAAAGTGCCAGTGCCTGATTGTCTGTTGAAGTTAAACTGCCCCGGAGAATGGGTTGGCTGTTGGCTTTTTTCCTAACCTCAAGCGCCTGAACATCATTGGCTGGCGCTTTGGGCATTAGCCAGTTAAAGGTAACGGTGCCGGGACCTCCCTGCGCAATATTATCCACAGTTGATGGCGCGATAAGTTCGACAGACACAACGCCTTCGGTATTACCCGCCTCATCTTGCCACTGTAGACCTTTTGCATAATTGACCAGATCATAAATATGATTAAGTGTTTTTTCATTGAAAACACCATTCTCATGTGTGCTGTTAGTAATTCCCACCACCATGAGATCGTAAATTGCGAATTTTTTCTTTTGCTCGCGATGCGTTACTCGCACCGGATTGTCATACAGCAACATACTTTCCGGGTCCGTATCTACAGACAAAGGTGACAGGATATTGGTCAGTTTTCCGGTAAGTGTCGGTACCGCCACCAAAGTCAGTATGACTAACATAAAAAGGACCGGTAGCCATATAAACAACTTCGGCGATTTAAGCGCCTGACTGGACATTTGAATCATGGTTTATCTCCAAATAACTGTTTGGGGTAGAGTGGTTAAGATTGTTTTTTTATACAACTTTGAAGAACTGAATTTTTTATAGGAGAAATACGACTCATGAGTTTCGAGCCGTCACAATCCATGTGGCTGCACTTAATTCCACACCACGACTTGTCTGGTATGCTTCGAGTGTCGTGCGTAAGTTTTCAGTAAAATTTGCGCGTGTCTTACTGTTAATGTCGTGGTTATTTAATACCGTACCGGCTGGTCCAATGTGGGTCAAAAATGTAAGTGCCTCATCCAGATCTACACCGATGTTAATTTTAGTATCGAAGGGTTCAATAACTATATCGACAAACCCTGCGGAGCTAAGAATATGACTCACTCTGCTCGCATCGCCAAACGAAAAGCCTCCGGGTGTTTCTGGTGGTGATGGTGGCGGTAATGTTGCGTAGCGACCCACAATTTCAAGTGGGACACTAATCCACTCAATGTCTTTAACCGGTTGCCAGCACACGAATGCCATGCGTCCACCAGGTACCAATGACTTGCGAATGTTTTCAAAAGCCGCAATGGGATCATCAAAGAACATCACACCAAATCGAGAAAAAACCACGTCAAAAGTATTCATCTGAAACTGATACGTCTGAGCATCAACGCATTCAAAACTAACATTGCGCTGCTGTGTAATCGCAATATTTTTTTGCGCTGCCGCCACAATCATTTCAGATATATCGATTCCAAAAACGCCTCCATTGGATCCGACGCGTTGTGCAATTTCAAACGTCGTGTCACCGCAACCACAACCTATATCCAGCACTCGTTCGCCTTCGGTCATGGTCAACGCATTCATTGCTTTTTGACCAAGAGGTGCCATGCTGGCTTCAATAATGCTCTGATGATTCACCCACATACGACCACCTGCATCATTCCAGAACTCACGCATACCACTGTTCACGACATCATTCATTGGCGCGCTACCGCTAAATCCGCTTCCATCGGTAGCGATGTATCATTTCCCCATTCGAGCAGAGATCCGTCATACACGGTAACGTTTTCATATCCCAGCAAAGTAAGAGCAAACGCGTTATTTGATGAGGCTATCCCGCCACCGCAATAATTAATGATACGTTTCGCATTTCCTGCATCTACCTCATCAAATTTTTTCTGCAATTCGTCAGCCGGTAAATAACACCCCGTAACTGGATCGTGAAGCGAAGTAAACGATACATTGACACTGCCAGCAATTCTTCCTTTGCGCCCAAAAACAATCTCACTAGCGCCCGAATGCAACAGAGACGGAAGCGCATTGACAATACGTGTGCCGTCATCGTCAATGGCAGCCAATACCCGATCCTTACTAACAAAAGTACCCGGCCGATGGTACGAGGTAAACTGCCCTGGTGAATATTCACAGGCCTGATTCGAAATAGCGCGGCCTTCCTTAATCCACTTATTCCAGCCACCATTTAAAATAACCGCATTATCAAAACCGAATGCACGCAACATCCACCAGACTCGAGCAGACCAATTTGGCTCAGTGGTGCTGTAAAGCACTACCCTGGTATCGTCACCTACACCATAGCGACTCATTGCTTCAATAAATTGTTTTTCAGGCGGCAACATCAGCGGCAAATCAGATGACAGGTCTGACAACACGCCTGGTATATCAATGAATCCAGCGCGCGGTATATGGCCTTGTTCAAACTGTGCGTTTGCATTCTTATAAACGAAGGGGAATTGCTTGCTTTGCTCTAGATCCGGGTTAGCTTGTACACTTACACTACAATCATAAACTCGTAGATTAGTATCATTCAGATGCTGCTCTAACCAGTCGGTTTCCACTAAATAGTCAGTGTTTTGGTGTTGCCCTGTTTGTGCTGACAAAATTATTTACTCCTGTACTGCTCATCAATAGTAAGCACGGTGCTTACTTGACAAACATACTAGAGCATTCACGAAATGTTTATAATAGGCTGTTATTGCATATCATTTATTCTTAATAGGAATGAATAATACCCTCTGTGTTTGATTAAATACTGATTGAATAATATGTTGTAGAACGAGACCGCGCCGAGGGGCTTTTACTTCAGGACCGGACAAGACAGGAAAGGAAAGGAAAGGAAAGGACAGCACGTATAGCGCTTTGCTTTATTGCGACCTGTTAGTTAAAAATAGAGATGCCTGACTCTCTAAGCCAGAAAATACTTAACTTTACTCTAGCTTTACTTTACTCAAGCTTTACTTTACTCAAGCTTTGTTCGAATGTAATCAATGAAACAACTCACCTTAGCCGGTACAAAACGTCGATCGGGGTAGACCGCATGAATCTCTAACGGAGTCGGGATATATTGATCAAGTATCACTTTTACTTTTCCCGCTTTAATACTTTCCTCCATTAACCACATAGGTGTAATAGCAATACCCTGGCCAGCCAATACGGCTTGTCGAATAGTACGGGGATTATTAACACTAAAACGGCCATTCACCCGAACGGTCTCCTTGCCATGCGGCCCAGTAAAATGCCATTCATTAAGGGTCGTTAGCAACATATAAACAATACAGTTATGGGCTTTTAGATCTTGCAGAGTGCCAGGTTCACCATTAGCAGCAAGGTAGTCAGGACTGGCGACAGCGACACGAGGACTGTCACCAATTTTGCGTGAAATAAGACTTGAGTCGGTCATTGGCCCCACTCGAATGGCCATATCCACCCCCTCTTTCACCAGATCTACATAGTGGTCGTCCATAATTAGGTCAATTTTGAGATCAGGATACTCTAAGAGAAACTGCCACAAATGTGGCACAATATTTAGCTCACCAAACGTAACAGGAGTATTAATGCGTAAAGTACCCGCCGGTTGAGATTGTTGATTACATAGCGTTGATTCCGTTTCATGCAATTCATCAAGAATATGCACGCAACGGTCATAATAATGCTTACCAACATCCGTTAAGCTCAAACTTCGCGTACTGCGATTGAGCAACTTTACGTTCAAACGATTCTCAAGTGCCGCTACATGCTTGCTCACGGTAGGTTGCGACAACTCCAATTCACGTGCTACTTCAGAAAAATTTCCCGTTTCGACAACTCGCCTAAATACCGACATCGATAGTAATACACCCATAACGACCCTACTCACTCATTCAAATAACGAATAAATGTAATGCATTAGCAGGATATTATCAAATAATACAGCATAGTTTAATCTGTCGCTCTCAAATAAGAACGACCACAAACGAGTCCTTTAACTTCTGTAAATTACACAAAGCAGGCTTTTATATTATGCGTACACCAACACACACAACATTGATTTTCCTGATAACGCTATACGGAAATATTTCTATAGCTTCGGCACGTTCAGACTAAGTGTTTGTTTTTATTGACCTCTTTGCATGGGTGTCTCAAGTGGCCCTTCTCAAGTGGCTCAGTTAAGGATAATCACTCTGGAGGTGCGACTTCAGTCGCGCATTAACTAGCTGGTTTCATAGTCACTTTAATTGCGCGGCTAAAGCTGCACCTGCATAAAAAATTTTAACTTACTGACATTGAGATCAGTTCATAATGGCTTTTAGCTGCTCATTTCATTGTATCCGTTTCAAATTTTCGCCATGCCCAGGTCAATATCGTTGGGCATACTTTCAAAGCTGCGACTTGATTTTGAACTCACCTGATCGCCAGAGATATAATAGACCTGATCAGAGGTACCCTAACATTGGTCTGAGCTAAATCAGAAAGATAACCTGAAAGATAAATCAACAAACTAAATCAGAAACTCGTCAAATAAGATTTTGCCAGTGCCGGATACATTGCAGGGTTTAACAGGATATTGGTCATGAAATAACATTCGTGGCTGCAAAAACATTGGCCGGATTTTATCGAGGCAATATTTTCTCTGGCTTCTTCGGTTTGTATCACTTTTCGTAAATCATAATCATGATCGCGCACATTGCCAAAACTTTCAGTTAACATTTCGCAAGGATACACTTCACCTGTTTCACTCAGAACCAGATTAGTGCGCCCTGCATAACAGGGAATCTGGCGCCGCTGTTCGGTTAGTGTGCGATGAATCAGTTTGTGTTGTAGAACATCCTGTGCTGCCTTGAGTTTTGCGCCTTTGAAATGATAGGTGCCGGATTTTGTTTGCTTTATATTTTTGGCAAGACGTTCTACTGCGTGGGTGTATTTTTCATAATCCACCCGCTTGTAGTGATCATGGTTAAGATTGCCGCGAACCATTGATATGGTATGTGTCTGTACATATTCCAGAGTAGAAACAAAATCGATAATCGCATCCATATTGTTTTGATTCTCAGAACAGAACACCGTATTAACGCCCAGTTCAAAATTAGGGTAGCGTGCGAGTAATGGCGCGAGTTGAAAATAGGTTGCAAGGGTTTTGCTAAAACTGTGCGGGGTATTACGTAAACGATCATGGGCTTCATCCAGTTCATCGATGGATAATTTCACCGCGATAACGCTATTGGGACACTGCATCAGTATTTGTTCTGTGCGTTGTTTTATGAGTTCGGGCATCAGCCCGTTAGTTGGGTAAAGCATGATCACCGGTTTATTCTGTTGGTAGAATAACTGGCTTATCTCGACCAGGTCCTTGCGTAAATAAATTTCACCACCGGAGAAAGCTAACCATAACAATTTACCCAGTGACTTGCTGATGCGCTGGATTTCTTGCAGTGATAATTCTTCAGTTTTGAACTGCTTTTTGTTACTTTTCTGTTTGTTGTTTTTGTCGCTGATATTATTCACGTTGATATCATTAGCGTTTATATTATTTATGTTATTTATGTTTATATTTTCATCGTCATTATTATTATCGTCTTTGTTTTCAAGGTAAAAACAATACGGGCAGCGGGCATTGCAACGTCGAGTCAGGAAGAAGGTAAGCTGAATCGGCTGGCGTTTGATAAATAAAGCAGGAAGATGACGTAATGGTGAATACATCACAAGCCTCTCGGCGTGCGTGATGTATTAGGTACTTTATTAAATAGCAGATCTGAAAAACCTGCGATCATTCCCACGGCGATAGGTAATGGGTAGACGAACAAATAATAGCCACTGTCGGCAAGGCCCGGCATTAAACCATTTACATCATAAAAAGCTTTTAATAATTTGCGGTTGATATAGACATTAATGAAACACAGAAACATAACAGCCGTGAGTGTTGTTGTGTTACCACTCGCGAATCCAGGCGCCAGTAACAGACAGATAAAAAAGCTGCTGACATTGAGTTTTAATTCAATTGAGGCGGTACCGGAATCGACAAACAAATCCTGGTTTTTCAGGGAGTATTGTATCCAGTAACGTGTTTTACGGATGGCGTTTCTGCATGAATCGAGCAGGCGAAAATTGAAAATATGCTGCACCTGAATGGCCGGCTGCATCACCAGTGTCATACCAGCACGTCGGCAGCGATGGCTGAATTCGACGTCTTCCAGAATAGGCCACAAGTCTTCTGCAAATCCACCACTGCTGAGAAACAGTTCGGTATTAATGAGCATGGCGTGGGTGGCAATATAATCGGCCTGCTGTGGATTGCTTGATTCGCAGTAGTTAATAAAAACCGATTGAAAGCGACTGAAAAAAAACGGGTCATAAGGCCGTGGCGTGTAGGTACCTCCGATAATAGTGTGTAAGTCGGCTAATGACAGCATGCTACGGACCTGTGATAGTGTATTTTGCTGGATTAGGCAATCGGCATCAGTAAAAAATAAAAAATGCCCCTTAGCCTGTTGTGCTCCAAGGTTACGTGCATGCGAAGCACCCACATGTTGTGATGATTCGATCAATGTGCAGGAGTAGCGTTTGATGATATCAATGGATCGATCGTCTGAGCCGTCATCGACAACAATGATCTCAACTGCCTCATCATTAATCGAGGTGGCAGCACTCAGGCACAGGTCGAGTGTCTTTTCACCGTTATAGTTGGGGATAATGACTGATATCAGCGGAACCATCTGTTGCTCCTGATTTTTGATGAAACAAATTGATAAAATAAATCGATACAATCCATTCGTTCATCTTGCTTGCTGATATTTATCTTAAGCCTTTTTATGTGCGAATAAGATGATGCAAATACATCATTCCTTTGTCTTAACTTAGCGTGTAAAAATTAACTTAGAGTCAGCAGTTTGTATTGCGGCAAAAGTTTATTTAGCAGTAATGAGGCTGTTTAATCGGTGTGATATCGCTCTAATACATATCACCAATGTGCCGATCTCATCTGGCCGCTTATAGTAGTCACATTGAATCGGGTGTTCTGATCAAGTTAGTAAATCTTATGACAAACAAGATAAAGGAGAAGAATATGAACCGGTATAATATGAAAAAAATCAATGTGCCGTTAACTGTAACTGTCACTGTCCTGCTTTCATGTTTCTATAGTGTGATGGCCATAGGCGCTGCCAGCTTTAGCAACCCGGATTTGTTAGTCAGTGCTCAAACCGTAAAAGCAAATATCAATAAGGCTGATTGGGTGGTTGTTGATTGCAGGGGGCTTGCCGCTTATGCAAAAGGCCATATACCCGGCGCGATAAGCCTCGGTAAATCCTGTAAAAAAGCTTTACGGGACGCCACTTCCCGTGCCTGGCGCGATACCTCTAAATATGAAAAATTGTTAGGTAAAGCCGGTATAGGCAACAATGCCCACGTGGTATTTTATTATGGAGATATGAAAACAATAAACGATGCGACTGTCGGCTTCTGGATTATGGAATACCTGGGTCACACCAGAACCCATGTCCTCAATGGTGGCCTGGACGCCTGGCGTAAATCGGGTAATCGACTGGATAATAAACCCGTTATGAAACCAGCCACAAAGTATACGGTAAAACTGAATGCATCAGCATACGGTTCAACCGATGAAATACTGCAGATAGCCACCGGTAAATTACCCAATGTTCAATTGATTGATTCAAGGACGAAGAAAGAACATGCCGGTAAAGACATCCGCGCTATCAGGGGTGGGTTTGTTCCGAATACCACAGTCAATATTTCGCATAAAACCACGCTGTCTAAAGCAAAAAATCCGAAGACGGGTAAAATGGAGACAGTGCCATATTTCGATGCGGACACTATTTCAAAAGCCTTTGCCGGTCTGGATAAAAATAAACGGACTTTAGCCTATTGCCAGACCGGCACACGCTCAACCATGACTTATTTTGAGTTAAGGTTGCTCGGCTTTAAGAATCCCGCCAACTGGGATGAGTCCTGGCGTGTATATGGTTCACAACTGGCATTTCCGGTTGCGAATGAGCAATGGTATAACTTTGCTGGCGTGAATAAAAAGATCAAAAAACTGGAGAAAAAAGTTAAAAAACTGGAAAGGTCAATGTAGCGTGCTGGCAATAGTGGTCTACTGGAATATTTGATTTAACCATGCAGCGTTCTTCAGCCGGGCAAAACCATCAGGTTCTGCCCGGTTATTTGTTTTCATATCAGGTTTAAAATTATCAGGGTTTACTGAGACACCGGGTTTACTGAGACACCCATGTTAGGCTGCCCATGTTAGGCTGGGATTAATCTTAATAGTTAAGATGTCCACGTAGTTAATGCTGTTTTAATAAATTTCAAATCACTGTTGTCTGTTAAATTATTAAAATTTATTCGCCATTATTTTAGATAGATTGCAACGATTTAACAAAAACACACGCCAAGTTCATTACAACGTTAACACAATAAAGACATCTTGACGTTATAACGTTATAACGTTACACTCTATTTAAATGAGGTGCGACTAATATGAGTGAATTATCAAAGAGATCGACTGTTTATTTCGAAACAGAGATTCACCAAGCATTAAGAATTAAAGCAGCAACTACTCACCAATCTGTGTCAGAGGTAGTAAATGAAGCGGTGCGTATCGCCTTGAGTGAAGATCAGGAAGATTTAAATGCTTTTTCACAAAGAGCTGACGAGACTACATTAAGCTATGAGGAACTGCTAGAAGATTTAAAATCAAATGGAAAAATATAGTCTTACATTTAAAAAATCTGTAGCAAAAGACCTCCGAAGTTTACCCAAAATAGACATTAAACGTATTTTAAAATGCATTGAAACTTTATGTGAGAATCCGAGAGCTGATGGATGTATCAAACTTTCGGGTCAAGAACGTTATAGGGTAAGACAAGGTACGTATCGCATAATTTATGAAATTATAGAAACCGAACTTATTATCATGGTCGTAAAAGTTGCCCACAGAAGTGCGGTATATAAAAACACATAAATCAGATAAGGTAAGATCTGACATCTTTTCAGCCCTCCCCCTCACCACCCTGCATGCAGCACTGAAAAGAACGGTTCATTTAATTATCCGCCGAAGTTATTTATTAAGATAATGAATTTTCATCAATTCCTCCCCAATAGGGCTTACGGGCTTACCGAGACACCCATGCCAGGCTTAATATTAATAGTTAAGACGGGTGTTCACGTAAGTTACAAATGGCGAAACACAACTACTACGTTTAAAAAATATCTTTTAATTTAAACTTGTTCAGTAGTAAAAAAAGCCGTGACACAAATGTACCACGGCTTTTTTTGTTTACTGTATTAAATCGCTATATGGGTAAGCTCTCTTTCGATGCGGCTCTCATCGCCTTTCATAGCATCATCAAGTAACCATCAGAAAAACATCATCGTTTCTCCATTCATTTTTTCAGACTAATTATTACAGTATGAATCGTAAGCAGACTCTTACGCAGGGCTGATTACAGTTGAGGTTCATATAATGATTTATGTTCCGGCTTATTAAAAATATTCAATAAAATCGAGGAAACAGATATGAAAGTATTAATAAAAATAATGGCATTTATTACGTTGAGTTTTACGCTTACTTCACTCCATGCAGGTGAGTACTGTCAGAAGAACACCCATATTCATGAGCAGTTTAGAATATTAGATAAAAATAATGATGGCCAGATTAATAAGCTGGAAGTGACCTCACAGCCTGATATTGTTAAAGACATGAACCTATATGCTAATGATAGTTTCGATTTGGGCGATATTAATGAAGATGGTGCTTTAGACTTCAAGGAGTTTCAAGCGAATGAAGAAATGCTGTCTGCTGAATAAAATTGATCAAAGTCCTGAATTAAGATCTGGGTAATGATCTGGATAAAAGCCCCGAATAAAAACCAGGGTTTTATACCAATATAAGGCATATTGTCTAGTATCAGTTGTTCAGAGTGACATTAACCTCGTAGGTATTCCTTTAGGTGTACAATAGGCTGCCACAAAACAGCTATGAAATGTACACCTGAAGGATAACTGACATAAAACGATACCACTAAGAATACATTTAAAAAATCAATATTCGACTTGAGGTTCCAGACAATATTCAGAAAATCCAACGTAACACGACGAACACTGCCTCTCTATTTGTGTTAGTTTGAAAAAACACTTTATCAAAAATCGAGTGTAGGTAGTCAATTATTTTTATGACAAAAAATCTATTGTGATATATTGATAATAATTAATAGAATAGAGATGCACTTTGGCATGAAAGAAAAGGATCTGGGTCCAATATTTTATCTTGATGATTGGCTTGTTGATACACTGACTAATCGTTTAGAAAAAAAACAAAAACAGATCAAGCTTGAAACTAAAGTGATGGCTGTATTGCATTATCTAGTGCTCCATCAAAATGAACTGGTTACCCGGGAAGATCTGGAAAGTGCGATATGGGGCGATACGGTAGTTGGCTATGATGCGCTAACTCGTTGCATTGGGCAACTACGCAAAGCGCTTAGTGATGATCCTCGCAAACCTCGTTACATAGAAACGATTTCAAAAAAAGGCTATCGCTTAATTGCACAGGTCACCAGCCATGTCACTGTCCCGGTCACGAGCCCTGATTTTAAACAACATCAACCTGACTGTGGTGAAAAAAAATCACCTGAAGCCATTGTGTTGCCGCAATCGACAGCATTGTTTTCGAACCGTGTTTCAACTATTAGTAAAGCACTACGCCGACAATATGCAGTATGGCTTGTCGCAATTGGCTTATCAATACTCTTTATTCTTTTACTGAGTAATACTGCATTTCGCAACGCTGATGAATTTATTGATACTCAACATAACTCAGTAATGGGTACACCTTCTATTGCGGTGCTACCTTTTATTAACCTTAATAATGAAATTGAGCAACAATATTTTAGTCAGGGAATGACAGCAGACATCACCACTGCATTATCTAAACTATCCGGGTTAACCGTTATCTCTTATGAATCAGTCAGGGAGGTTGGGCATTCAGATGACGTTACGCATATGGCGAGTAGCTTAGGTGTGCGTTATGTTTTAGAAGGAAGTGTGAGGCGTATTAATGACAGAATTCGGGTGAATGTGAGTCTTATCGACAGTAGCCGTGATATTTATTTGTGGTCGGAAAAATATGATCGCGAACTGCGCTCTGTGTTTGATGTGCAGGATGATATTACTAGAAAAATTATTGAATCACTGGCGATTAAATTATCACAGGAAGAAAAACGACGTACGGCTAATCGATATACCACGAGTATAAATGCCTATGAAGATTTTTTACGGGGTCAATATTATTATTCTCATCTTACACAGGAAAGTAACCTTAATGCACGCAAGTACTTTCAACAGGCGATAGACAGAGATGGCAACTTTGCACGAGCCTACAGCGCCATGGCACTTACCTATGTAGCAGAGCATCGCTATGCCTGGGGTGAGCTACCTTCTTCGCGGCTTGATAAAGCACTATCTCTGGCTTCAAAAGGCAAGGCGCTAAATACGGAGTTACCCCAGGCTTACTGGGTGCTAGGTTATGTTCATGTATTTCGAAGAGATTTTAACAAAGCCGCGCAAGAGGTTAGCATAGCGATTAAACTTGATCCTAATTATGCAGATAGTTATTTAACGCTAGCCGTTTGTAAAATTAATAAAGGAGAAGCCAACAAAGCAATCGCGCTGGCGCAAAAGGCGATGGTGCTGCATCCCCGTTATCCTTCGGCATATTCTTCGATACTGGGTCAGGCTTATTTCTTCGCAGAGCAGTATGATTTTGCCGTACCTTTTCTGGAAGATGCCATAGAGCGAAATTATAATTTACTAACCGCCCATGTTTTCCTCATCGCTACATTAAGTAAACTAGGCGAGCATGAGGAGGCAAAATGGTCGGCAGAAAAATTAAAGGCCATTTCTACAAATTTCTCTATTCATAAAATTGATCAAATGCTTGCGATAGGAAATGTACAGGGCGTTGAAGATATTAAAATGCATTTGCAGCGTGCAGGTTTATAGCAATCCATTTGAAAAAATAAAGACATAGATGGACGTTCCATTAATATCAACAAAACTTAACAAAGCCCCCTACAAGCTGTGAATCTTTAAACTATGAAAGACGAGAGTGAAAATAATGCGTTGTTTCAGGCCGTAGTTGATGGTGACAGCAACAAGCTCAAGGTATTATTATCGCAATCATCCCAATCATCCCAATCATCCCAATCATCGCAATCATCGCAATTATCGCAGGGCAGTTCAGCCGACTCGGTTGATCAGAGCGGCAAGACACTCTTAATGACAGCTGTCCTGCACAGCAATTTGGCTATTTGCGAAACCCTGCTTAAAAACGGTGCTAACCCAAATCGACTTTGTTATGAAGACAATACAGCTCTGGTATATGCGGTAACACTCAAATCGTCTGCACTATGTCAACTGTTGATCGATAACGGAGCTGATGTTAACCAACAGAACACTCAAGGGTTTACCGCCTTAATGCGTGCGGCGAACGTGGAGAACGTGGAACTCATTAAGTTATTACTTGCGAACGGCGCTGACCCTTTGATTAAAGACTATTACGGTCTGAATCCCATTAACCATCTGAATAGAGACGTCAGCACCCCGGCTGGTCGCCGCTGCAAGAAACTGTTAAAACAGGCAAACGGTCGCTCTACAAAATGGTCTTATATCTGGTCTCAGATAAAACGGCCCCTGATATTAGTATCCCACAACGAATATCTTGAATTCAAAGACCTCACGTTAAGCCTGCAGAATTTACCGATTCAATTTATAGGGGCCACGACCCTCCTCTCAGCACTGCTCTACTACTTCCCATTATTAGCCAGCGTTCTTATCGCGGCTATGCACTTGAAAAAAACCGTTTCGATGGTGAAACGTCACGATACCATTGACGATATTAATTTCCAGCTTGGCGCAACAACTCAGATGTACCACATGGACAATGATATCTACTTTGTCACAAACATCGCAAGACTTGCTGGGCTACACATAAAATCAAGCAATCGATCCGGCGCAAAGATTTCGCATCGCGACCAGCAAACCCGGCTTCAATCACAAATTATTCGTTGGTCCTATACATTATTAATCATAGGTCTACTCGTGTTCGGATATCTAGCGTTAGACGTGGGCGAGAATATCAGCATGACGATTATGGTCTCTGCTTTTGTTACCGCCACTGACCTGCTAGCCAAAGCGATTCTACTGCGTCTGGTGACAGCCAGACTTTGGCAGGTACAAAAAGATCGGGACGAATTTGCAAAGACGGTAATCGCCGATTTTCAGGAAAACGGATATGCATCCGATAACAGGTTTGCGGTCTATTTACGCCCCTTCGCGACCACCGGAAAACTCTTAAATAGTGGCATTGAACTTGAAACCGCCCTGGCTTACGTTTTTCCCCACGATATTCCGATTGTCGCCTTAGGTGAACCCGGCGAACACATTGGTGCGGGGCGCATTCTGACCCATGACGAACAATGGCAAACCATGATTGCCAGCATGCTAGCAAAGGCGACGGTCATATTGATAATCCCATCCGCGCTGCCCGGTACACTTTGGGAAATAAAACATTTGCAATCAGCCGGCCATCTGCACAAAACTATTTTCATCATGCCACCAACCAGAAGCGCGGCTAAAGAAAACATGCAACAAGAGTGGAATCATCTAAAAACCCATCTTCAATCATTCAACCTGGCACTTCCCTTTTACCGTGAAAATGGGCTGCTGTTTACACTCAATACTCGTGGCGAAGTTGAGGCGCACAAACCATTCGTCATACCAAAACCGTATCTAGATCCTGACAGAGCACGAAGGAGTTAGCCCGGTTACATAGGACATATATGTCTGTGATACTTCTGATGTAGTGGTGCACTTGGTGTTGAATGCGCCCTGCACTGGTTCCGCATTTATAATAGACGCAATTATATATTTAAATATCAGTTAAATTCTTATTGAGTAGCGACTAATAAAAACACAAAAGGCTAAATAAAGTGATACTGGAAGTAGCAATACTTGATGTGAAGCCCACTCAAACTCAAGAATTTGAAACGGCATTTCGTAAAGCACAACCCCTCATTTCAAATAGCCATGGATATGTCTCACACCAACTTCAAAAATGCATAGAGAAAAATCATCGTTATATTTTTTTAGTGAACTGGAAATCATTAGAAGATCATACGGTTGGTTTTAGACAATCTAAAGCGTATCAAGAGTGGCGCGCCTTACTTCATCATTTTTTTATGAACCATTTACAGACGTTGAACATTATCAAGATGTGTACAATAATGCGACATAGTAAGACACCCAGTTAGCCATTATTTTTTAAAAGGAACGATTACATGGAATACATCGTATTTATTCATAACAACACAGACAATGACACTAAAGATGAACAGTGGCACTCATTTTTTTCACTCGCAACTAATAGCGGCATATTTCAAGGGGGTAGTGAAATTTATCATTCTGAAGCAATTGGAGATAAACCCATTACAGATATCACTAAAAGCATTGATGGCTTTATGCGGTTTGAAACGAATAATAAAGACGAGCTGTTGTTACTTCTCAGGGAACATCCGGTATTGATTGAAGGTGGATCTTTAGAAATTTGTGAAATGCCCAAACGATGAAATAATATTTTTTACATAATATATGTATCACAGCAAGCACATCAAACTATTCGCATTTGTCACCTTTATGAAAATCGTCATGTTTATTAGTCCGTGCATCTGAAGAATCATGTAAACAGGGATCATAATGATTTATAAAATAAACGCCCATTGGTTAATGATGTTGACGATAATTTTAGCTGCGAGTTCTTTTCCCGTGGGTGCCGCGATAACCAATGAACTCCCTCCAGCCATTCTGATGTTTATTCGCTTTTTACTCGCTGCAATTTTGTTTGCACCCTATGTTTTTATAAAAAACAACCGACGCCTTCCACCGTGGAAAAGCCTGCTTTACTACTCTGTTTTAAGCATCCCATTAGCTGTTTTTTTCTGGTGCATGTTTGAAAGTTTAAGGTATACAAGTGTACTGAATACCGGCGCGTTGTATACGATGGTGCCTGCCGTAACCGCTGTCTATGCACTATTTATTAATCGTGAAATTACAAATAGATTTCGCTCATTGGGTTTATTGCTCGGCACGATCGGTGCTCTTTGGATTGTCTTTAGAGGCGATTATGCTGCATTTATAAACCTTGAGTTAAATTATGGTGATTTGATTTTCATTGTGGGGTGCTTGTTTCTGGGATTATACAATCCGTTGGTCAAAAAATTTTATAACGGTGAGCCAATGGAAGTGATGACTTTTTGGGTACTTCTTTCGGGCGCAGGCTGGCTTTTAATCGCATCTGGTCATCATGTTTTAAAAACTGAATGGTCCAGCATTGACATTAGCGTTTATGGTGGAATTTTGTATTTGTCGCTTTTTTCAACATTAATAACATTTTTTTTATTGCAGCTATGCGTTGTGCAAATAGGTGCTACAAAAGTGGCTGCGTATGGGTTTTTAACACCTATTTTCGTCATTGCCATTAGCCTTGTATTTGGCATAGATAAATTGGAACTTGCCACTTTACCCGGTATAGTCATTGTGGTTGTGGCAATGCTTATCATTCAACAAGAGTCTAATTTTAAATCATCTAAAGACACAGAACCAAGCCACTAACTTACACAGGGCTGGGATCGCGCCTTTAAGCGTGCATTATTTTGATTAGGATCAATATTCATAGAGCCAGGGAGTACAAAAATGAGCGCAAGCCCAGAATTTATAGAATACGTAAAAGAGTTATTTATTCCACTAGGCCCGTTAAAGGAAGGTAAATTCTTTGGTGGCTATGCATTCAAAAGCGGATCTAAACAGTTTGCGATGATAATGGGAAATACGTTATATTTTTGCGTGAACGACCAAACAAGAGAGAAGTATATAAAATCAGAAATGGAGCCATTTTCATACTCAACAAGGAAAGGGATCGTTAACGTTAAAAAATACTACTCTGCACCAGAAGACCTTTTTGAGAGCCCTGAAAAATTAATTGAATGGGCTAAGGAGGCGATTGACACGGCCTATTCCGCCTAACAACATGTATCAGCGATTAAGATAGTGAAAGACAGTAATGAAAACTTGTTATATGAAAATATATAAATTATTTTTTGTACTTTTATATGCGTAATTTAAAGTAGCTGTGGCATGACAATTCATAAAACTCGCGTGGATACTGCGAATTATACGTCGAATGAATTTGACAGGAGCTTTAAAAGAAGAACCGTTGTTGAATCTTATATTAATCTCAAGACAGGCGAGTACACCGTTGTGATATTAAAGCTTGATTATGATGGTCCCACGAATCCCGATCAATTAATATTTTGATAAATATCATGCATGATTTATCAAAATCCCACTCATTTCACAACTATCATCATCTGCTAGTGAGTTATGATAGATTCTTAGTGGACGGCCATAGCAATTAACCGTATATTAGATTGCGTCATGTCGATTTTCGAGCCTGTTAGTGACTGTTTACGCTTTCATATATTGGCATTGGCCACATAATTGTCACCCCACTTAAGATGAATACCGACACACTTAAGGACAATCATTAGTCTATAATTTCACAAATACTAAACCTGGAATCTTATTAATGAAAACTACAATTTCAATCACACTCTTTATTATTATTGGCATCGCCATCTCCCCTGTTTATGCAAAAAACAACAAACATCAAGATAAACAGCTACCTCCCGGCTTACAGAAAAAAGCCATGAAAGGAAAGCCGCTCCCTCCGGGTTGGCAAAAGAAGTTAGCGAAGGGCGAAATTATGGACAAGAACGTTTATCGACAAAGCGTTATTGTTGTGCCTGTTGACAAAAAAGGTTTGTTAACCGTTCGAATTGAAGGAAAACTAGTAACGCTATACGAAGCCACAAGAGAAATTGTAGAGGTATTTAAATAAAAACATTATAAGAAAATAGAGTTTGAGCGCCAGTCAAAATTTGACCATACGCTTATTTATACAATCGCTTTAAACAAAAAACTCATGAAAAATATATCTCATTTTTTAGAATCAAAATCTGAAATTAAAAAAATCATAATACCTGCCAAAACAACTATTTGTGAATTAGGCGACACCTGTGAAAGCCTGGTGGTATTAACAAAAGGAATCGTCAAGATTTTTCGGAATGCTGAAGACGGAAGAAACTTTACTCTTTACCATATTAGTCCGGGTGAAGGCTGTGTTTTAACGGCCGCCTGCTTACTTAACGAGAGCACTTTTCCTGCATTTGCTATTACAGAAGCACCATCTGAAGGTTATAAAATATCTAAAAAATTATTAAAACACTGGTTAAAAACCGAAGCCGAGTGGCAAGCTTTTATTTTCAATCTTCTAACGTTAAGAATGGGTGATTTAATTGAAAAAGTTGATTTACTCGCTTTTGAAACACTTGAAACACGATTGAAGAAGTGGCTGGTTGACCATTCACAAGCTCCTAATATTAAAATCACACATCAACAGGTAGCAGATGAACTTGCCTCTTCACGGGAAGTCGTTAGTCGATTGCTTAAAAAACTTGAAAAAAATGAAAAAGTAAAGTTACTTAGAGGTGAAATTATACTCATACGGTAACGCAATATTCTGTGTGACTATGGTTACATATTTTAAACTTATATCCCCTAATAATTACTATTGTAAATTAATTAATTAGCTGAATGGAGATATATAGTGAATTTTAATATTGGTTTAATCGATAGAGTTTTAAGAGTTGTAATCGGTGTAGCAATCATTTCATGGGGTATACTGACAGAAAATGTATGGGGAGTAATTGGCATTATTCCATTAGTTACTGGCACAGTCAGATGGTGCCCTGCGTATAAACTGTTTGGCATAAAAACTTGCCGAGTAAAAACCAGGTAAAACAGCAAACCAATACATTCAGTGTATTGCTGAACCCATTGGGATTTTTGCAAACACTGATGTATACCTTATGTTATATAAAAAAATAACATTAAGGCACTACTGTTCCGAATTACTTATGTTCAAGACTTTGTGATTCAAACATATTTATTGCTAAGCTTTTATTAAACACTTTGTTTTAATTAATATTAAGGCATCAAAGCCTTTTAATTCTTCTTCCCAGTTTATCTTAAAGCCTATCCAGATAAAGCCTATCCAAGCCTATCCAGACACCCATGTTAAAAATTTAATTAAATCAGCAATATAAATCAAGTAATATTTAGCAGCAGAATGTAACATAAACAATTATTATTTTTAAAATGAGGTTAAACAGATGTTGAGTTGTTTTCGGGTATATGTGTTTGGATTCGTGTTGGTCGCATTATCAGGATGTGGTGGCGGTGGCGGTGGTGGCGCAGCTAATGGCCAGTTTACTGTGAATGGTTCGGGCATCACTTTTTCTGCCGATTTAGCTGGTTCAACGCCCGTTTCTGAATCGATTAGTGGCTCCGTGACGGGCGTCACTAGTTCTGTTTATCTTTATGTATTATTCACAAACACGTCGATTAACAACGTTACATTTAATATGACCGGACAAACAACCGGCCGCGTCACCGTGTATCCCCGCTCCCCTGGTTCTCTCGGTGCTGGCACTTACTCAGACACCGTTACGGTCAAAGTCTGCCTGGATATAGATTGTAATTCTCAAGTTTCGGGCAGCCCTAAAACATTACCTGTGTCGTATACGGTGACGGATGAATTTAATGCGACGCCGAGCCAACTCTCCTTCTCATCTGTTTTAGGCGCAACTGTTGCACCAATGTCGATTAGCATTAGTGGCAGTCAATCTAACTGGACTGCATCGGCTAACCAGAGCTGGATAACGCTAAGTCAAACTAGCGGTAATGGTGCGACGAATATTCAGGCCACAATCGATCCAGCTAGTCTTGATGTCGGTTCACATACTGGCAGTGTCACGGTGTCGGACAGTCAGTCAGGGGTGGATGTGACCATCCCTGTTGCATACGATATCAGCCTACCTGTTATCGTATCCAGCACAAGCAGCATATCGCTGAGTGGAACAAATGGCGCCACCATCAACACCCGCGCAGTGGGTTTTAGTTTGAACAACGGGCAAGATGCCATGTGGACAGCAACGCCGCTAGACAGTTGGCTGACATTAAGCGCAACAGCCTGGAACACATCTTCCAATGTAACTGTTGGGGTGGATGCTGCTACAGCCAGTCTCGCAAGTGGTACATATAACAGTGCGATTGATTTTACGGCACAATATTCAGGCCACACCCTTACACACAGAGTCCCTGTGTCACTCACGCTTACACCTGCAACCTTATTCATGAGCAGCACCAGTGCGTTAACGTTTAAGGGTGGCCGAGCTCCGGACTTTGAAAGCCAGGTTGTCAATATTTCCTTAAATACCGGACTCAATAACAGTTTCCCGTGGACTGCGTCATTAAATAATGATCTGCTTCCCGCCTGGATAACCGCTGATGTTAGCAGTGGCAGCCTATCGTCAACCAGTGTACCGATTACTTTAAATATTGATTCAACGGATTTGACACTGTCTGATTACAGTGGCGATATATCCGTCTCAGTTTCAGTGAATGGCGACACGCTCACACAAAGCATACCGGTATCACTGCAACTTGAACCTCACCGATTAATCGCGGCGGACAACGGTATCGCATTGGTCAGTGTGCCCGGCACGTCTAAATTATCCGATACCATTAATGTCCTGGATAATCGTGGAATCAGCACCAACTGGAGCGCTGCCTCAGATCAAACCTGGTTAAGCGTTACAACAAGTGGCACAACCGATGGCAGTTTAACGGTTAGCGCTGATGTGAACGGTTTGGCGACAGACACCATTCACTACGCAACCGTTTCATTATCATCATCCGCAACGTCAGTAGTTAACTCAGGAACCGAAACCATTAAAGTGGGCTTGTATGTTGGCTCCAGCGCCCCCCTTGCACAGAGTTCTGCAACGTTAGTAAACCCGAGTAAAAATACGGGCATCGTGGCAGACCCGATTCGTCCATACGTGTATGTCACACACGGTGCCGCAAATATCGAAATCTATAATGTCTATAGTGGCACGCTGGTCAATACACTCGCCAATGTGGGCGTAGATTTACGGGAAATGACGATCAGCACAGATGGTAATACCTTGTATGTGGTTGACCATGTCAACCTGGGCATTTACCCGATCAACTTATCGACCTATACCGTGGACACAATTATTAGCCCAACCAATTGGTCTAATTGTAATTGCACGGCAAATGCATACCTTGATGTAGATGTTGATTACACAAGAAATAACGGGCGTGAATTGCTCATCACAAATGGGCCAGTAATACTGGATGCAACCACGGGTGAAGTGCTTTATGAATCTTCAACTGTCAGCATATTCGCCCTATCTAGCCTGGCTGAAGCCAGCGGAGATGGCCGCGCATTTTACACTGCAGGCACCACAGGGGCACCTCATACCGTGCGCCGAAACAACCTGCGCTACAGTGCCATTGACGATACCGTAACCGTTGATTTCTCCCATTCGCGGGGTGCTACCGCCTATGCGAGAGGGTTCGCATCAAACTATGACGGCAGCAAACTGTATCGTGCATGTTGGTATGGGGACAACACAATAGAAGTATACGATGGAAATGATCTCTCAACGGTATCAACAATTTCATCAGGAACAAATGGTGGCGCTATCCTAGGCCCTAATAACACATTGTATTGCGCACGCTATTACTCTTTCAGCACGGGATCTGATATTTGGGAGGTTGACCTCAACACGGGCTCAATCATTAACGAATACAATGTTACCGGGGATATCAACGAAAGACTCTTTACACTTTCGGGCGATGGAAAACGCTTCATTTCGAGAAGCAATAACCAACAAACATTAACATTTACAACCATGCTACCTTAAATTAATAAAAAATTATAAAGCACCTCTTTAAACCATCAGCATTAGCTGAAACTGGCCTGTCCCCGACATGGGGTCACGCCATGGGGTCACGCCATGGGGTCATGCATCAAGCAACATACACTAACGAAATACGCTTGTGCTATAGTGACTCTCAAATATAATGCGGCGGCTTTAAATTTTTAGCATATGGGTAAGAGTTAAACCCGGGAGAGATATAATGAACATGTATATTCCAGCCATAATTTGGATAATAAGCGCAGGTATTTGTTACTTCATAGCAAAAAGAAAAAACATTAAATCAACTGCAATCTGGAACATAGTATTTGCTTTATTAGGCCCTATCGCGATCCCTATTATTCTAACGATTAAAAGAAAAAGCGATCAGACTTAAATTCAATAACTAAATATGTGTACCATATCAAAACAGAACGTTATTGATTCAATTATAAAAATATTATGCCCTTACTTTTAACACTATGAATAATTACTCTTTTAAAACAATCGATTCTGAATACGAAGCATTAGAAAAATATTTAAATAAAGAACTCATTGACTATGGCATTACAGAAGCAGCTGGAAATAGCCCTAAGTACATCTATTACGGCATCAAAGACAGCCAGCAAAACTATATCGGCGGTTTAAAAGGCTACGCCATGCTTAATCTATTCTTTATTTCGCAGTTATTTGTAGATGAAAATCATAGAAATATTGGCCTGGGTAAAAAATTACTCTCTAAAATTGAGAGAGTCGCTCAAAACCAGGGGTGTAATGTTATTCGATTAGACACTTTAAATAAAAAGTCACACGATTTTTATATTAAAGCTGGCTTTGAAAAAACAATAGAGATCAAACAATACATGAAAGGCTTTGATCTACTGTTTTTTCATAAACACATTAATTAACCCTTTAATGCCTTTATCACCTTAAACTCTAATATTAAATATTTCAGATAAAACATAGCCGCTGAGTACGACGAACAAAGAAATAAACTAGCGCCTATTAAAGATGCGCTGCATTTGTGTATTCGCATGTTAATTTCAAAACTGCCTTCGGACACTCGGGTTTTAATTATGGGTGCCGGTACGGGATCGGAACTTATTGATCTGGCACAGGCATTTCCTCAATGGTACTTTACGGTTGTAGAACCGGCATCCGCTATGCTTGATGTATGCAAACATCGTGCGAAAAAATGTGGCATTTCTTCACGCTGTCTATTTCACGAAGGCTATCTTGATTCGCTGCCCGCCTCTAACCCTTTTGATGTAGCAACGAGCATTCTAGTTTCTCACTTTATGATTATTATCGATGAGCGAGTTCAGTATTTTTCTGAAATTGCATCAAGGCTCTACCCTGGTGCATATTTAATTGAAGCGGGTTTCGCTTCTGACATGACTAAACCAGCGTACAACGACCTACTAGCGGTTTGGACCAATATGCACGACTATGCGGGAATGCCAGTAAATGTAGCGTCATTGGGTAAGGAAGTTTCGGTTTTGCCTGTAGAAAAATCGGAACTATGATCGAGTCCGCCGGGTTTGATACACCGGTATTATTTTTTCAAACCGTTTTAATTCACGCCTGGTTTACCAGAGTTAGTGTTGAGCGCCCTTCACTAACCAAGTGACTAATTTAAAGGATTCCCCTCCAAAGTTCTGTTCTTGACTTTTTTGGCTATAATATTTTTTGTCTTTACAACACCATTTATTAAATTATTAATTTCCTATCAGAATGCCACCAACGCTGGTTCACCGGTCAGAAACAGCTGGTCCATAGAATCAAATTCAACCAGAACTTCGTAGGAAGGTTTGTTTTTATTATCCTTATCATTACTATCCATGTCATTACTCTCAAGGGATACAGAGGCGACTTTACCCGAAAATTTTTCATCGTCGACCCGAACTTGTGCAGGGCTTTTTTTATGTAATTTTTTTACTACGGAAAGCGGCACACGAATGCGGGCGACATATTTACTGGCCGATGCCAGCGTCACCAATGTATTGGCCTGTAGTGTATTGACAATAGTTTGTCGTGTGCCTGCATTAACCTTAATCACCCAGGCATCAAACGGGGCTGTAATTTTGCTCTGCGATAAGTCGTATTCTATCAGTTTCAATTCTGCCTTTACTTTAGTAACCGCAGCAATAGCTTGTTCGAGACGAATGTTTGCATTCTCTAGTGAAACCGTTGATAAGGCGGCGCGGTCGTATAATTCTTTTGCGTTCAGATAATCTCTTTTTACCTTACGTCGCTCCGCGATAACATGTTGTAGTTCGGCCTGGTATTTTTCTTTTCGCGCCAGGTAGGGCGTGTCGTCTAACGTAATTAAGGTTAGCCCTTTTTTAACCCGATCACCTGCTGAAACATTTATTGACTGGATCGTTCCACTAACTGACATACCCAGTGATACGCGTTCATAAAAATCTATCGTTGCAGGGTAACTGTCTGCCTGACTGTCTGCCTGACTCCCAGCCTGACTCCCGGCATAGCTGGCAGAACTGAATGCCACCACACATAAGATTAACGCCTGTGTCATTTTCATAATCCGTTCTCACTTAAATCAGTTGTAAAGGGTTTGCCGAGTAAGGCTGCGATTTGCGCCACAGTGAGCACGATATCAAATCTGGTTTTAGCTTCCAGCCACTGTGCGCGGGTTAAGTTTGCCATTGAGCTTCCCATGCTCGCGCGAATTTCCAGTTCGTATAATGCCCGCTGTCGATCCAGCACCTGATCCTGTAGCGTGACTCGTTCAATCGACGTTTGGCGTTCAACCTTTAAGTTGTTGAGCCGGGTCAGCAGCTCAAGTAATTTCTCGCGCAAATCAAACTCGGCACGACGTAATTGCGTTTGGCTCGTTAAAAACTCTGCATAAGCCAGTCGGCTCACGGCTGTTTTTTTACCGCCAAGATATATCGGCACATTGAGTTGTAAACCAACCCGCACATCGGCTCGTGAAGACAGGTTACGTTCATAATCATTTAAATCCAGCACCGCCGAAATGCTCGGATTAAACTGCGTTTTCTTTGCCTGTAATTTCTCCTGAGAGGCCTTTACATTTTGTCGCAGTGCCTGCAAACCCGGGTTCAACTTAATTGCCTTTTTCATCAGCGCCTGAAATTCAGGTATGTCCAATTCATGATTCGAAAAATTAGGTGTGATGAGTTCACCGGGCAACTCCTCCGGGCGATTTAAACTTAGTGCCAGTCGTTGCCGTGCGATGCGGCGCTGATGGTCACTTACACTGCGTATATCCTGTTGCTCGCTGTATCGGTTCTTTGCCTTGAGCATCAGGGTTTCGGTAACCATTCCCAATGAATGTCGATCACGTAAACGATCGAATTTCACATAAAGCTGTGTCATTTCCTCGTTTTCGAATGTGTAGCGTAAGTCGGCCAGGATGACAGCATAGAAATCACGAATAATATTGATACGATGCTGTAATACGGATTGCGTGAATTGATGCTGGTATCTAGACACCTCGGCATCGGTTGCCATCGCGAGTGACTCGCTATAGCCAAAATCATAAAGTTTTTTTCTGACACTCAGTCTGGCATAGCTATCACCGGTTGTTTCTCCGGTTTTACTGAGTTTAATCTGCTGTGGATTGAGATCAAGGTTGACCTGTATTCCGGTGTCCGCCTCCACCATGTCTTGCCGGGCATAAGCCGCTTCAATGCGTTCGGATGCCAGCTCCACATCGGGATGCGCCATGCTTGAAAGCGCTAAAGCCTGTTCCAGAGATAGTGGATCAGGCAATGGCTGGTGATGACTGTATTGCGCCGCATGAACCTGTACTGAGAAAACCATCAGATAAAGGCCGCATGCGTAACGGCCACATGCGCAAAGGATGGAATAACCGATAAGACAATCAGCGGGCCATCTTGCGCTGATTCCGCAAAATCGCATTACTGGCTCGCAACCTCGGCCAGCTGATTGCGTTTGTAGCGGGTGAAGTTGGTTTTTTTGTAAGCCTCTGAGACAACGTATTCACCCAGCAGCTTAAATTCACGGCTATCTCGTGCGGCTCCGGTATAACGTAGCAGATCGTTACCCTTCAGATCAAAAACTATAAATACGGGGGTCGCCCTGACTCGATGCATCTTAAACGAAAAATCTTTTTCACTCATTTCTGTGCCGGAAAAATCCGACATTATTCCGGCACCGCGTGTGTCAATGTGCAGAACCCGAAAGTGTTTTTGATAATATTCCTGTACCGGCACTCTGCTCATGATCGTGGATTTCATTTTCTGGCACCAGGGGCAATCCGGGTCGCTGAACATAATAAAAATACCTTGCTTGCCCTCCTCTTTTGCCAGCTCAACCTCTTCTTGCAGATTATTAAAACTGGTATTAAAAAAATATTCCGTCGCATCTCGCTTTAACGGTTCTGCAATGCTATTAGTGGTTAAAAATAGCAAACTACCCAGCAAAAAAATGGCTGTGATAATTTGCGGTGAACGCTGCCATACCCCTTCAGATATGATATGTTGCTTGCTCGTTGTCATTGTGAACACCCCTTTTGTTATGCTGAGTTTGGCTTTTCTCAGACTCGAGCTGCCGATACTAGCCCGGGCCTGATATTTTATGGTGGGGGCAGGCTGATGCTTTTATGACGAAGTTATTATATGATTTAAATCAATGAGTTAACCTTACTAGCCAGATGCTTTAATATGAGTGAAGAGTCACAACCCCATATCCCTGACACCGAACGCCAGACATTGCCTCCCCGGTTTGACGTGGGCGAATGGCAGGTTGATAGCAGTATGCTGACGCTATCGAAACCCTCTGGGCAAGTGATTACTCTGGAACCAAAGATGATGTCGGTGCTGGTTTATCTGGCAGAATCCGCCGGCAGAAGTGTTTCGCGTGATGAACTGGAACGGGTTGTTTGGCAGGGTATGGTGGTCAGTTATGATGCATTGACCAGCGCCATCAACAAACTTCGCAAGGCCCTGGGTGACGACTCTAGCCACCCCAGTTATATCAAAACCATTCCAAAGAAAGGTTACTGCTTTATCGCACCCATTCATTTTATTGAAATTGCACGGCCAGAACCCGATTTGATCGTAACTAAACCGTTTAAACGGGGGCCTTTTAAATGGTTTCCTTTTAAATGGGCAATGGGTGGGCTGGTTTTACTCAGCGTTTTGACAGCCGCAGTCGCGATAGTAACAATCTATTCTCAAAAACAACCACCACCGAATTTACTCAGCCACACAGAGAGTTTACCGACTCTGGTGGTATTGCCGTTTGATGACCTTAACCAGCTGGCCGGGCAAACGTATTTTAGCGATGGCATCACCGCCGATATTACGACGGCGTTATCTAAATTATCCGGGCTTTTTGTTATTTCCTGGAAGTCAGCATCCACTTTACCCGGCAACTCCACCCACGATATTCGCAATATTGCCCAGAATTTGAAAGTGCGCTATGTCCTGCAAGGCAGTTTACGACGAACTGAAAACCGCGTGCGAATTAATGCGCAACTCATAGACGCAACAACGGGCATTAATCTGTGGGCCGAACGTTATGATCGAGAGATTAAAACCGTGCTGGACTTGCAGGATGAAATCGCCGCCGAAATTGCCACGGCACTGTCAATCACCCTGACCGAACAGGAGAAACTGCTACAGTCTCGACGCTACACCACCGACATCCTTGCTTACGATCAATTTTTACAAGGGCAGGCCGCTTATGTACGCAGTAATCGAGACGATAATTTACTGGCACGCAGCCTGTTCCAGAATGCGATCGATATAGACAGAAATTTCACCCGTGCCTATAGCGCAGTGGCACTAACCTACGCTGATGAATACCGATTTCGCTGGAGCAATAACCCGACGCAATCGCTTTCCAGCGCGTTTGAGTTAGCCAATAAAGCCGTTGCAATGGATAACCAGTCACCCCAGGCTTATTGGGTGCTGGGTTATGTTTATTTACATAAAAAAGAGTATGCCGCGTCGATAGAAAAAACCAAAATATCAATACAGCTCGACCCAAATCATTCAGATAGTTATGTCATGCTGGCTTTGAGCACGATGTATAACGGCGATCCGGAATCAGCTATTCGCCTGGTCAACAAGGCGATGAATCTCAATCCACATTATCCTGCGCGTTATCCATCTGTGCTGGGTCAGGCTCATTTCTATCTGGGGCGTTATGAAGAGGCTATTTATCCCCTGCGTGAAGCAACCAGACGAAACATCGAACTCATCACGCCACGTATTTATCTGATTGCAACACTGGAAAAAGCCGGCCTGCACGAGGAGGCTACCTGGGAAACCAGCCAGCTTAAAGTATCACTACCGGATTTTAGCGTGAACAATATACCACGCATTATCCCGCATAAAGATAAGGCAAAAATACAGGCGATTATGCGACTACTGAGTCAGGCCGGGTTATAGGTTGAATGTCATTCTGTAAACTCATTTCTACCTTTTATCAAAGATATTAACTAGTGAAACACGTTAATTTTTTGAAACAATAGCGAAAAAATTACAACATAACATGCCTGAATATGTGATAAGCGAGACCTTAGGATATTTTCTGATCTGAAATTACAAGGAACCCATTTTTTGAGTCGTTTAAAAACAACAATTAATACATTCGACAAATATGCTGATCAATATCAGGACAAGTACATGAAGTACGAGCCTTATATTGAGACCTATCGCTATTTGTCTCGCTTACTCAAAGCAGATGCGCACGTCTTAGACGTGGCGTGTGGCCCGGGCAATATAAGTAAATTTTTGTGGGATGAAAAACCTCAGTTAAACATTCATGGCATCGATTTGTCGCCGCAAATGATTAACCTGGCGAGATCAAATATTCCAACAGCAGTTTTTGAAATTAAGGACAGCCGAGACCTGGCATCACTCAATAAAACATATGATGCAATCGTGGCCGGTTTTTGCTTTCCTTATTTATCGATTGAAGAGGTTACGCAATTTATTATCAGTGCTCGATCAATCATCAAAAGTGGTGGAATTATTTATATAAGCACAATGGAAGATGACTATGAAAATTCCGGGTATCAATCAAACAATAATGTAGACCGGGTTTACATTTACTATCATCAAGCGAAATATTTGTTGGAACAGCTGGAATCAGCTGGATTCGAAATTATTAATGTTGAACGCAAGTCCTTTGCATTAGACGACAAATCTAAAACGGTTGATCTCTTTATTTATGCAAAAGCTCGTTAATGATTTAAGATAATAAGCGCATATACAAAATTGAATTAATATCAGCCGTTCATTACGTCGCGCTGGTTACGCAAAGGCTAGCGTTACCAGAATTATTTATTACCCATCATTTTAACTAACGGTTCATAGCCTTGCTGCGCAACCATTTCCCCTACCTGTTGAAAATGATTTTGTGACCCGGCTATTCCAAATCCATCAACAAGACGATTCAAAAACGCAAAGATAGAAACGACACAAATCGTATCTTCTATGGCCTGATCAGACCAGCCTGCTAAGCGCACAGCTTCTAGATCAGACTCATTCACTTCTCCCGGCTCAAGCGTCAGCTTATGAGTGAATTTTAAAATTTCCCGCAATTTATCATCTAACCCTTTTGTAGAACCGTTTGACAATGAATCTATCAGATTTTTCTCAACCTGGTGATTTGTAAGCACACTGGCATGTGAGTCTACACAATAGTGACAGCCATTAAGGCGTGAAGAATAAAGCGCAATCATTTCCTTTTCTGCTTTTGATAATTCCGATTCTGCTGACATCACATGATTTAGTAACTCAACGAAGGGAAGATAACGCGTTGTGTCTCGTAGAAATATGTCGATAACGCCTTGAAAATTTTTTGAATAACTTAAATATGACATTCTGTATGATCCTCTGGTTTCAATGGCAGACATCTTAATATATGCTTATATGCAATTAAATTATCAATACCGGAAAGTCAGCCTTGCATGAACGCACAGCTTCTAGAATGGAATGATTTACACTTTGTGCTTGCTGTATGCCGTGAAGGCACATTGTCTGGTGCTGCGCGTGAATTGGGTGTAAACCACTCAACAGTATTTCGCCGCATCGGCTCGATTGAGCAAAAACTAGGTGTCCGACTTTTTGAACGCCTTTCTTCGGGTTATGCAATGACCGAAGCCGGTGAAGCCATGCTCGAGTCGGGAGAGCGCATTGATAATGAAATGCTCACGCTGTCTCGTAAACTCATTGGGCGTGATTTGAACTTAAGCGGTGTTGTACGAGTAGCCGTGCCAGATGCGCTGCTAATGAAAATATTAATGCCGCATTTATCCACGTTTTCTCAACGATACCCGCAAATACAACTAGAACTCGTTATCTCCAATAATTATCTGAACTTAACCAGGCGCGAAGCCGATATTGCCGTTCGTGTTACTAATTCGCCACCAGAAACGGCCATAGGTCGACGCATGTGTACCATGATGACCGCTATTTACGGTTCAACAGAATATCTTGCAAGACAGAATAGCGAGGCTATTGAAAATTACACCTGGTTAATGCCGGATGAAAATCTGGCGCAAATGCCAATCAACCAATATCTAAACGTGAAATACCCAAAGGCAATAATTGGGCTTCGATGCAATACACTTCTGGGATTGTACGAAGCTGCCGTACAAAATTTGGGAATTGTCGCACTTCCCTGTTTTCTTGCCGACCCAACTAAACAGCTAAAGCGTATATGCACGCCTGTAGAAGAACTCAATTCAGAGCTATGGCTATTAACTCACCCGGACCTAAGACTCACTGCTCGCATACAGGCATTAATGAATTTCTTAACTGACGTTCTGGATAAGGAAAAAGATTTAATTGAAGGCCGACTGGATAATACACAAAATATTTAACCGGTTATGCTGTCATAGAAGTTTACACTCCTCCTATAGCCATCACTAGTCATGCTCAATTTATTCTATTTTTTGAAGCTTATGTGGATTTCGATTCGGGCAGGCTTTATTACTACAGCGATCGGGTATCGTTTTAGTGCCGACCACCATCTGTGCATTGCAGACATTATTACCCCGCAAGAAATCACAGGTTTTACCCGTCGGGCGATCAGGTAAGTAGAATTTACATTCTGACTTATTGGTACACTTGTAAATTGGACCAAAACGTCCGCGTGCGACTTCCAGCTTGCCCTTTTTACATTCAGGACAGGTCACATTAGTCGGTGGTAAATCGGCATGGTTACATTTGCTTTTTGGCATAACGAAGACTTTTAAAAAATAAGTAATGGAAGTATGCGGGCAAAATTGCCCGCACAGGTTAACGATAATCAGGCAGCGGCCTTACCGGTTGCCATCGCGACAAACTCTGCATTTGGCTCGGCCCCAGCCAGATGATTGCTGTAGTTAGTCATCGTCTTTAATGCGACACCCATAATAACTTCAAAAACTTGTCCGCGGGTATAACCCGCATCAAGAAAGGCCTGTACTTTTTTGTCATCCAGCAAGCCTTTTTCTTTCACCAGGGATTGCGTGAAGACCCGCAATGCGTTTAGTTTTTTATCGCTTAACGGCTGGCACGCAATAGCATTCTGTATCGTTTCATCATCCATTTCTGCCATTTTTCCCAGTGCCGTATGCGCCGTTTTGCAATAGCTGCAATCATTCAGTGAGCTGACTGTGAGTAATACCACTTGTTGTTCCTGTGGTGATAATGTTGACTGGTCAAACGTTTCTGATAATTTCAGAATAGCCCCTAATACAGATGGCGACTCTGCAACGAATGCTGCCAGGTTAGGCACAAATCCATAGCGCGCCTTTGCCATCGTTAATACCTGCACTGCACCTTCAGGTGCGGTGGTTTCATCATATTTGGTAAATAAGCTCATGTTTTTATCCTTTAATAACTAAGTGACACCAGGTTGTGCCAGTGGTATAAATATACGTTATGCAATAAAGCATTTGTAGACAGAAAAAAGAATAGGAGTTATGCGTATATGCAAGACTGGGATGAGCTGAGATATTTCCTTACGGTAGCCCAAACCGGCTCAGTAACGGCCGCCGCTGTAAAACTGGATGTTAATCAGTCTACGGTATCGCGTCGTATAAATAATTTTGAAAAAAAGATGGATGTGCGTTTATTTGAGCGCCTGTCAACCGGTTACGAATTAACACCAGAGGGTGAGGAGCTGCGACACCGTGTGTTGAAAATTGAAGATGAAATTCAGGCTATTGATCGGCATATTATGGGTAAAAATATCGAGTTACGTGGTCCAATCAGAATAACCACATCTCTTGCTATTGCTCGCTACCTGTTAATACCGATCTTTAAAAAATTTAACCAACTTCATCCTGGTATTGAATTACATCTGGATATGTCAAATAACATGTACAATCTGACACAACGCGAAGCTGATATCGCCATTCGGGTAACACGTGATACCCTGCCTGAAAATCTCGTCGGGCGCGAATTAGGGGCGCTGAAATTCGGTGTCTATGGTGAAAAAAAATATGTAACCGCCTATTTTAAAGACAAGGGCAATATACCGCTAAACTGGATTGGTGAGGATAATAACGATGCACGCCCCCAATGGTTACCTGATGCTATTGAACCATTACACCTTGTTATTCGCACCAATGAAGTGCTGGCCACATATGATGTAATACAACAAGGGCTAGGCGTAGGGCGCTTACCGACCATCATAGGTGATTCGGATAATAAGTTGACGCAACTAAAATTTAACCACGAAATCACGGGGGTTCCCGTTTGGCTGCTCACACATGTAGATATGCGTCGGGTAAATCGCATGAGCGTGTTTACTTCGTATCTGGTTGAAGAAATGCGTAACAAATTAAACTATGGTTGTTGATTAAAATGAATTAATTAAATACTAACAAGTATAAAAAATGATTAAGCCTCCTCCAAAACACCAGACAGACTCAGGTTAATAAAACACCAACTTACAATTTAATTAATTTTTTAAAATACACTCAAGGTGTTTATCCATGCAATACTATACTCCCGAAACTCAAACCTCGAAGCTGTAATGGCACGATAAAATCATCAATAAAGTAGACCTGTATGCCATTAGAAATATTACCTAGCGCGCTCTATTCATTACCCGGTGTAAAGGTATTACTTAAAAATAAAAAGTCGTCTGTCATTCAAAAGTCGCTATCTGCTAGTCTTATAGATAAAAAAATGCATCTTTCTTCTGTCGCGATATTATTGGTGGAGAAAGGAGAACAGATAATACAAAATTATGACGGTACACCTATCGTGGTAGCTGAAAATGAAATGGTAATTTTACCCAAAGACTTATATGTCGTATCTGATTTTGTAACTAAAAAACAGGTATTCGAAGCGATTGTATTCTTTATCGATGATGCACTGATAAAAAAATTTCTGTTATTCGATACGGATAACATAAGAAACAGCAAATCCGATAGAAAATCCGATAAAAAAGCAGATAGCAAGATTATAAAAATCAGGTCGAATAGTCGCGTGACGAAATATCTAATTTTTTTATTCAACGCATACAAAGACGAAAAAAATAGCGCTTCTCAAGTTGATGTGAAAATACTTGAATTTCTACTATTACTCTCTAATCACAATGAAAACAAAGAGTTCATATCCGCACTAATAGAGACAACAAAGAAACGTGGCATTAAAAAATTTATGGAAGACAACTATCTTGAGAATTTAAAAATTGAAGATTATGCCTCTCTAACAGGACGAAGCATCTCAACATTCAACAGAGAGTTCAAAAGACTGTTTTCAACTACGCCTAACAAATGGCTAATAAGTAAACGCCTAGAAAAATCTAGAGATTTACTTAAAAGCACAGGCATGAGTGTTACCGAAGTTTCTCTTGAGGTTGGGTACGAAGGCCTCTCTCACTTCATCAACGCATACAAAAATAAATATGGCATTACCCCAAAGTTCGACAAAAACGATAATAATGATTGAATTTCTACACTTTTGAACGTTTTCAATTAGTCAAACATGCTGTTCTCAAATAGTCTTTCCAACTTCGAAATATGTATATTTCTAACTAAGAAATCTAACTAAGAAATCTAACTTGGAGAATGACGATGAGTGTAAGTGTAATAATCAAGTTCAACGTAAAGAGCAGCATGATTACTGAGTTTGTTGCAATTTTAAATACCGTAAAAGCCGATCTACCGAATACGCAAGGCTGTCAATGTGTGGATATTTTTAGATGCTCATCAAATGCCAATATCTTCACGCTTGTAGAAAAGTGGGAAACTGCACAGCTTCATCAAGCTCATATTACCAAGCTAACAGAGGATGGATCGTGGAATTTTATATCCCAGCATCTTTCAAAGAAACCAGAAAGTGATTACTACAATGCAATGTAAAATCAATTACAGCATAAGATAAAGAAGACGTATTCTAATACTGTTTACTTACTGATACAGAATTTAAACTGACAACTTAGTTCGTAAGTCATTGTATCGAATTAGCTTACTGTTAATTAATTAACGACAAAAACAACATAAACGCGATAGTTTGTAGCCCCCATACTAAGCGAATAGTCGTGCATAATATAAATTAAAAGCTCAACTATTTTTTTTTGGAGGGGGGGGGGGAAGATGAATACTATTCAATTTTTATTTATGCTATTTTCTTCATTTAAGTTAATATCACCGCTGCCCCATTAACTTTATGAAACAGAAAATCAAAGATTGGCTTAGCCAGCTATAAGCATACCTTAAAATATTTGAGGCATGCGAGTGCCTTCTTTTTTTCGTCATCTACGAATGCTTGTGTCGAAAATGATGTTAACTTTTTAAGTGAAGATTTTTTAGCTAGTAATAGCAGATAATTGTAAAGCATGAGATACCTTAAACATGAAAATTAATAACACAACTTCGTCATACCTGCGAAGGCAGGTATCCAGAGCCTGTAAGCTTTTCAAAGTCACTAGATTCCTGCCTTCGCAGGAATGACTGTATTTTTTATGCTAACGAAACACTAGTGAAGCATAGTTAATTTATATTCACATATGGAGATTACATTATGGATACCCTGATAAGCGCTGAATGGCTTAAGCAGCATATTAATGACCCAGATTTAGTGGTGTTAGATTGTACGGTTGTTACCATGCCAGATGCGAATGACCCACGTGGATTACAAAATGTCAGCGGACGTCCGGAATACGAGCTAGGTCATATCCCCAATGCCGATTTTGCGGACCTTAAAGGTGAGCTGTGTAAAAGAAATGATCCCGTTGAGTTTGACTTATTAAGTCCTGAGCAGTTCTGTGCTGTAATGGGTGGACTGGGCGTGGGGGATGATTCTCGTGTTGTACTTTATGATGCGAATTACACTGGTTGGGCGGCACGAGTCTGGTGGATGCTGCGTTGGGTGGGTTTTGATAATGCGGCAATTTTAGATGGTGGCCTTTCTGCCTGGACATCAACGGGTAATGAACTTACGCTGGAGCCAGTGACTCGAGCAGTAAACACATTAACGCCCAAACCCTGTCCTGAGATGATTGCGGATCACGATGAAGTGCTTGCCAGTATTAATGATGAAACGGTAGTTCTTATCGATACACTACCTGAGACATTTTATCGCGGTGAGATGAGCCTTTATCCACGAGCGGGTCATATAACAGGTGCTGTGAATATTAACGGGCTGTCTTTACTCGATAAAAAAGGTCACTTACTTTCACAAAGTGATTTAGCTGCCATGCACGGGTTTGATCCCCATGCTCGAATAATTACCTATTGTGGCGGTGGTATTGTTGCATCGACAGAGGCATTTGTTCTCACTCGATTAGGATATAACAATGTGGCCGTTTATATGGCATCGTTAGAAGAGTGGGCAACAGATCCTGATAATCCTATGGAGATGGGTTAAGCTTAAACCCTAAACCACAGCCCAACTAAAACAATAATTAAAATCATACAGAAAAAAGAGATTATTTATGTTTGTTATTCTTCTAACGTTTTCAGAAAACAAAAGTAAAGCAGGCGATTTCATGGCGGGCCATAACCAGTGGATACAGAAAGGCTTCGATGAGAGTGTGTTTCTATTAGTGGGTAGCTTACAGCCAAATAGGGGGGGCTCTATTATTGCCTATAATACCTCACTAACTGAACTACAAACGAGAGTAAATGACGATCCTTTTGTTGTTGAAAATATAGTCAGTTCCGAAATACTTGAAATTGAGCCAAAAAAAGCAGATGAACGATTGAGTTTTCTAATCAACTAAACTGTTAAATTTTACTAGTCCTACAGGGCATTAAAATCGTGCATGTATAAAGCCACGTATGCCTGACTGGTTAAGCTAAATATAGGCTGGTGTTTTTCTACAGTCTCGTTATGTGTTTAGAAACATGAGTACTAACTTGAAAGAGCTGAGGTAAATATTAAAAAACTATTTATTATATTTATATCACTAACATTTATTGGAACAACCTATCTGGCAATTGAGGGAAGCGAAATGCAAGAAATTAAAACAGAAATTGAAATTAAAGCACCATCATCAAAAGTATGGGATATCATAACAGACATAAATAAATGGCATGAATGGAGCCCAATTATTAATGATTCACAGGGTGACGCATCAGTTGGATCATCACTCAGCATCACCATGATGGGTAAAGAGAAAGGTAAAGATGGCCCCAAATATAACCCAACCATCACGGAACTTAAGGAGCCAAATTATTTTCATTGGCGCGCACATATGTTGGCCGGTTTTATTTTCACAAACGACAAGATATTTAAACTCGAAGAAACTCAATCAGGAACGAGACTAACGCATACAGAGACATTCAGGGGCCTGCTTGCACCGATATTTTGTGGGCAAATGGAGAAAAGTGTACCTCCAATGTTAAATTCAATGAACAAAGCATTGAAGGAATTAGCGGAGAAATAAAATTAATAAATCACTTAATAGCGCAGTAAATTAACATGATGAGTTAACATGACAGCCAGGATATCAGGCAAGGTTTCGTCTTACTTACGTAGGCAGATATCCAGTGACTGTATCAACTGCGGCTCTACTCTAGCAGACTGCTCTTCTAAGCTGCTGAGACACCCATGTTAGGCTGAGCTTAATCTTAATAGCTAAGATGGGTAGTTAAGATGGGTGTCCGCGTAAGTTGAGATGGGTAGTTAAGATGGGTGTCCGCGTAAGTTGCAAATTTATAAGTTACTTTTAACCTTGACCAAAATCTGGAACAAAAATGAAATTTAATCATATTGGCATTCCAACAAAAGAGCACTTTGATGGTGAAATTGATTTACCTCTTTTGAAAATGACGGTGTCAGATCACGAAAATAATCCATATGGAATACAGTGGCAAAGATATTGGGATGATGCACCTTATCCAGAATTAATAAAATCAGTTCCTCACGTTGCTTTTAAAGTAGATGATTTAATGGCGGAATTAGTAGGCAAAAAAATAATAATTGAACCAAACTCACCAAGCGCTGGCCTTATGGTCGCTTTTATTGAAATTAATGGTGCGCCAGTTGAACTAATGGAGTACAAAAAGTAAAGCGCACATAACAAGAGAAAAGGAGGAAAAGGGGTCAAGTATCATACCCACGCATTATTATCTCAGAATATAAAGATACTCTTCTAAAAAGAGCTTACTGACTTACTGAGACACCCATGCCGGGCCCCAGGCTAGGCGGCATGACTAATATTTTTCAAGCGGTTGGTGAAGGTAGAGACGTAAATATTAAAACATTTGAAAACTTAAAAGAGGCAATCGATTTTGTTACTCAATACTTTACATAAGCCATTCAAACCGCCGCAAAAAAATGCATGGCTTAATTCAATCAATAGGACACTTACTAATGCAGGAGTATTTAATGAGCGTTAAAAACACGGCTAATAACTACGGTTCAATTGCTAAGTGGTTGCATTGGGTAACGGCGACCCTATTCCTGGCATCGTATATCAGTGTTTATTATCGACACTGGTTTACAGAAGAGAAAACGCCTGAGAACTGGACTGCTCTTCAGCTCCACTTATCCATTGGGATTACCATAGCCGTTGTTGTTTCACTTCGAATTATCTGGCGTAATACCAACCGTATTCCCGATTTAGAACAGGGAACGAGACTTGAGCACCTGGCTGCGCATACCGGTCATTATGCGCTATATGCCATAATGATAATCATGCCCATTACTGGGTACGTGGGTACTGGTGTGGATACAGAATATTTCTTTATGTTTGATATTCCTAAATTTGAGAGCACACCGTTATTCGTGTCTTTAGTTAGTAACGGGCCAGGCATTACGTTCAAGGAATTTGAAGAGCCAATAGACTTTATCCATAAAAATATACTCGGGGCATGGCTCGTATGGATTCTGATACTGGGTCACGTTTCAGCTGCTTTGTTTCATCACTTCGTTAGAAAAGATAGAACACTACAAAAAATGACACGCAATAAATAGTAGAAAAGATGCCAGAGCCAATGCAAGTAAGTTAAGCCATAAGCTCAATAAATTACAGTTATTAATGGGATGAATTTGTTGACCTTCCCCCTTAAAAAAAAGGGGGAAGGAAAGGAGGGTAGAGGCGAATTTGAAAACGCCCATGACAATAAACTGCCAGTTTTACCCGGCGGACTTGAATGATGTCTATGATGAAGGCTTAGGAACACCCATGTTATGCTGAGCTTAATCTTAACTAATAAGATTAGGTGTCCTAGTAAAACTATTAATTTAAAAACAAACCTGTACGACGCTTAAACGGAAACTATTTAAACCAATGAAAACAACAAAACCAAAAAGTTAGAAGCTTGCGCTTTCGTCAAGTTTTTCTATAGCTTAGTTAGTTTCAAACATAATTAAGCATCAAATCTATAGCAAACTACTGGATCACATAACTTTATCAATAGCTGTTGCTACAGTTAGTGCGTGCAGTACAACTGTTAAGCTACCAAAACCAACACAGAACATGGAATCAGTTTACCTATTAAAATATTCCACCTGGGGTCACCACTCTCTAGCGTTCTATGATAGCAGTAGCTTCATTGAATTTACTTATGGTGACTGGGAGATTTTTGCTTTAAACAAGCGTGATGCATGGACTGCCTGGATAAATATGGCACTAATCCCGACACCCACTCTAACAAAAAAGCCGGATCCAATCCAAGCCTTTGTTTTACTACCCCCTTAACATGGGGTATTTGTCCAGCTCAGGGCGTGTTGTTATACCTAACCTTCAAATTTAACTGGTTCAATTTTATTATTTTCAATAACCACTGTGTTTGCTAATTTATCGTGCCAACCTTGCTTACGTTTATCAATGCTGACCCAGATGATACCTAGTAGTAGCGGTATGCTGGAAATATAATAACCAAGGTAACGAATGATTAGTTGTTTTATAGAGGGCTTATGACCCGTGCTAGCATCAACAATAGTTAATTTTAAAGCCATCTTTCCTGGTGTTGCAGACTTATAAAACCAAAAAAGAATTACTGCTATTGCAGGCAATATGTAATTAAATAATGTATCCCAAATTCCTAAATAAAATATTTCAGCGTCCCAGTAAGCATCACCATAAATGGCAGTCATTACTGGGACAATAATAATTAACATTAGGATGGTATCGATTATCCCTGCTCCAGTTCTAATCCAGAATCCAGCATATTCCTGTTCATTCATATTATATTTTCCTTAAAGTATTACGCTGAGTTAAACGGCAAGCTGCTTTTTTCTTGTCCGAGTTGCGTGCTTTTTTCCGCAGCGATTTTAAAGACTTGTTAGGCCTGCTCTCTATTGTTAAAAGAAATTAGTAATAAATATACACCTAACGCCGCAATAACATGTTTTATTGAATGTCCACTTATAACAATAAAAGCATTATATATCTGTGAGTCAAAATGCTCTAGCAGCTTTGCCAAAATGTAAGCAAATAACAAAAACCAGTAACCTTTTTTGTTGGTAAAGGTAGCATTAAAAAATAAAAGCATTAACGGAATTACCAATACAGGCAGGAATTGTACCAACATATATAATCTTAAATCCCCTGAACCTTTTAATTCAGAAAATTGCCAGTAGATGACCGAATATATGCCAAATATAACTAGTGGCCAAAGCAAGAGCTTACCATAGCGAGATGATGCGAACTCACCGATAGTAATAGAAAATAATGACATGAATGCGACTGCCATTGGAAGGCGATCCCATACTAATGTTTCGTTACTTGGCCAGAGATGGTAGTACGATGAACCAAATGCCACAGTTGTAACGGCTATGAAAAACAGGCTGTATGCTGTCTTTATATCATTTAAGAGTTTAATTTTTTGCGTGAAATAAATACTATAGATTCCCATGCAACCGACGATCAAAAAAGGAAAATTAGAGATTACATTCCAAAAATTATTGATTCCAAAATAGGTGCGCTGGTCTTTAAATGAATGGTACTCTACATTTTGGGCGACAGGACCTAGTGATATTACGTAAAGTAAACCAATAATAGAGACTAAAATAATTGTAATAAAACCTGTTTTTTTGTTATTCATATTTATTGAAAAATCTAAACCTTAGAGTTTATGAACAGTCTCTCCGAGTGTGTGCTGCTTTGTGCGCACACGACTTCACTTTTCTGTTAGCTATTTTATATTTCCTGTTAATCGGTCCATTATTCTTTTGGGCATCCTCTTTGCGATAATCTTGATACCGAATTCATGTACTTTTTTTTTGAATACCAAACCGGACCCCACTGTAACAAAAAACCTGGATTCAATATAAGTCTTTGTTTTTACTACCCCTTAGCATAGGTGTCTCACTTAATGTGTATGGATTCTGATATTGGCTCACGTTTCAGCTGCTTTGTATCATCACTTTGTTAGAAAAGACAGAACACTACAAAAAATGACACGCAATAAATAGTACACTCTTACAAGAGTTTACTGAGACACCCATGTTAGGTTTAATCTTATAAATTAAGATGTGTGTCCGCTTAAACATCACCAATTGGAGGAACTTGCTTGATGATTACCATATCTTGACTTAACATATTAAATTGAAGAGTGTGCCGATTTAGTGTTAAGTCAAGATTTGACCACCTTCCCTTGACCACCTTCCCTGCCCACCTTTCTTGACCACCCTCCCAGCATATGGAATATCATTAAGGCGTAGTTAAATAAATGCAAGAAAAAAAACTATCAATATTTGAACGTTACTTAACTGTATGGGTATTGCTTTGCATTGGTGGTGGAATTACTCTTGGAAAGGTGGCTCCTGATGTCGCAACTACGCTGAATGATTTCTCTATTTATCAAGTATCCATTCCGATCGCCGTATGTCTATTTTTTATGATGTATCCCATCATGGTTAAAATAGACTTTTCTCAGGTTATAAGATCTACAAAAACGCCAAAGCCTGTATTTATTACGCTTGCTATTAACTGGGCCATCAAACCTTTTAGTATGTTCGCTATCTCCTATTTTTTCCTGGGGAATTTGTTTAGAGACCTATTGCCCGGTACAGAAATTCTAGCAAACGGTGAAGAGGTGGAGTTGTGGCGAAGTTATATTGCCGGGACAATATTACTTGGTATTGCCCCTTGTACAGCGATGGTATTGATGTGGGGGCACTTATCAAAAGGTAATGATGGATTAACATTAGTCATGGTCGCAATTAATTCTCTAATGATGCTTTTTCTTTATGGTCCATTGGGAGGGCTGTTACTAAGTGTTAATTCTATGCCAGTACCCTGGCAAACGATGGTGCTTTCTGTGTCGATTTATGTAGCACTGCCTTTAGTGGCGGGCTACTTTTCTAGAAAACTAATTATTAAGCATAAAGGTATTGCATGGTTCAATGAGAGGTTTTTGAACTTACTGTCTCCTGTGAGCATTACCGCATTACTTGTTACACTGGTTCTTCTGTTTTCATTTAAAGGGGAAGTCATAGTTAGTAATCCTCTCACCATATTATGGATAGCTATCCCATTACTAATTCAAACATTATTTATTTTTGCTCTTGGGTACTTTGTTTTGTCGAGATGGTTTAGGCTTTCGTATCAGGATGCTGCGCCGGTTTCACTAATAGGTGCATCCAATCATTTCGAGGTAGCGATAGCGACAGCCGTTATACTATTTGGCTTATCTTCCGGGGCAGCCTTAGCGACTGTAGTCGGTGTCTTAATTGAAGTACCATTAATGCTTATATTGGTTTCGCTCTGTAAAAGAACGCACTATCTTTTTGATTATGAGAATATATCTAAGAACAAATGAGCCTATAAGGCGTTGATATAATTTACTCTGTTAACAGTCAATAGTTATCTAAACCAAAAATATTTGATTAACCTCTTTATCTATTATTGATGTGAGCACGGAGCCAGTAGTGAATACTAAGACACCCATGTTAGGTTAGGTTTAATCTTAAAAATTAAGATGAGTGTCCGCGTAACTATCTGACCCGGGCTTCGGTTGCCCCTTACCCTCTTCTACTAACCACATCACACAGCAGTAAACAATGAGCCCTGAAGTGAAAAATCCCCCCTTAACTTCTATGGTATATTTAATGTACACTTCTAATCACTCTAGTTTTAAGCCTTGTTAGCTAAATGAAAACGGGAACATGGAGTCAAGCGCATGTCATCTAGAATAAGAAATATCATCATTATCTGTCTTTTCTGCCTTATAACAGGAGGAGTTATGATTGCGTATAATTCGGGCGATGCCAACAACGCCTTTTTACTCGGCGATTCACCCTCATTGGAAGAGGTCTATAACCCGCAAACCGGACATGCACTCCTGCTACCGGGTGTGCCGGAGTCTCCCCCCCCACCCTCTGCTAATGCCGTTCGCATCGGTATCATTGATTCCGGAGTTTTAGTAGATCATCCGCAACTGCGCAACCTGGTGGTGGCTATGAAGTCTTTTGCCGGTACTGATCCAGCTGACAACATCGGTCATGGCACTATGGTTGCTCTTCAAACACTCAGATCGCATGCTGACCCTGCAATGCAGGAACTGCTAGGGGATAAAATTGAGTACCCGGCACTTATTAGCGCCAGGGTGACGGATCAAGATGGCGTACCCAGCGTCGACGCGGTGATCAAAGCTATTGACTGGGTAGTGGAACAAGGTGCCATAATAGTCAACCTGAGCCTGGGGTTTCGTGGTGATGCAAATGAATACACAAATCTGTGCGAGGCTTTCACCCAGCATGGTGATACCATGTTTTTTGCCGCTGCCGGCAATTTTGGCCCTGAGGTGAAAGTTTTTCCTGCTGCTTGCAGCGCGCCAAACCTGATGTCAGTTGGTGAGGTCCGTAAAGGACAGGTGGCTCCAAGCTCTGGCCAAGGCGATATATATTCGTCCACTGATAAACCATTTTATCAGCCCTGGCAATATCACCTGGATTTAGGCAACCGTGCCTCGCGCGCCGGTGATTTCGTCACAGCACGTCAAGAGTACACTTTGTCGCTGAAAAAACTCGAGAATATTGATGCCCTGTTTCAATTGGCGTTGTTGGACATCCATTCTGAAGACCTCAATGCAGCTGAGATAAACTTACAACAGGCTTTAAAGCTGGATCCAAAGTTAGCGATTGTGCGAAGCCATCTTGGCGCTGTGCACTTCATGCAGGAGCGGTTCGATGAAGCTGAGATTTTGCTAAGTGAGGCGCTACGCCAAGACCCGCAAGACCAACGGACTGCATTTAATCTCGGCCTAACATATCAAAGCCTTAACCGACTCGATCAGGCGCTTTCAACATTCCAGAAACTGCAGCAACAAAACCGCGAATACCCCCGTTTGAAAGAGGTAATAGCTGAAACTGAAAGACTAACTGGACAGGCAAAGGAATAATACAATGAAAGAATTTGTTGATATGATTCCGTTTATTCAGTCGTATACCGTGTGGGTACGCTGGCTAGTGGTCTTGTGGCTAGGGTACAGCGCAGCTCTCGGAGGAATCCTGCTTTTATCCCCCCGCATGAAACCACCTGAGCCAGAGGTATCGATAGATGATTTTCGACTGATAAAACCGACCAATGCCACTGGCCTGACCCTGGACTTTCTTGTGCGCAATGAACTGAAACAGGACGCGCAACTGGTCGAGTTGCAACTCGTGTTTTATGGAATGAAAAAACCGCGGGGCGGCTTACAATCTTTCAGTACTGCTTCAGCTGTCTACGTAATTTCCGACGGTTCAGACGCCGACCGACTGCTTGCGGGTGAAGTTAACGCAGGTATGAAGTATGAGACACAAATCACCTTCCCTTACCAGGGACAGGATTATGCGGAAGTCTCAATCCCGGTGTCGCAAGCGATATCCAAGGAAGGTACTGACAGGTTCATCGTTCAATTCAAAACTGAAGCACTACCAAAACAATCACACCGCCATATCGAGGCTGCAATTCGTTATAACGGCAAGCGATTAACCAATGCTCGAATGGTGATATTGCAAAACTAATCTAAACATCCTCTGTGAGAGAGAATGGGAGTATCCCAGGGCGCAATTGTTTCTAATAATCAGTATGCCTGATGTTTTAATTTTAAATATCGATAAGTCATTTGATTGTGTAGAGAGTTACATATTTAATAACAAATGGGGCCATTTAACAAATGGGGCCAGGTTAAACCTACCCCAGTTTGACGCACACTCTCTAAAGGGGGCATTATGCCACCAGGAGAGAGAAAATGGCAAAA
>Ga0316206_1000601_pt1 | contig 43683 bp, 41 predicted proteins | sample 6monthpyrite_MG_FD_204942 | JGI IMG/M metagenome (GOLD analysis project Ga0316206, IMG submission 204942) | Microbial mat bacterial communities from mineral coupon in-situ incubated in ocean water Damariscotta River, Maine, United States -... | ecosystem: Environmental > Aquatic > Marine >...
AGGCACTGTCAATGGTCAGCACGGTCACCTGATTGGCGATCATGTTATGCGTGAAATTTCCACCTGCATACAGAAAATAGTGTTGAAAACAGACACCATTGGACGTTATGGGGGCGATGAATTCCTTATCCTGTTACCTGGCATGAAGATATCCCAGGCTCATAAATTCGCTGAACAGTTACGCGCTACAATTGCAGGCCAAGCAATAAATCTTAAAAGCAATACTATAAAATTAACTGCCAGCATTGGCGTTTGCAGTGTTGAAACACACGATACGCTTGCTGACCTGATTGCAAAGGTCGACAAGGCACTATTCTCCGCCAAGAAAAATGGCGGAAACAATGTTGTATCGTATTCCTCATGAAAGATATCAAAGAGGCATATTCAGAGTCTTGTGCAAACGAAGGAAGTTCACTCTGACCCGGTTTTTTGACTATTCACTTGCGTCCATTTCCAGATCACCACGCACAACATCAATTCCTGCTTTTGCACATTTTTCATCGGTTATACCTGACGGCGCACCACTAACGCCTACACCACCAAGAATATTGCCACCTATATTGATCGGCAACCCCCCAGCACTCACCATCAAACCGTCAAGCTTGGCCACCTGAAAAGGTTTGGTAAACCTGTCCTCCATTTCCGACAAGGGCGTATTAAATGCCATGGCTGTATGCGCTTTTTGTTTACTGATTGGCACAGTAATATCCATCGCCAATACATCTCTCAACATAACCTGTGTGTGACCGCCTCGATCAACCACCGTTACTGCAATCTGCACGCCTTCCTTTCGACATTGCTTGATTGCGGCCTGAGCAATAGTTAATGCTGTTTCCATGGAAAGACGTTTTATATTAACCGTCATGGGAAGATCGCCAGCATTGGATTTCGCTGCCATCGCCAGTAATGCCATCGAGATAATACCAGTAATAATCTTCATATTTATTCTCCATAATAAGAATTTGAACTATCAGGTACAGGTCAGGTAGACTTTTCAGTGAGCACTCTACCAACTAATAGTTTAAATACACAGCTTCCGCTTTGGTCAGGTAATGGACTTCATATAACTTATTGTTACAGAAATTGGTTTACACTCGTCTATACAATAAAACCTATATAGTTTCAGTGTACAATTATTTTGTTTGAACGCAACCTCCCGCAAAAGTCCCGCGCCAAATACCCTAAAATGAAAAAAACGGCTAACGCTTCCACAATAATATAGGGGACAGAGAGTGGGATGCGAGCTTTAAATGCGCCCTGCCCATCCAACAGCATGGTGAGTACCTGCCTAAATGTGAGATGAAGCATGCCCACACGAACCTCACAGCCGCTGCACAGACCTATGTTGCCGACTCACTGGCCAAGCCTGCTCAATCTGGTCCGGTAGATTGCTATCCTGCGACACTAGTTAAGACGAATACGTATTATTCGCATTAAAAATTCACAATTACAAGTGTCTACTTTCTGCGTTCTCTGCTAAGTTAGCAATACGTAGGATGTACCCTACACGCATCGCACCTTCACAGACTTGCTGATCAGCGTCCACAGTACCGGACCATCACCAACCACCGACTCTGCTGCATCTGCCATTCGACCGGGGCACACACTCGCATTTTTTAGTCAGTAACGAAGGAGTTCAAATGAATACAAAGTTAAAAGTTGGTCTTATTAGTGCAATTATCTCTTTATCCAGCATCAGCACAGCACACGCATGGTGGGGCCCATTTGGTGGCAACAATAACGGTTACGGAAATGGTAATGGTAACGGTTACGGAAATGGCAACGGTTCAGGTAATTTCGGTTTTAATATGAGTGGCAACGGTCGCGGTAATGGCAGTGGCCGTGGTAATGGCTACGGTAATGGCTATGGCAATCCTTACAACGGCGGTTATGGCGCACCTTATGGTCAAGGTGGCTATCCACCTCCACAGGGCTATGCTGCACCTTATGGTCAAGGCGGCTACCCTGCACCACAGGGTTACGGCGCACCGGGTGGCTACCCACCTCCTGGCTTTCAACGCTAGGCATTAGCTAATCAAAGGGTCGATGGTAGAGATACCATCGACCCTTTTTTTTGTTGAGCAATAAAAACCCGGACTGGGTGGTTTGGAAATAGAGGTCAGAGAGCAATTATCTCTAATATTATAAACAATTGCTCTCTGACCCAGGTTTTTCGTCATAAAAATACACGAGCCTAAAATACTCTTATCATGGTAACCTACTAAACTAGTTACCTGCCCTTTTAAAACTACCCTAATTGCCTTAAGACCGGTAATATTTGTAACAATTATTACTTAAAATTCACCCTGCTTAAAATAGTCGATATTGTTGTCATGAAAAAAACCTGGAAAGATGCTGTTTACCTGCAACGAGTAGCACTGGCTGAGCGCCTGGCCCAACCACTGGCTGCGCTGGCCGCTAAATGTGAGCCTGTTTGGGGCGACCGTGAAGGTCTTAACAAGGTACTGATAGAAAATTTTATAACTGTACCCAATGGCCTGTATATATACGCAACAGATACCCATGGTATTCAGCTGTCCGATAATGTCAGCGCCAATGGAGTGATACCCGAGCATTACGGACGCGACCGATCAAAGCGGCCCTATATGCGTGAAGTTGTACCATCCTGGGGTTTTCTGCTGTCAGACGCCTATCTCAGCCTGCGCGCCAACCGGCCTTCGGTAACGGCTCTGCAAATAGTGCATCGTGATGATGAAGTTCTGGGTTACGTCGGTGTGGATTTTGACCTGCGTGACCTACCGGTAACCTCAGAGCTCTATGAGGAATCTGCTGAGTGGCGCCAGATCAAGGGTGATCCGGCAATACGAAAAAGCGTTTTTCAACAATGCCGCACCGAAAGCCCGATGGATAAAAATATAGATGTCGCCTGTGCAATTATAGAAAACTTGATTGTTGAGTGTGGCATGTTCCAGAGTGTGATTCACTTTTCGAGCAGCCGAGCTACAGGCTGGTTTATCAGCGACCCTTTCCGTTACCGGATACTCGATCATGAGGCTCTGAGCGATCCTGATATCTGCATGTTATACACGGCACAAGATTACCCGGAGGATGCTTTGATCCCGAGCGATAGTATTGCCTCGATCATGAATGCACTGAAAAAACTGCGTCTTACTGATGAAACTTTTTACCTGCGCTCGGCATCGATAAATATTTTCAACGGTATGATCAGTCTGACATTCTCCTGTGATGGCTCGCATTACATGTCATGGCAGGAATTCCTCGATAAAGATGAAACCTTCTGGTTCGGAGCAGCAAGCTGATATGTGCTACTCCCGAAAATATAAACCGGGTCAGAGAGAAATATAATCTAATATTAGAAACAATTTCTCTCTGCCCCCTATTTTCTGTTTTTATGTCTCACGTTCGGTTCCTGCAGAACAAATGATCACAAAAAAGACTCCCTTACGAAGGGTTTTTTGTGATATTGCTCGAATCTTAAATGCGACAAGATTCGATGTTAGACAATATCTTTTCTTATTATGGGTGTGCAGTTAGCTCCCGTCATACTTAGTTGTGGATATTTTTTCTTCAAGTTTTTTTTGTGCTTCCAGAAGTTTGTTTGCGGTACGCTCAGTATAATGCAATGCGTCTTTTAAGCGTTTCATGGTTTGCTCAGGCCAATCACTAAGCTCCCATTCGAGAAGTGTCTTTGCCGCGTACTCACGTGCAATAGAATGTGAAATTAGACTTGCTAATATAATAGGCTGTCCTACTCCGGAATAATTTTTGAGTTTTTTAACGATAGCTTCAAGCACATCATCCATCCCAGGTCGAGTTATCTGCGAATAACCATCTTCCTGGATATGAAAATATTTGATAACCCATTCTACAACAAGCTTGACTTGCTCGATATTCTTAGCGCTTTCAACTAGATCCATCACATATCGTGCAGGGTCACCATTTTTCATGGCATTAAACCGAAGCTCAAATTCATTTTTTCCGTCAATATATTCCGCTATTTCAACAGCGAAATAAAATCCTTCGGCAAGATTCGTTTCGAGCGCATTTTGAATTTTCTGTCGATTTTTTGGAAATTCAAAAACGCAAATAATTTTTCTAATCAAGAGCAGGTCAAAATCCTTCTCCCAAGTGCCTATGTCATTTTCTCCATCAACATATTTCTGTAATTTTTCATGCAGGGGATATAATCCAAAAACATTAAATAGTATAACTGACAGTTCTTCTAATGCACTCAGTTCCAATTCGCGACTTTGCAGATGATCGACAAGACAAACCAAAATATCGCGACATTCTGCATCGGAATCGAAATCCTGAAAAAGGACACCACGTGAAACACCGAATGATAAATTGTAATAAAAATTTATATGTTTTTCTAAGAGTGCATCATCTGGTTGGGTCGTGCTTATAGCTTCTAAAAAGCGACAACTGTGTATTGCTTCTAGAACCTGATCAATATAATCATCGATTGGGTAAGGTCCGAACGGCCAGGATAACAATCTCTCTAACGTCCAATCATTGTCACTAGTCTTTTGCACTCAACTTCCCCCATGCATTTGTACACACTGCATTAATCTATACGTAATAAATTTACGTCAATCATTATAATAACCTCGTACCAGCTCTTCGGCCATGACATACAATGATTGATCACCTTCCTGTAAAACTTCCAGCAACAGCCGCTTTTCTTCCATAAACACTCTCGCAAAACCAGGGTCATGTTCGGTAATAGACCGTGCATTGTCGATCAAATCCGCAAGTTTGATGGTTTTTGCTTCCGTTGAAGCTTGACAGGTATGTTCTCTATCGATCGCTTTACGTATTTTTCTATTTCCATCTGCTAGCACAGAAACATCTGTTAAATCAGCGACCAATTGGGCCACAATATCTCCAAATTCATTGTGTATCTGCTCAATTGTCACAGGAGTATCCTCGACGACATCATGCAACCAGGCAGCACAAATCATCTCGACATTATCTGTCACTGTCGAAACAAGTTTTGCAACGGCTGCCGGGTGAACGATATAAGGATCGTTGGTATATTTGCGTCGTTGATCAATGGAACTGTGCGCGGCTTCTGAGAATTTTCTGGCTTTACTTATCATCATATATCCTCGTCTGTATCAATTCGAAACGGGAAAAAATCTATCTTCATAACGTTGCTCCCTATGCAGTCAATCAAGACATAACAGCATCTGTCTTCTATCCAGGCATATTGTGCAGAACAATTTGGTATTCCACAATTACAACAAACGACCATTCCAGTTAGGTTTCCCGTTAACTTGATATCGTGAAGATTTTTCTGTAGATCCTGGGGCTGGATACACGTACCTCCACTTATCTGCGAAATATCATCAAATTTATAACGTTTTTCGTAAACTGCATTTTGTTTCTCCGCAAATACCATTTCTCGCAGGCTTTTGGTTGACAGTAAATTCATTTCACCGTCTTTCACACAAATAATACGAGCCTGCTTCAGATAGTAGTTAATGGTATCTTCTGTGTTGTATAGTAGCGATAACTCTTTTTCATCCATCACATCATCATTGACAGCTATCCCTTGCTCCCCACCTTTACAATCAGACAACGACAGTGCACGAAACTCTTCGTTTGTCAGCTCATGGAATTGCGATTCCTCGTATGTTTTTAACAATGACATCATTTATTGCCTTAAGTAGTTACTTATCTTCAAGTATTTTCTGATCCGATATGTGTCCGATAACTTATATACACTAGTATAAAATTGAAAATGGGGTCAGTGTGTCCAAGACCAGTTCTATTACACTGACCCCCACCCTCACTATTCACACCAGACAATATCCCCCACAAGGGATCCCGGAATACCGTCCTGACCTGCCTTCTTTGACAAGATTGGCAAATATAAAGCGGCACAGGGTCCGTTTTCACGTACCGTCACTGTCGCGGTCGCATCCAGAGTGCCATCGTTGTTGTTGTCGTACTCAATAGTCTCGAGTTGACCGCCGGTATTATAGGTGAAATGTTCCGTGAAATTTTCGAACTCAGCAGGAGCAGGCGCGACCAAATTCATATTAATACGTTGTTCGAGTTTGCCGCTGGTATCATTGAAAATGTAATCATACGTAATCTCATAAATACCATCACCATTGCCATCGTGTTCCTGTAAATCCAGACGGTTTAACATATCCCAGCTATATCGCCTCTCATAACCCACACCACCTGCAGATAAGATACCCAGATCCTGTACGACACGTCCCTGCAAATCATAGGCGTAACTTTCTGTCAGTAATAACATGTTGTCAGATGACAATCGAATATCAAACTGTTGTGCCTGGTTGCCGTTATAGCTATAAGCAATGTACGTATCCACGGTCCCTACTGCAGTAATCGTGGTGACATCAATGCGTGTGACATTACCGTTGCCATCATAGCTGTGCCGATATTCAGCACTGCCATTTGAATCCGTACGCCGGTGCCGTAACAGGCGACCATTTCCGTCATATACAAATTCATTGACTATCTGTGTTGCTTCATCATGATATAAATCAAATGCATCCTGGACACCATCCCCGGTGTAAATATACTCCTCACGAGTGACGCGCCCTGCATTATCATAGGTAAGAGTACTGGTGGCATCGGTGATACCATTGTTATCGTTATCAAACGCGATCACGGTTGGACGTGTGATAACGTTCGTTGGAGGCGGTGGATTGTTACCGCCAGTCGCACCTCCTCCACCGCCACAAGCAACGATCGAACCAGTGAGAAAAACAAGCGAAAAGAGCTGAAATGCCTTACGGCAAAAAGTGTTCTGTGAATCCATGGTTATTCGTCCCTATATCTGATTAAAAGTGACGCAGGCCTTTCTGGCCCCGTTACTTAATGGACGAACACAATTCGAATTTTTTAGTCCTTCTGGAAAATTTATTTCACAATGATATAACTGCCCGGTTTGTATTTGGACAGGGGAGTGCCGGTGGGGGTAGACTTTTTGTCGTTAGGGTTTTTGGGTAATAAAATAACCCGAAGATTAGGCAATCCATCGACTGAAGGCATGGCAATGGCCATCGCCGCGAGAGCGGCGTCCGCCCCTTTAGGCGTGACTTCCTGGATATGGTATTTACCCTCCTTGAACTCTTTGAAGGAATATAATGGTTCGCTCGTGACGGCCTTGATTTCCAGATAACACTGATACATCACCAGTTGGCCTTTTGTGATTTCATTAACCTGGGTTAATTTTACCGCCTTGTAAGTCAAGTGTTTGGGTAACACCACCTTGATCTCGGGTACAAAATCTTCTGATGTAGGTGGACTCACGGTCAGATCTATGCCCAACTGTGGCCCCATGGCAAATATATTTCCAGAAAGTAACCATAATAATGCTGTTACCAGAATACTTTTTGACATTTTTTCTATCCTTTTATAAGTATAAATATCCAACATGTATTATAAGAACAAGGAAATGTCGGTATTAAATTGATAAGATTTCATTTTAGTCTTTTCATCCGCTTATCTACCTCTTGAATATAAGGTGAGTTTTTCGTTAACTTGCGATGATAATTTTCGAGTAATTGAAAAGTAATCGAATTGTTACAACCTTCATCTTTAATTAATTTAAACGCATCGGTGAAGACCTTTTTTTGAACCTTGCCTCTATGGAGGCCCATTTGCATAGCAGCTCGTGCCCCACCTTTCATCATCCCCATTACATTGATAGTTTTTTGTGAATCTCTATAAGCCGTATTAAAACTCTTTGCATAACGCTTTCGCATCAGGATAGATTCATTAAACTGTCTCTTACGACTTTTCTCACCCCATTTATCGTGCTCCACCCAGTCGTAATTGACAGATACAATTGGCTTTTTTAAAGCCTGTTTACAATAATGTCCATAAGCACGGATCAAACTAATATAGCCCTGATAAAAATGGTAAGCACCTCCGGGCCCATGCCCTTTAAATGTACCATTGGTGATAGCAGAATATATCTCTCCATTCTCAAAGCCCTTCCATCGATTATTGCCGACACTGACGATTTTGTCTGGTTGGTGTGGAATATATTTTTTCAGATCATCTTTCTTGCGGTTGGCAATATAATCTGGATTATATACCACTGAGGGATCATTCAATATCTTACGAACATGAGCAATTTCAGCTCTATTACCAAGGCGATCTTCCGCATATTTAAGTGCCGGCGCCAAATTATAATCAGGGCTGTCACGTTTTACTTCAGAAAATATTTTGAATTCTGCTTTGCCAGACTGCCTTCTGGCATCCTCAAACGGCCGTGCCGACGCATAATGATATTTTTTTATTATTGCTTTCAGTTCCCGTATTCTTTTTGCATCAATCGTATGTCCAGCAATGAAATATTTTCCGGTTGCAATTTCTCGCAACAGATATTCCGGCCATTGATCTAAAAAACCATTACTACAATGACCAATTTTAAATATATGTTGTTCACTTATTTTAAAAAAATCATATTTTTTCAGAATGGCGGTATCTTCCGTTATCCGATAATCATGGATCTGTGATCTTGGAATTTCATATATCGCAATGCCTGTACGGCAGGTATACCATGTCAATATACCTAGTGGGCCGGTTTTGTGACTCTCTACCTTACCTGCCCAAAGCGCCATTTGATACGGTACCGGCTTTCCCGCCGGACTCGCTTTAAAACTCCAGGTCCCGATCAATTCAGGGAAGTTAGTTTTAAATTCATCTATCCTCTCTGAATAGGAAATGACTGGGTAAAGCAAGGATACAAATGTTATTATCAGTATCTTTTTCATTTTGACGCTCCGTAATTAAATTCTTCCTTATTTTATAGACGTACAAATTTCCCTGATTTTACCCTGATAATATTAATTTATTGGATGATTTTACTTTATTATCGCCAATTCCCCATTAGAATAAACGGTGCCCAGTAATAGGGATGTTGATACTCACCGGCCAGATCACCCACTAATAGCTGGCATCCCTTGTCGTGTTGTTTGGGTTTGACGGCCATCATCGGTACCCTGTTTTGAATAAAGTCTAATTGACTTTGACGCAACGCAGCGGCTTTATTCAGTCCACTTGATCGGTGCTGATAAAAAAGCTGCATAAACTGTCCGGTGCTACAGTCTGTAACCGGCCATAAGGTAGCTATAACTGCCTTGGCCCCCAGGCGTTGAACCAGTGTAGCCAGTCCCTCAACTTCACGACCATCCGAGGTAGAATCACTGACCGCCGTTTCACAGGCTGACAGGGTTAATAGATCGATCTTTTGAAAATTGTACTTGGCACGCCGCAGATCGGCCAGCGTCAAGTGACTACCATCCCCCATCAATAAAAACGAATCTGCTTCCGTTCCCGGCATGAACTTATAATGTGTTGCAACATGGCCAACGTTGAAGCCACTTTGCATATTGATTTTGAATTGTGTCGGCGTAAATGCTTCATTCACATATACCGCACCTCGGTAAACCCCCTTCTTATCACGATCATTCGTTTTTATAATACCGTCCAGTTCATCTTTGACCATATGCAATGGTGCGAACTTGCCGAATTGTTTACTCACCCCCATTCCGGCTATTGTCCAACCAACAGACTGTTTTACCATAAACGAATCGGTCGCGGCTGCTGTGTAACTGCTCAATGCATAGCGTTCAACGAGATATTTTTTGCCATCATGCAGTGTGGCAAGCGGTATATAACGCATACTACCATTTTTATATAACATCAAGGTTTTGATATTAGCCTGTTGCAACACCAGTGCGACAGGTTGAATCAACCATTGATATAGTTGTTTGGATAAAGTGAGTAATTCTTTCTTTGAGGTATTGGTTACATCTTCAACAGTAAATTTCATACGGTAATCATTCACCAGTTGATTAAACTGTCGAGCCGGAATATTCACCTTTTTTGCGGTATTCAATCTCGATGTGCGAAGAATAATCCTTAGGCCGTCCTGTAAAGGTAAAAAATGGATTAGCGCAACATCATCACCTAAATCTTTTACAAGCTTCGCATATGATGCATCTTCCAGTTGCGTTATCAAATCACCCTTGTTACCAGATCCAAATGCCTTTTTTATCTCTGCCAATGTTTCCTGGAACGTTTTTTCAGCTTGCAGGAGTTGAGTTTTCAATTTTTTGATCTGTAGTTTGTCTTTTTCATTTATAAGCTTAGGATCGGTATTCTGATAATCCATAAATTCGTTCGCCAATTTCACCATGTCACTACTGCTATGTATGAGTTTTTCTTGTTGGCGTATTTCCAGCGAATTGAGTTGGGCCTGCGTCAGACCCTCAGTAGTGGCATTACGACGAATAAAATGAAAATATTCCTCCTCCTTAAGCATGGCCAATACTTGTTCTGCCTCAGATAAACGTCCCGCATCGACTAACCATCCGGCCAGCACTTCATAGTTTTTCTGCTGACTTTCAATAAATTTAGCTTGTAGTGCTTTTTCTGTTGTCAACAAGCCAGCTCGTATTTGTTGTAATTTATTCACTCCCTGTTTGCCGTAAAATATTGCTTCGGCTAAGAGTCCTTGTTTTTGTCTAACCTTGGCCAGGGTAAAATAGATTTTGGCTAACAGATATGGCGATTTGTTGTTGATGGCGTGCACTAATGCCTGCAAGCATAAGTTCGCCGCTTCCTGCAAGCGACCTTGCTGATAATAACTCTCTGCCAGATTGACCTGCGAATAAGTTACCAGGGGATGCCCCTGAGAATAGTCTTCGGTGAGCTCAGAAATCACTTTGCGAAATAACTTTTCAGCCCGACCGTGATCACTCAGTTTTGCATAGGTCAGCGCAAGGTTAGGAATCACATAATTTTTATCTACATAGGGCTGATTGGGTAACTTAACCTGCTTTTGCAATACTTCGACCGCCTCCTCAAGCAATGGCAGGGCTTTCTCATATTGCCTCATCGCAAGATAGGTTTCTGCCAGATTATTCTGCGCATAGAGGGTTATGGCATGATGTTTCCCAAATCCCTTTTTATAATCTTCATAGGTACTATGACTTAACTTTAGTGCTTTATCGTAATCACCCATTTGACGATAAAGCGCACCAAAATTCCCGCGAACTTGTGGTTCCTGTGTATAAGGCCCAAAGTTGGCAGGATTGCTCTTTGCTACTACCAGCATTTTTTTATACAAGGCTTCAGCATCGTCTAATCTTCCCGAAAACTGTAACATGAACGCATAATTAAACATTCGTGTGATATTTCTCGTCGTGACTTGTATTTCTTCTCCTTCCTTTATATTCAAGGACCGACGATAATAAGGCTCTGCCTTGGCATAATCGCCTTTATCGATATATAAAGACGCCAGTTCATATAATAATTTATTATAGGTATGACGATGTGTCATATTCTTTTCTTCGTGTATCTTGATCGCCTTGAGATACAACGCTTCTGATTTAGTATAGGCCCTGCCCTGTTTATACGTGAAGGCCAGAGACATCAGAAGTTTTAACGATTTCGCATCTGTGCCTCCTGTGATTTTTTCACGATTGTCGAGCATACCCTGCTCTAATCGTGCCTGCTCTGAATAGCGGCCCGCTAACTGATTAATATAAGCAATCTTGCTCAGGAAACGTTGTGTTTTTCGGCTATGCTCACCATAGTGACGTTTTTGAATTTCGTATAACCTCTGATAAATCTCAATTGCCTCATCATAACGCTTCGATTGGCCATACTCATCAGCAATTTTCGATAATGGTTTTACCGCTTTACTCCGAAGCTTACGGATAGATTTATAGTCGCCTTTTGCTTCGAGTTCTTTAGCTATTGTGAAATACTGCTCTGCTTCAGGCTCAAGGCTAATCTTTTTTTTACCAGCGACAGCAATATTTGCAGTCACAAGCATTATTGCCAGGAAAGCTATTCCTGAGACAATACTTAACGTAGACAGTAGGTTAGATTTATTAATACGCAAGATTCATTAACTCACGTACAGCACTACATTGCGCGGCACGATCGTCCTCCAGACGGTGCAATGTGAATGCATATTTCGAGATCGGTTGTAATTCATTATTATTTAATTCATCGCCAATGCTTTTCCATGCCATCGTCTGGTTTACCCAGAACTCATCGGTAAATGATTTCGTCTTATCCGATGTGTATTCCAGGCATGCTACATATAATACTGACGCATGCAAGCCGGTTTTTAGTAATGCCTGTGTCTGCGCTTCACACAAGGATCGTTTGTCTGACTTAGCACATGACTTGGGTGTATCATGGGTATACTCGAGCACCTGAGCCCAATCGCGTTGACCCTGTGTGCTCAACAAAATTCCCTGACTCAGACCCGCTTGCAATGCAATTTTTTGATCATACGTTAACGTTCCCTCACTCCGTGTTGTGCGTGCAAGATATGGCCACTCGGCTTGTAAATCGGCAACAATAATTGGGTTGTCCGAAGGAGACCACTCCATATGTTGTTCGGGGAGAAGGATAATCGCTAACAACACCGCCATGGCAGTTGCTAAACCTGCACTCGCCTTGGCAAGTATGGGAAATTTAAATCTGGGTTTAATCTTTTCGAATAAATGCTCTAACCGTTTTGTTTTTGTCGGTTGACTAGCCTCGGCGGATGCCCGTGCAGCCAGCATATCACTCCACATCTGGAAACAATCCGGATCACGCGCCACATGTGTCTTTACTTCTGCCGCACGAGATGCATCAAGTTTCCCCAGATGCCAGTCCTGGATTTCCTTGAGATCGGGCCGTAAGCCTATAGGTGATTCACTATCAGCCAGCAGCGCCAGGATCGCAGTTAAACGTTCCTCCGCTGACTGCCCGTTCTCGATGTTATTGTCGTCGCGTTCTGCCATTCGCCCAACTCTTCATATTATAAGACGTACTGATTCTATATTTGTGTATTCATATTTTCGTTATTCCCGCTGCGATGAGGCACTGTTGCAGACGCTTGATGCATGCCGCATACAACTTACGCGCTTGTGCATCTGCCAGATTCAACTCCCGAGCTGCCTTTGATAATTTGTAGCCTTCAGTAAACATCAGGCGCAGTAAAAGCCGCTCATCATCGTTTAATTTACATTTAGCCAGGTTCTGTAATACACCGCGCATGGTCTCCGAGCCACCAAGATCACTGCCGGTTTGATTCAGGATCATCTCCACGACAGAACGACTGTCCATTTCTTCCAGTATTTGATCCGGGCGAGAATAAACCTCATTGTCAGAGCTAAACTGCTCGACCTCATTGATGGCGGTATCTAGCGGTACTACATCACGCCATGAGCCACAATTTACCACACCCGCCCTGACTTCGCGGATGACCTGTTCGACAAAGTCCCTGGTGTATTGATAGACATTACTCATAATGGAATGTATGTCTTCAACCGCTCGTGTTTCCAGACACAACAATTTATAAATGCGCTCATAGGCGGCACCGAGTTGTTTAATCCAGCTAGGTGGGCGTGGATAACCATGCTTGCTGCGGATGTAATCTTCAAGCGTATTGCGAAAAGCACTGCGCAAGTAGCTGTTAAGATCATTCGGTGGTACTGATAGTTTATCCAGCTTGATAGCCAGCTCCTGCCGAGCCTCCTGCATGGCCTCTTCGGCGGCTTCACTTGAATACGGAAGACGTTTACGCGCGATCTGCATGAACTCGCGAGTCCAATTATCCGAATAAATGACTTCCCACCCACTCCAGCTGGTATGTTTCACGACACCCCACGTCCATTGTTTTCTTATTATTACCTTTGGTCGAATTATGCCATATTGTTTCAGGAAGTGCTAAGTACAACGGCTGATTACTCGTATTTCCTGTCATGTTTTTTAATGCTGTCTATACCCCGTTCCATTTTCTCACGTGCAGAGGGGTTCGCCGAATGCACCGTCATTTTCGGAGGTGCAAATTGCTGAGTAATCACTGCCTCCTCGATCCACAGTACTACATCATAACCGGTCCCGCGTTCATCATCGCCAAGGTCATGATCCAGACTTATATTGGTCACACGACCAGTCTTAAGCAATGCAATAGCCTCATCTGGCCAATAGACACGAATCCAGCCTGGTGGCGTCACTCTCTCATCATCCAGGTAGACTTTCATAATCATCCACTCCATTACGATTGGCTAGATAGAGCTGCAATCGTTTTTGCTGACCACGATTTAAATGGCAATGTCGTTTGGTCATGGTTTTTTATTCTTTATGATTTCCAGTATTTCTTTTTCAGTTTGCGCTATTTCACTTAACTCTTTTGCTTTCCAGCGTTTATCCCATTGCATTTTGTGCGGTTTGCACATGGCGCAACTACGCTGTTTATTTTTATATCGTTTTCTCATAAGGTCTAGTTGACTATTCTCACTTTCTTATAGTTATAGGACGAACATAATTGAAAATCTTACTGATTAAAGTCAATTATTTTTCTGACAGCCACAAGTTTAGAGCCCATATTACACCTTAATTTTGAAACTAAACCTGGAAGATACGATGATGAATTATACTACTCACCAGTTAAACTATTGGCTAGTTGCAACGTATAAGACATCAAGTAAACTATAATAAAATATGATGCTTTGCTGTGTGATAATAAAGAGTGACAAGTAGCTTAATTATTAATTCGTTGTCGGGTTGATTTTAACCACACTTGCTTGTTATGTTGTCTGATTGCTCGAATCTTAAATACGACAAGATTCGATCATAGAAAATATCTTTTCTTATTATGTGCGCCCTATTACTTTCGTTTTCTTACTGCGTACATCCCTTTACGCACATCCCTTCTTTATCAAATTCCATCGTCCGTCCACTTAACGGTACATACACCGGAACTTTGCTGGCCTTGATAAAGGTGTCGGTACGCGTCCCGGCGATCACCTTGCCACTTTTGGTGGCAGCTTCATTCGCATGGGAGGCGATCACACTATTGGGTTTGATGAGTTCATTCACCACAAAGGCGGCCTCGCGTGGGCCATTGGTATAGGTATCACCAATGTTCATCACTACCAGTTTGGCTCCATAGTGTTGACGTACCACGGTTTCCTGCTCGGCAGTAATGCCGGTATCTCCGGAAAGATAAACCACCAGGCCATTCGAAAACGTCAGCACATAACCGGTGGGTGGACCAGCGTAAGCTGTCAGTCCTGCGGCATCCAGCATCTTGCCCAGTTCGCCACCGATCATGCCACCGGCAATCCCGTTGGAATGCACCGCGGGTACCGTGGTAATGGTCACACCACCTACCTTGCGCGATGCACCGAAGCGCACAATCAAAGAATCCCTGGGGTTACCCCCCAGTACTTTTAACTTATTAGCAAAAAACTTCGGCATTTCACTGCCGGTAACAATTTTTGCTTTTTTTGCCAGGGCAATATTGACGCTGTTGGTATTGGGCAAGGCCTTCACTGACGCCGCAGGTTTACCACACTCGCCACTATTCACGCCGGGGATATGCACCGCCCCAACATGGTCGCCGTGCATGTGGCTGACCAACACCACATCGATCTTGCCCAGGCGCTTGTCTTCCGGCCCGGCAACCGTCAAACCGGCATCATAAAGCACACGCATACCATTAGGATCTTCAAGGATTAACGCCCGATCACGGCTACAAAACTCACCATCGTGACTACCAAGAGGAGTGATTTTGAGGTTGCCAGCAATCGTCTGTGACGCCCCCAGTAAACAGAAGAAGAGCAGCGTAAAACGAAATTGTTGTAACATGGTCATTATCCCCGTTTTTTTTGGAAGTAAAGATTGTGCGTGAAATTAGAGGTGCTTCAGACTCCATTTATTCATCACTTCAGCTTAGCGGTGAAGAGATAACATTCTTATTAAAAATAGAATGGAAAATGGGGACAGAGCACAGTTGTTTCTAATATTAGCGGAAACTGTGCTCTGTCCCCACTTTTTCTGCCATTATTTATTAGTATTTTCTACGACATATATACTATATATTATAGACAATAGAAAAATTCATGCTTAGTTACGACGTTAAACATCAATACTTATCAATTACATCTGGATATCAGTCTATACAGTGCTGACCATGAACAGAACTCAATATAATGTAAGGTGACCTATGCCTGAAGATTCCAAACTTCGCCCTATTGCCTTTATGGTGATGCCATTCGGCCAACGAAAGGTTCCATCGCCACCCGAAGGGGCGCCAGCCCAACTTGATTGCAATGCGTTATGGGACCGAGCCTTCCGACCGGCACTGGAAAATCTCGGATACCTTGCGATACGTGCCGATGCCGAAGTGGGTACGGTTATCGTTAAAGACATGCTTGAACGTCTGGCCCTGTCGGAACTTGTACTCGCTGACTTAACATTGCCCAATGGTAATGTGTACTATGAAGTAGGCTTGCGCCATGTCGCAAAAAAAACACATTGCATCCTGGTCGCGGCAGATTGGTCCAGACAACTATTTGACACCGATCAGATCCGTACAACGCGATACCCATTACACGATGGAAACGTACCCGACGAAGAAGCGGAAGTGATCCGCAAACATCTCGAAGACATCATCCCCAAGATGAAAGATGCACCAACGCCATTCTATGAGCTTGTAAAAAGCAAAGAAGAGTCCACCGTGTTTCGGGAACAGATAGAGAAAATCAGTGAGTTCCAGGCTGAGGTGCGTGCCGTGCGCATGATGAAGGATATGGATACCCGCAATAACAAAGTTGCCGAACTACGCAAACAGTACGGAGGGAGCAGTCTGAAAATTCCGGAGGTCGCCTTTGAACTGATGACCTTAGTACGAGACAGCCTCGGCTGGGAGGCACTCGGTGAATATATAAAAACATTACCCAAGGCGCTGCAAGATCGCCCGTATACCAAAGAACAACTCTTGCTGGCGAAGTCAGAAATTGGCGAGCATGAGATTGCCATTGAAGGGCTCAAGGAGTTAATCAAGCGCCATGGAGAAAATCCAGAACGTCATGGATTGATCGGCGGGCGATACAAACGCCTATGGCGCGCAGAACGTAAGACACGACTAGAAAATGGCTGCATGGAAGCAGACCTGGAAGAACGTGGATACCTCAATTCTGCGATAGAACACTATAATCGCGGAACACAACTTGATCTGAATGCCTATTACTGCCCATCAAACCTGCCCAGTCTGCTACGAGCACAGGGCAATCCAGGCGACGAAGAAGAAGCCGCGTTTTTAGATAAACACATCGTAAGAGCCTGTGAGCGTACTATCGAACGTGGTGAAGATGACGGCTGGGCCAAACCGACTTTGCTCGGGGCCGCGTATAGATCACATGATGTTGATCGTGTTCGAAAGCTTTCGCTCGAGGTCGCACAACAAGGCGCTGCTGCCTGGGAGTTAAAAGCCACACTCAGCGACATCGACGACACCGTCAACGCAATCACCGATGATGAGCTTAAGGCCGCACTTGCCAAGGAAAGAGACCAACTGGCCAAGCTCGCCAACAAGTCCTGATTCTTCCCTGGTTAAATTGTTAGCGATTAACTTTTGTATTTCGTTGATGTGTCGAACTGTTAGGACACCCATCATAATATTTGGCAGCAAATGAAATCAAACCCATTATTTCATTAGTATATGGACTAACTGATTGGTTAAAGGAGTTAACCATGCCCAAATCTCGCTACACTCAACTCTCACTCGAGGCTACCTCATATTATCATTACGTATCCCGCTGTGTCAGACGTACATTTTTATGTGGCATAGATAAAATCACTAGTCGTAATTATGAACATCGCAAACAACAGCAACTGTGTTTGTTATGTTGTCAGATGGCTCGAATCTTAAATGTGACAATATCCGGCCGGGGCCTATTTCGCCTTAAAGGCGGCCAGAGTTATCAGGACGAGTACGCCCACGGTGATGATGGTAGACGAACCGAAATTGACCACAAGACTCCAGTCCGGCATCCCCGCGTTTTTCGTTGCGTAATAAATGAACGCCGCTAATGTGCCCAAGTACGCCAGAGACGTGGCTGCCCAGGCGAACTTACGCTTCGACTCCTCCATTGAGGGCGCAGCAACAAGCGCCAGCGTACCCGCCAAAAGGATTGCGATAAAGGGAACAGCAGACACGAGCGAAGTAAATCCAGCCTCCTTGAGTGTGACTGCTTCCGTCCATCTTTCCACTGCCACGCAAAAGATGATTGTTACGAACGTACCGGGTGCGAATAATAGGAGCAGGGCCATTGACTTCAGGGCGTCGAGTTTTCTTTGTGCTACTGAACCGGGCACATCGATCGCCAGCACCTTCGCCAGGCGGGTCACGTCGAAGTCCCAACGCTCATCTGTGATCGTTATGGCATTGCGTCGGGTGAGTTCGCCCAGTTTCTCGGGCAGCTCGTCCATTCGAGGCATGTTGGCATCGCCGATCAGCACGGGAACGACAGGGACGGCGCTTTGCAGGGCGGCCGAGATTTCACGGCTGACGTAGTCGGCCGGATCATCCAGACGTCGCTTCCCTTCCTTGTCGGTGACCGAGGACCACTTGTTGCCGATGAGTACCACGACAGCGCCCGACTCTGATAGCTTCTGATCGATCACCTGCTCGAAGTCGTGGCCGTAGTCGATGTCTGTGACGTCCCGAAAGACTCGATCGCGTCCGAAGTAGTTGGCCAGGGTATCCGAGAGCCGGCCCGCGAATCCGCCCGCATCATCACGGCGATAATTGATGAAGATCTTCTCGCTGTATGATTTCTTCCAAGGGAAAAACATAGCTGTCATCTCCTTTTGACTGTGTTCAGAAACAATCAGACTGGCACAATATTCGTTGCACACAGGCCCTTCTGGCCTTGTCCGACTTCAAGTATAGGAATTATTAACACCCTTTTCCCGCAAAGTCCACGTCGAGTTGCGTAGTTCAAGACCCCTGTTTGTTCACCAGGCGCATTCATCAGCCGAAATTCTGCCTCAACGTTTGAATATAGAGCCAAAACACTGGCATTACCTGACCAAACATTATGAATCATCATTTAAGGGCTTGGTAGGCTCTGTTTATAAACTCAAACAAACCTGTCAAACCTTAGGTTATGAACGAACACCTGGGCTTAAGGCCTGTAAACAGTTCTTTCCCTGACAAATAAGTTGTCCATGAAATAGTTGAATATATATTCAACTATACGTTGAGATCTTCGACTGTCCGTTATTCTGGTTTTTTATTCAATATCTGCCGTAATGAGTACTATTAGATAAATAATAGAGTCATTTCCTGGCAATCTATTTATGTTTGATTATATGCATTGCTTGATGGGAGGGTGTGATTCAAATTTTCTTAAGATGAATGTCATTTTAGTTGATGGTTTATATCCCAAGATTGCTCGAATCTTAAATGCGAAAAAATTCGATGTTAGAAAATATCTTTTCTTATTATGGCCATCCTGTTAGGAGTTAATCATTATCAACAGCTTAATACAATAAAGATATTTTTCAGGGATTAATCTGGCTAATAATTGTACTATCTTTTATTTTTTTATCTTCAGCCAGCATGAAGGCCTTGGATAAAATGATCGATAATATATTATCACCTTCAAAAGGCAGAAATATTTTACCATCGTTACCCGTTTTACCACGTGCAACGACAATACACAGATATTGGTCATTAGGTGTCATGAGAATATTGCCGGAACCCAGGTGAATTTTGTAACTGCGGATATCACCCTTCACTACCAAGAATTTATCTGTCAGCTCACAACGGTCGGCAATTTTTAATCTTGGAATCAGCCGTTCGAGCACTTCTTTTCGAGTCTTGGCTGATGCATTTAGATCTCCAAAACTATAGGATGTCCAGTAATCACGATACTGCCCTTCAGGACCACCGTCTGACCACTCCGGGTCGTTACCAACACTGGCAACGCCAACGAACATATCAACATCACGGAATACTTCGGACATAAGTAATATCGGAATATCTTCTAGTGGCATCGCACCTTCTTCACGTTCTTGCCTGTTCCAGGCTATATTATTTACGTCATCAGCACTGCCATAAGCATAAAAACGCACCTGGTCGGTCGAGACATAATTAAAAACACCTGCTTCAGTAGTATCGGCCCCGTACTCACCCACCCCATCAACCCAGAACTCAGCCCATATCCCCCACTTTGGTAATACAAGGCGCGCAATTTCTTCTGACCCATCCCAGCAACCCTGTAACGCATAGCGCCAACCACGTGTTGCGGCCAGGGCATTAAACTGATGTTGCCTGATAATGTGCGCTGCAAATCGGTTGCTGTAAATTTGGGTTTGACGTTCAGCATCAGTTAGTAAGTAAATTTCGCGATGCGCCTGCTTAAATGGCTGAATTACCTGCTTTTCATCCAACCGCTCACGCCAAGCTTGAATAACTTCAACTTCAGACTCAATTGGGTGCCACAATGCTACCCGTGTTTCAGGTTTTATATTAACAATCTGACTATGTACATCTACCATATGCTCTTCATGCCAGATAGCCAAAGTCGTTTGATCGGCTGTTGTCAGCTTCCAGATCAATCGCCTTGCCAGATAACCTACCAGTGGATGGTTTAGGTAATTATCACGCCATTTATCATAGTCCCATTGGCGTTGCTGCAGAAACAAGTTATCCAGGCGTTGCCGTTGTGCAGGCAACATTTTCTGAATATCTTTTATGTTAGTTTTTAGGTCTTTCAGTTCATCAGTAAAATTATCTTTTACTCCTTTAGGTACTGTTTTCTGCGCCTTCCCATCAGCTTTTTGCCAACGTAACTCAGTTGTATTTGTACTGGTAATGAGTAACTCTGCAGTAAAGTCTCCTATCTGCTCATTCAGCTTACCCACTTCAGTCAATCCATAGGCCGGCACTCCAATCTCCTCCAGCTCGTCAATACTCATACCAACTCGTTTTCCAGCAGTTGTTAAAGCCTTTTCGATACCTTTTAGTGCCGTACGATAATTAATTCTTACTTTTAGGAGCGCTAATTGATAGACACCTACCATTCCAGGCATTTCTCCCAGGACTAATACACAAGCATTACCAACACGAACTGCACGAGGGCCAATACCAGGTACTTTTTTATAAGCACTGATAGCGAGCGCTTTTATGGCCTTAGCAAGCTCATCAGCTTCATCAAACATGCAACACCACACAAGACCCTTGAGGATATCCATGTTTTGTTCATTCAACATCAAGTTGGGGTTCGGTGACCATTGCGACCATGAACTAATTTCTTGCGTTCGCGGTTTATCAGTTAGCGCAAACCAGCGAGGAATAAACTCTTTAAATAGCCCCATATCGATAGCTTGCAATAACGGCTTGCCTTCCTTTTTCCATTTTGCAGTTGGCTTGGAGCTTGTTGCAGACTGACAAAAAACCAGCAAATCAACCCATGCATGTCGCGTTTCATTATCCAAGGCATTAATATCAGCGATCGCTGCATCAGACCAGGCTTCTCCTGCCTGCAGATTAAGACTACAATTTTCGCCAAGTAACGCCAGCAAACGAACCAAGATCTTACGCTCATCCACCCCTAAACTTTCGGATGCCGCAAATGTTTTAATAACTTTCTTGAGATGTTTCTGCATGTCATCAGTCAAACCATGCACTTTTTCATAGTCCTCAAGAGATTTTACAATGCCACTCAGTGGTGCAAAAAAACAAGAGACACCTTCTTTTATAGATAACTTGAGATAATCTAACAAACAAAGAATATCATCAAGGGTAAAGGGTAGTTTACGTCTAAGCAAAGCTCGTAAAATAATATCCAGCTGGTTGTGCATATCCCAGCATTTACTGTATGTTTTATCTTGAAAGTAATGTAATGGTTTCAGCTTACGCCGGGTATTAGCCTTTTTATCAATAGGTATCAATCGGGATATAACAGCTAACACAAACAAACGAGACTGCGCCGCATCTGATACAGCAATCTCTTTTCCGACATCGAAATCATTGAGCTTACAACCATACCAATGCCTGTCATCAGCGGTACTCTTAATAAAGGCATCTATTAGTGCGTGCTGACTACTTAGATCTTCATCGGTAACATTGACATAGGCAATTTTCAATGAGCTATCATTGTTACTATCCTTAGTTTTCTTGCCTCCAAAAATACCGAACATAATTAATACTTACCCACCTACCAATGGCACCAGTTTTAGAAATGAAACAATCGTATTAGGTGTGATAAAGATTTCATCATCCAGACTTTCAGCTTGCCTATCATTAATAATAACAATCATTGATGAAGTACCAAATGCATCAAGAGCCATTTGACACTGCTTTTCTGAGTCCACTTTTTTGGTTTTTTTTAATTTAAAACCATTTATTTTCTGCTCAGAGTTACTTGGCTGCACTAATCCACGAAATATATCTGGTGCATTTTTATTATAATTTGTTACTTCTTCATAAACGCGTTGCTTAATTAACTCACGAACAGTAATTTTTTTACTCAATACCTTGAGTTCAAATTCCATCGTGATCTCACCGGCAGTAGTTTCGTCTCTGATTTGTAGTGCTACAGACATATTAATTTTCCATTTATCTAAAATGTGAAATAGCTGATCATTCCAAGCAAAGTCACATATGAATAACCATAATCACGGATATAAACCTTCCATTATAGAACCCGGTTTATGCATCCTATCCCCATATATTCTTTATGGAATCACTGTTCATCCTAATATATAGGTAACTCAATACACTGGCCACATATTTTGAACAGAATACTACGTACGGATTAGATCCTCCTTATTTTCCTCCAATCCCTATGAAATTGTAGATCCTACTACCCATGTTTTCCTGGTTGTTGGACCCAAACACAAGGAGAATTCAATGAAATCATCATTACGACATATCTCAGGTTTTATTCAGGATGCCATTCACAGGCAGTACGACCATCCCCGCCTTACCCTTATCACTGCTATCTCTACCCGCCAGCCAATTCAGGGCCTTTCACCAATTGGTGATTCCAGTTCGCAGACGATACACGCATCTATGAGATGTATAGTGACGAGAACTCGGCACTCTATAAACACGATGAAGTGAGAGTGGCAGGCTACATTAATCATACCGGTAAGTTCATCGCGCTTGCGTATGAAAATACCAGCAAGTCAGTCTATGGCAATGCACGACTTGCCCACCTGTCCTGGTTACTCGTGATGGGGTCGGTCTACGTGATGGGAACAATGATCTATTTCCAGTTTTTTAATTATTTTCTAATCCCAATGGGGGGCTCATCTATGGCCTGAAAGTTATACAACCAGATATCGATATCAGGAGATCAATCTACCTACTGTCGAAGTAAGTTTTCCTAGTGATGAAACGGCAAGTATTGTCTATGACATCGATTTGAAATGTACATTACTGTTTTTTCGTAATGCCTTATACAGCATGAGCTTACTAATGCTATATAAGTTACTAATAAACATAGTGAATATAGCATCTTTTGAACATATTAAATGACTGCGCAAATCTGATCCCAACAAACATCCGGCAAGATAATATTGAATTATTTTAATGCGAACTTGACTTTTAGCATTTATTTTACTAATTTCTGTAATAACAGAAATAACTGAAATACAAAGTTTATGAAACCAATACCCGTTATAAAAAAATTCATTCTTTATTCGACTGTGGTGACACAGGCTTAATATGCGCATTCTCATTACAGGAGCCAATGGATTTGTAGGCAGTCATCTTGCAAGTACTCTGATGAAGCTGGGTCATGAGGTAGTCGCTTGTGTACGTAATATTGATAATTACAAAAGACATCATCAGTCGTTCGGAGTTATTAAGTGTGATTATAGCCAAGATACCAGCATTGAAAATTGGCTACCGCGTCTTACCGGCATTGATGTCGTTATCAATGCCGTTGGTATTATTAATGATACACACATGCAAACATTTGATGCATTACATTACAAAACACCCGTTGCATTGTTCGATGCTTGTCAACATCTCAACATCAAGAAAATCATTCAAATATCTGCACTTGGTGCTGATGAAAATGCCGTAAGCCAGTTTCATATAAGCAAAAGAGCTGCTGATGATTACCTAATGACGCTTGATCTGGATTGGGTCATTGTCATGCCATCAATAGCGTATGGCCGTGGGGCCAAAAGTATGTCATTTTTTACAGCGTTAGCTGCTCTTCCTATTACACCTATTATCGATACAGGTAACCAGGAAATCCAACCTATTCATATAAATGACTTTACAGCAGCTATTACACAATTGATTTCACCGCTTGCCCCTACTCGCACTAAAATTAGTTTCGTTGGTCCAACGCCATTAACAATGCATGAAATTTTCGTAATGTTAAAAAAATGGATGGGCATACGGAAAATCCGATTTATTAGAGTACCCTTTAAGATTGCCTTGAATGCTACCTGGCTTAACAAACTTTTACCCGATAGCCTTATTACAAAAGAATCCATCTATATGCTGAACAATGGAAACACTGCTAGCCCAGACCCATTTATTACGACCTTTGGTTTTAAACCACGAAGCCTGGCTTATTCATTAGAAAATACGCCTGCACAACAAGCAGACAAGTGGCATGCAAAGTTATTGCTACTTCGACCACTATTAATATTTAGCATTGCTTTTATCTGGATTTACACAGGGATAATATCTGCCTTTATTTATCCAATAGAATCAAGTTACGCATTACTAGCACGGATAGGTGTCACTGATCTATTAGCTCCTATCTCTCTATACAGTGCTGTAGCACTTGATTTTACTCTGGGAATAACAACGTTGCTTCGTTACCGTTTGAAATGCCTAGGTATGATCCAGATAGCCATAATAATAAGCTACTCATTACTAATCACCCTGTTTATTCCCGAACAATGGACTCACCCTTTTGGCCCTGTTAGCAAAAACATACCACTCATTGTTGCAATATTAATTATGATTGCCCTAGAAGATTAGTCATGGAATACCTTCTTATTAAATGGATCCATATCATCAGTTCAACTCTGTTGTTTGGCACAGGACTAGGTAGTGCTTTTTACAAATATATGACCGATAGAACTAATAATGTAGATGCAATTGCCACAACCAATAAACTCGTTGTTCTTGCAGACTGGTTATTTACAACACCCACCATTATTATTCAGCCGGTTACAGGAATCATGATGGTATTCATTGCAGGGTTTAGTTTTGCTGATTCCTGGCTATTAATATCAATTATTTTATATGTCATAGCCGGCGCATGCTGGTTGCCTGTTGTTGTTTTACAAATAAAAATGAGACAAATATCAAATCACGCCGCACTAACCACTACAGACTTGCCTGATATTTATTGGCAATATACAAAAACGTGGTTCTGGCTAGGCATCCCTGCATTTATTTCTATTGTCTGTACTTTTTACCTGATGACAAACAAGCCATTAGTATTCTAGCCATGCAACATACAAAAGGAAACACGATGGACAAACATGATCCTATTTTTAAACAAATTCTTGGGCATAAATGGAATGATCTTGGCAAGGTGATACAGAACCACTATTTTCTTAAACCATACACAGATAACTATATCTGTGTAAAAGGTGAAATGGATGAAATTTATCATTCAAGGTTTGCCAAATTACTTATTCCTTTTGGCTTGATATTTGGGGCGATTGTACCTTTTAATAAAAAAAACGTGCCCATTGACGTACATTACAACTCCAATCCTAATAATCCCAACCTCTACTGGGATAGAGTTTTTAAATTCAAAGACAGAAAAGAATTTCATTTTAAATCACATATGGAACAACAGGCAGGTAATGAAGTTATCGAGTTTGTACGTTTTGGTGTAGGAATGAAGCTAACTGTAACAGCAGAAGATGGTGCCCTTGTTTTTCGCGACAAAGGTTATGTCTGGCGCATAATGGGTATCAATATACCTATGCCAATTAATCTGTTATTTGGTAATGCGTATATAGAGGAACGCCCCATTGATAATGAACATTTCTCCATGAAAATGATTATCAAACATCCCTTATTTGGAATCATGTTCCGCTATAGCGGGACATTTACTTTTTCAATTGAAAGCTGAAATGATAGTTTGAATAGTACAAATGCGGCTCAATAGTAAAACCTTACAATACACAAGGAGTGTATTCCTTGTAAGTTGCTGATATTGCAACTAAAATAGCGAATCCGACACGATTATTCGGCCTTTGGCCTCACCCCTTTGGGGCCGTCGTCGCAAGCTCCACTGTTCTTCGCAGCAAAGCTGCTCGTCAAACGTGCAACCGCCTGGTTCGTAGATGTCTTATAAAGAAATAAGTTATTGTACTTATTAACCTTAATAGGGACGCTCGTTGCATATAATCAATAACTTAGCATAACTGATCCCGGCAAAAGTCCGGCATTATATATGCCTTAATTTAGTCAAAATAATATGAATCGAGTCTGACCCTATTGCGTTCAGGATTATCCCACGGAAAGAGATTTGTTCAAGATTTCCTTTAATCTGCCGATAAAAGCAGTGCTGGCATTCGACCCACATACTAAACAAAAGAGAGGGCTGACATGATGCATACATCCCGTCATTGGCTGTTCACTACATTACCCTTACTCATTGCTACCGCTTTTTTTCCAATTGCGCAGGCTGGCGAACTGAAGCTGGCCTTGGCAAATTCAACCTGTGCCGCCATGAAAAAGGTCGGCCATTTATACCGTCACAATAAGACTGTTAAATTGACCTATATCTGTAAATCATCCGGCCTTCTCGCCAAAGGTCTAAGTGGCGGTGCACTGAGTGCTGACATCTTTATTTCAGCCAACCGCAAATGGATGGACTTTGTCGTCAAAAATAGTTTAGTGGCATTGGAGCAGGTTTCCAGCCCATGGGGTAATGCCCTCGTAGTCGCAACCCCTAAGAATAGCTCTATACAACATTTCGACTGGCAGAGCCTGGCCTCTGACAAGGTCACGACCATACTCCTCGGCGACCCGAGCACTGCACCCTTTGGTCGCTACGCAAAAGAAGCACTTGAAGCCTCCGGGTTATGGGATCGTGTAAAAGGAAAGATTGAAACACGAAAGAATATCGAATTACTAGCAGACTCGCTAGGCACATCTAACGCAAACACGGTCGGTATATTATTCAAAACCAATTTGACTAATCAACTGCGACAATTGACCACCGTCAATAAAAACCTGCACAAACACATTGGCTATTACATGGCGCCACTCAAGACCGCAGAGAAAAATACGGAAGTCACAGACTTCCTCAATTTCATGAAAAGCAATGCTGTCAACGAAATATTTGAAGCCGAAGGCTATTCGGTGAACGCGCCTTGACTCATCTTTCATCTACATCAAAACGCATCCTGGATATGCAAAGAATCTGGCGCTAGATGTTTGCCTATTACAGGAATTGCTCATTATTTAAACAGCTGATTATCCCGATGATTATTGTCGGGATCATCGGTGGGAGCATAATTATAGCCTCTGCCTTTGTGCTGCAAAACTCCGTAAAGGCCCTGGGTGAAATATACACAGCTAGTGGTGATCGACTCAAATCTTTGCAAAACATAGACAAGGAAATTGCCAATGTAAGAGCTTTAAGCCTTAGGCATCTTGCCAGTGAAAATGCCAAAAACATGGAACAGATCAGGATTGATCTGAATATCATCAAGCAACAAATTAAAACCTATTTGCCGACTATTGCCATTCGCAATACACTCACACACCAGATAAGACAACAGGAAGTTACTGCCCTGAACAATACTCTCGCCTCCTATCTGTCAGGCATTCACACAGCCGTAATGCAAAGCTCAGAATTTGAAAAGGAGTCCGCATTCGATATATTGACCCAGGCCGAGAGCAGGCATCTCGGTGATATCCAGACCGCAATGCAGGCCCTGATTCAGTACACTATCGAAGATATTGCTGCCAGCCGTCAAGACCTCATTTCAGCAACAAACCGTAGCCTGAAAATCAATTTTACGATAGGCATGCTGGGAGGCATAATGCTCCTGCTAATGGCCTTCTACGTGTCACGACGGGCCAGTGTACGAATTACCGAACTACTAAAATGGTCGCAGCAAATTTCCAATGGAGACCTGTCGAATCATCTTGTTTCAAAGGTCAAGGACGAGATCGGGCAACTCACCAATGCGATGGGTAATATGGTCCAGAGTCTCGCACGCGGGCGTAACGAACTTGAAAAGGCACGACACGACGCTGAGGCGGTAGCCGAAGAACTACGCCTGTATGCCAACGCTTTTAACAGCAGCGGCGAGGCCATGTTGATCTCGGATCGCCACAATAAAATCATCAATGTCAACGCTGCCTTTATTGAGCAAACCGGGTACAGCCTTGAGGAGGTCCTCGGCAAGAATCCACGGCTGCTGAGCAGTGGCAGTACGTCCAGGGCCGCGTATAAAGAGATGTGGCGTTGCCTCCAGGACAATGGCTACTGGAGTGGCGAGATTTTAGATCGTAAAAAATCGGGAGAAGTGTATCCCAAGTGGGCCTCGATTTCCGCTATCCTTGATGCAGACCAGATAATCACTTTCTATATCGCCAGTTATTCCGACATCAGTGAGCGCAAGGCAAACGAGGCACGAATCGATTACCTTGCTCATCACGACCCCCTTACCGGTCTGATCAACCGTTACAACCTGGAAAACCGTCTCGACCAGGCACTGCTTTCTGCCCATCGCGATAACCTGGGCGTGGCGGTGATGTTCATTGACATGGATCGCTTCAAAACCATCAACGACTCCTTGGGACACCATGTTGGAGATCAGTTGCTTATTGAAGTTGGTCGGCGACTACAGGACTGTGTGAGGGAAAGCGATATCGTCGCGCGCCTGGGGGGAGACGAGTTCATCGTCGTGCTCACACGCATTACAGACGACATGGATGCCGCATCTCTCGCCGAAAAAATCCTACATTCACTTGGCAAAACCTATGTATTCGATGGCAAGCAAATGCACACCAGCCCAAGTATCGGTATCGCCGTCTATCCACGTGACGGCAAGGATGGGGCTACCCTGATGAAGAATGCTGATGCCGCCATGTACCACGTCAAGGATCATGGACGAAACAATGTCCAACACTTCACACCGGCGATGAATGTCATCGCCAGTGAACGTCTGGGGCTAGAAAATGACTTGCATCAGGCCTTGAATAACAACGAGCTGTATTTGCAATACCAACCACAGGTTTGCACCCTCGATGGCAAATTTTTTGGCGTCGAAGCCCTGGCACGTTGGCATCACCCACAGCTCGGCAACATCCCGCCGTTGAAGTTTATCCCCATTGCGGAAGAGTCCGGCCTGATCGGAGCCCTGGGAAGCTGGGTGCTGGAAGAAGCCTGCAGACAACTGAGCGCATGGCGGGCGGAAGGGATCAAGAATATCCGCATGGCGGTCAACCTCTCTGCTCAACAATTGCGTTCCCCCGACCTAGTTAAATCAGTAGATGCATTGTTAAAACACCATGGTCTGAAGGGTAGCGATCTCGAACTGGAAATCACCGAATCGGTTGCCATGGAAAATCCGGAACCTGCTATCGGACAGTTGCAGGCCCTGCGCGACATTGGCATCAAGCTTGCCATCGACGACTTCGGCACTGGATATTCCTCCCTCGCCTACCTCAAGCGCCTGCCTATTCAGGTACTGAAGCTCGACCGGACCTTCGTCCGCGATATCGAAACTGACCCCAACGATGCGGCGATCAGCGCTGCCACTATAGCCCTGGCGCATAACCTCGGCCTGAAAGTAACCGCAGAAGGGGTTGAAACCGAAGCCCAGCGAGACTATTTAATCCTACATCAGTGCGATTACATGCAAGGTTACCTGTTCAGCAAGCCCTTAACGGCCGAGGATGCATTGAAGTTTTTCCGAGAATGCAGTCAAGTATAAGGTACCTGATGGCCACTTTTATTGTGAATGTCAGGTCCCACCCGGTAAGCGGACGATTACCAAACTGAAGCTTGAAGGTCTCTTCAAAGTCATTCAGAGCCAAATTCTCAGAAAACACCCAAGTCCTGCTACCGGGAAAATCCCGACACTAACTCTACTGAGACGAAAAAGCGGCTAACGCATGCACGTTAACCACTTGATGGTTCTACTGAATTATGGCGCGCCCGGCACGATTATTCGGGATAAAACCCTCACCCGTTACTCCTGGCTTCCTGCCCTCCGCCCTACGGGCCAGTGTCGCCTTGCTCCACTGTTCTTCGCAGCAAAGCTGCTCGTCAAACGTGCAACCGCCTGGTTCGTAGATGTCTTATAAAGAAATAAGTTATTGTATTTATTAACCTTAATAGGGACGCTCGTTGCGTATTTTCAATAACTTTGCATAACGAGGTACAACTGATCCCGGCAAAAGTCCGGCAGTGGTAATTCATGGGTGTCTCAGTTTATGACAATCCTGTAGACAAACCGGAGCATGCCAAAGGATGGTCTGGTGCTTGTTTTTACTTATACGACTCCCTGTCTTAGCGTATAGATAGGTGGCTGTGTAAGAGAAGTACGTGTCCCTAGCATACCTGCAATACCGACAATAACCATGCCTGCAATAATGCCTGACAAACCAACCATTGGGTTGAAGCTATATGGAAAATGAAATACGTATTCTGCCAGTAACCATGCCAGTCCTGTCGCTGTCAGACCCGCAAGCAGACCTGACATTGCCCCAAGGGTCAGGAACTCGGCAATCAGACCACGCCACAAAATAGATTGTCTGGCACCTAATGTTCGCAAAACTGCATTTTCGAATTTGCGTTCATCCTGATTGGCCTGTATCGCCGCATACAATACTGCAAGACCTGCCAACAGGGTAAATATGAAAATAAACTCAACGGCCATGATTGCCCGATCCATGATCTGGCGAACGCGATTCATGATGGCTTCTACATCTACAACGGTGACATTTGGAAATTGTTTAACCAGCTGTCCCAGTTGTTGCTTATGCTCTGCCGAGAGATAGAGACTCGTAACCCAACTGGCTGGATATGATTCAAGCACACCCGGAGGCACTACTGTAAAAAAATTGATATTAAAACTATCCCAGTCAACTTCTCTAAGACTGGAAACCTTGAATTGAACGCCGCGACCATTGATATCAAAAGTAAGATTGTCATGCAGTTTTATTCCCAGAGTTTTTGCCAGCTTGTGTTCGATCGACATCAATGTTTGTCCATGCTCTGTTGATTTCCACCAACTTCCGGCAACAATATTATTGTCTACTTGAGGCCTTGCAGACCAGGATAGATTGAATTCACGTGATATCAGGTGTTTGCCGCGTTCACTTTGATAATCATCAGTGCTGACCATGTGATCATTGATGCGGCTCAGTCGTGCACGTACCATTGGATATAATTGCGGTTTGACAGAGCCATGCTGATGGAAGAACGCCTGGATTTTACTTACCTGATTATTTTGCACATTAATCAGAAAATGATTAGGTGCATTTGCTGGCAAACTGTCACGCCAGTCTGCCAGCAAATCAGTGCGCACCGTTGATAATAACAGTAATGCCATGATACCCAGGCCAAAGGCAACAATCTGAATAACGCTGGTTGCAGGACGTCTTGCTATATTCGCCAGACCAAAACGCCACGACACACCAACACGTTGCCGCAATCGATTAAGTACGCGTATCAACAAGTAGGCTGCTATTGCCAGCAGTAGTAGTGCGACTATCATGCCGCCAAGTACATAAACTACCAGGCGTAGATCTCCGATTTGCCAATAAAGTAATACACCCATGCTCAAAATCACTGAAGCATATATCAATAAACTGCTGACAGCTTTGCCGCCCTGATCTCGACGTAATACTCGCAGTGGGGGTACACGACTAAGCACTAGCATCGGTGGTATCGCAAAGCCCAGTAGCAATACAATGCCCGTTGCATAACCCAGTAACAAGGGTTGTGCTGATGGTGCAGGTAAGTCTGCCAGTAACAGTTTTCCAAGAATCTGACTGATACCTTCTTGCGTCAACAATCCAAGTATCACCCCTGCACTGCTGGCTACCAATGCCAGCCACAGCATTTCCAGACTGAACACACGGATCACCATGCCCTGGGTTGCACCTAGACAACGCATTATAGCGCTGGTATCGAGGTGGCGCTGTGCAAATCGGCGTGCAGATGTTGCAACTGCAACACCGGCAAGCAACACACTGATCAATGCCGCCAGTCCGAGGAATTTTTGTGCACGATCCAGAGCGCTACGTAACTCGGGACGACCTTCCTTGACAGTCAGGATACTTTCGCCGACCTGGAGTTGTTTTTTAATCTTATTGCGAAACTTTCTGATAATCTCGTCTGCGCCTGCTATCAACAATCGGTATTTGACCAGAGCTCCGGTCTGTATCAACTTTGTTGCCGGTACATCGGCTTTGTTCAGCATTACCCGGGGCGCGACACTGAACATATCGCCGCCACGATCCGGTTCGTAGGTTAAAACCCGTGAGACTGTGAATGTTGATGCTCCCAGTTGCAGGCGATCACCAATATCAATTTCCAGCAATTGTAATAATCGTGGTTCAACCCAGACTTCAGATCTCGATGGTATTCCTTTGGTAATAACGTCTTCGCTGAAAGCTACTGTGCTGGTTTTTAACACTCCACGAAACGGGTAGCCCTCTGAAACAGCCTTCACTTCGACCAGTTGTGGCCGCTCTCCGGACAAAGCTACGCTGCGAAAAGCCATTAATTCCGCTGTTTTTAAATGATGCTGTCGTGCCTGTTTTTCGATAGCGGGTGTTAGCGGTCGTGCGGAGGTCACTACCAGATCAGCTCCTATCAGTTCTCCGGCTTGTTGTTGCATACCGCGATCGACACGATCGATGAAAAAACCGACTGCCGTGACACTGGTAACAGCAATAATCAAGGCCAGTGTGACAATGCGTAATTCTCCACTGCGCCAGTCACGCCATAACATACGCCATGAAAAACCCAGGCTGGATGGATTAACAGGTCTTGCAGTCATGGGGTCACCAATCGTCCGGCTTGCAGGTGCAGGGAGACCTGGCAATTTTCTGCCAGGGCCTTGTCATGTGTCGCCATAATTAGGGTAGTACCTTGTAACTGATTTAGAGAAAACAATAAATCGATAATACGTGCGCCGGTTTCCTGATCAAGATTACCGGTAGGCTCATCGGCAAATAGAATTTCCGGTTGTGAGGCAAAGGCCCTGGCAATAGCGCAACGTTGTTGCTCACCTCCAGACAACTGGTTTGGATAATGCTGCAAACGTTTTTCCAGGCCGACGCGCGACAGATAATCAATGGCCTGTCCACGTGCCCCGCCATGCCCGGCCAATTCCAGTGGTAGCATGACGTTTTCCAGTGCCGTCAGCCCTTGCAGTAACTGAAAGTTCTGAAACACAAAACCAACAGTGTTTGCACGCATCAGTGCACGACCATCCTCGCTCAACTGTCCAATATCCTCGCCATTAATAAATATCTGGCCATGAGTACTGACATCCAGCCCGGCCAGCAGCCCTAGCAAGGTGGTCTTACCGGACCCTGATGCACCTAGTATTGCCACAGATGTTCCCTTGGCAATGCTTAAGTTGATATCATCAAGTATAGTAAGTACTCCCTCCTGTGTGGGGACCTGCTTGCCCAGACTAATGGCCTTAACAAATGATTCCGGATCTGATGACGACATGTTACGACAACTCCTGGTAGTTATACTTTATATATGGACATCCAGCGTGATAGCAGGACAGCCAAAGATTCTGGTCTTAGGTGATAGTATCAGTGCCTCGTATGGAATCAATAGCGAACAGGGTTGGGTTGCACAGTTGCAGCAACGCCTGGACAAACATTCCTATCCACATCATGTTATTAATGCCAGTGTTAGTGGAGATACTACTCGTACTGGCCTGAATCGTTTACAGGATGCGATCAGGCAGCATAAACCCTTAATCATCATTGTCGCCCTGGGTGGTAATGACGGTCTTCGTGGTTTACCTTTTAGTGAAATCGAGACAAGTCTTGGTGAAATCATCAAACAATCTCATCAGCAGAATATTGCCATATTGTTGGCAGGTGTACGTCTGCCACCCAATTACGGCGCATTTTATAATTCACGATTTGCGGCACTGTTTAAAAAGCTGGCATCAACCTATAAGGTAAGATTAGTCCCGCAGTTACTAGCCAATGTGTCAGAACATAGTGAACTGATGCAAGCTGACGGGATCCACCCGATTGCCAGTGCACAAGGGCGTATTGTTGATAACGTATGGCCACAATTGCGTAAGATGTTAGGGCAAGTTGACAGGTGATATTGATAGTCAGGCTACAAGTTTGCGTCTTTGCATTATATCTCAAAACTCATAATTGACACAGATTATGTCGTTACTATTTTACTATTGCAGGATATCGCCCGCATATCTCGTGCCCATTTGTCCAGATGTTTGAATAAATGAGTACGCTGTTTCGAACTCAGATTGTTGAGTGTGTATAGTAACAACTTCAATGTGTCTGCACGGGCCTGTGCAAATTGTTTTCGATATGATTCTGTCCACGTATGCTCAGGATTTCTGATCAGCATGTGTACATTTTTCACAAAGGCCTGCTCATTATCGCGATAAAGCAATAAATGATGAAGTCTGTTTGTCCAGCGCTCGCGCATAAGCAGGCGTATCCTTTGCCGGGATTGTGTGATTTTTGCCCAGGTCTTGATGGCCTTGAGCTGCTCTTTTCTGACAGAACCGAGCCAGGTATCAAATCGATCCTCCATACGTTCTACCAGTTCCTCCTCTGCCTCGGAGGGTGATAGCTCCACTAATTCTTCAAATAACTCCTGATTTTTTTCTGTCAGATTATAGATCAACTCAAGTGTTTGTTTATCATTAACGCTGTAGAGTATTGTCGCAAGACCGGGCACGAACTGATCGACCAGCTCCAGCCAGTAACTATGTAGCTCACTTGAGTGTAACTCCAGCTTGTTAGAATCGATTCGATTATTTTGTACATCTTGTTTCAGTTGCATAAACCACTGCGCATATTTCCCTGTATGTTTAGCGCAATGCCATTGCAAAAAGACCTCAGTCTGTTGATCTAATGCATTAGATTGTTGATTGTTCAAAGATATATAGTGATTTATATAACGCGGGATGAGCCAGTCAAGTTGATGATAGAACAATTGTGTACGGCTGCATCCACCGAGCAGCGAAAAAATTACGACTGATAGTATAAAGATATGAATGTGTTTTTGATCGCGTATCATCAGCCTGAATATAATATAACATGGTAAATATGGACACCCACCAATTGACACTACAACACACTAATTGGCAGGTAAATTATCGTTGTTAGCAAAAGAAGTGAGGTCAGAGAGCAATTGTTTCTAATATTAGAGAATATTGCTCTCTGACTCGATTTTGTTCTTAGAGGTTCTATAGTGTACTCCGTCCTCTTTTACTTTAATTTAATTTAATAATTCATGATTTCTCATCGCATCGTTTTCGATAAGTACCCGCTCCTGCACCAATCGCCACACATCATCGTCCTCTTTCTCCAGCGACATCTCTACGATCTGTTCATTCAGAGTACCATCCGCCCCCACCACCATTTCAAAAACAGTAAACATAATCTGAGTCTCTGTTGCACTGATCAGGTTAAAACCCTTGTAAGCAATGCTTTTTATCATTGCATTTTCAAACTGATGTCTGCATTGCTCATACCATTTATCGTAATCTATGTTATCAAACCCGGGAACACCCTGGAGACTGACACGCTTTGATATCATCCCCATATGTACCTTAAGGTCTTTTTGCCCGGCACTCTCTGCCGCATGAGTTAACCACTGCTCTGCAATCTGTTGGGCACGTTCTTCTGTCATAAAAACTCCAGTATTTTTTATTAGTTAATTAGAAGATTATAACCGGGTCGGACCAAGCTTACCTATTGATTCTATTTAATTTAGATTTTAAAAACGAACGATTTAATCCCTTAAACTATCTTTTTCACCGATAAAATAGGTACTTTAAACCGTTACCGGTTTATCCTTAAAGTATTCATTTTGGTATTAAAAGGGGCTTCTAAGCAAGAATATTGGCCGTTTATAAGCCTTTTCACAAGGAGTTTCAGGTAGTTAGTTAGGTCCGACCCCGCTGCAATGCCCCTGCAATGAAATGGGTTTGTCACTGCCCCCTTTTATTCTGTTTTATTACGCGTGCGTCTTGGGCGGATGGGCTCTACTTTTTTTCGGTACCAGATGCATGTCCAGGTCGACCGTCATAGGAAACCGGAACTTTACGGTGGCATTTGCAATTCCGGTCATCTGCATCGCCTGAATGACTTGGCAGTCGGTACTCTTAAGCGCCTCTTTCGCTGTATAGGTGGCAGAATCGCAACCAAGGATGAGTACTGCCTCATAGTCCCTGGCTTGTTTCAGTAATCGGTTGTGCTGACCCACCGTCCAAAGACACGCCATCGGAATCGGTGTATACATACTGTATACCCCGGTTCGAACACCGTGTTGTTCGAGTGGTTCTCGAATCGACTTTATATAGTCTTCGAAGGCGCCTGTCTTGATACCTCTCTTAAATAACTCAATAAAGGGTGTTTTTTTTTGCATTGCCAGACACATTGGCGGGCAAATGGGACAAGAAACAATCAAAACAGAACTGAATTTCTCAAGATCGGCGGAAACATCTTTCGGCTCCAGATAAACAGGCATGGTATACCTCCTCGCATATATGCATTTATATGTAATAGACGAAATCTTGCCGCGAATGGATACACCTGCTGCAGTGAAAGATCTCGGAGGGACGGGATAATGTGTCTGGTAATTCCGGCGGGGTTAGCAATCAACCCAGCAATTACTTACTCCCGGCGTTCACACTCAAGTTCATTGTTGCTGTTGTATGTCAATATGCAGGCTTCAGAGAGCTCTTGTTTCAGCCTGGCTCTTGCTCGGTGCAGTCGGATCTTCACCGTCCCCAGATTAAGCTCAAGTATATCGGCAATTTCCCGGTTTGAATGCCCTTCAATATCACTAAGAACGAGTACCGTACTATAGTTGTCTGGCAGTCTGAGAATGTACTCCATGATGCAATCATTCATTTCCTTGCGGATGAAGGCCTGCTCCGCAGACATTTCCTCATTGCTCTCACAGGGACATTTTTCAAGCTCCTGCTCGGGAATATGTTTGGTAATATTCTCGTAGCGGTGACTCTTGCTTCTCAGGAAATCACGCAGGGTATTCGTGGCAATGCGGTACACCCATGTCTTTGCACTGGATTCGCCCCTGAACGAGTCGAGCCCTTTATTTGCCTTAATGAATACCTCTTGTGCCAGTTCCTCGGCTTGCGCGTCTGTAATAAATCGCTTCAGATAGCGCAGCACATCGGGAAAAAACGCCTGATAAAGTTCCTCTGTTGTCATAGACTATAATTCCGATCGTGTTTGATAAAAGAAATTGGGGGCAGATACCATTTGTTTCTAATATTAGCAAAAACTGTGCTCTGACCACTTTTATTCGTTCTCATTTGTCGCCGACCCATTTATTTGAGTTATGCCTGCCAGACACCATAGCCCTCTTCCTGCAGACCGATTGCCAGCTCCACTTCCATTTCCTGCGCGCCTTCATATGGCATCGGGTTATACATCTCATACAGCTCTGGCAGCAATTTCTGCCCATACTCTCTTACATAACGGTTCGACTGGATACCAGCCTTGTGCTTATCAAAGCGGACATCGGGGTCCAGACCCGTCATACCCACATAGACACAGGGCTTGCCATATTCGTAATCCGGATTGCAGCGCTTGAATTTAGGCTCATACAACACGTCTTGCGATAGTTCGATGACGTAAACATTATGATGGCAACGTCTGCTCATGGTTCCTATTTACGCTATGGTAATCGGTCTTTTGGGTCAGCGTAAAAACCAATATGATTCATGTTTAAGTTTTTACTCTGGCCCCAAATACTTGTGACGGATTGTAATTTTTTATAGACAGACAATAAACGTGGTCTGCCCCTTATTACTTTTCACAAGTTAAAGAAGGTAAAAATCATAAAGTAACATACCAGCATAATGGCCAGGATAATACTGATAGTGCGGACAGGGGCTTCCTTAAACATATCCATGAAAGTCCTGATACTACCCTGTTCATAATCTGCCCGGGCCCTGTCCTGTCGCAACTGTTGATACTCATCAATCAGCTGCCTGGCTTTTTGCAACTGTTCTTCTTTGTTAAGCCACAGGCCCGGCATTGAAATACCAAAAGCACCTGCTGAGGTTTCGTAAAAATCAATCTCGTTATCGATTAATAATTCACGAATCTCATGCGCCTCATCGTCTGGCACGTATCTGAGCTTAAAAATTAAAACAGCCATAACTGGAATTCACTATCCGTTAATATTAAAACAAAAGAATATGGGATCAAAGAACGATTATTTCATACTATTAGAGAATATTGTTCTCTGATCCCACTTTTCTGTATTTGCAATACTTAATTCAATTTACTCGCAAAATAACCTGAAATGAAAAATATAAACCCGGATATAAAAAACAACCAAAATGCGAAAATAAATTTCTTTTGAATATACACAGGCACCCTCTCCCTAGCTTCCAACATTTTTGATCTTTTTGCCAAAAAACGACTCGTGAATGCACCACCATACTGAATACAAGCAAGCAATGAAAAATAAACTTGCGATGACATAATGTCATAGCCACGAAACATGAGCTCGACTTCATGTAAAACCGTTTTTCTTAAATATAGGCCATAAAAAACAAAAGATAGGGTGCCAAGCACTCCAAGTAACCAACATGATATAATGATAATCGCAACTAAATCATTCATCTGAGTTCATACACCACATTTCCGACTTCAGACCCTCCCATACTGCCATATTTAGATCCGACATACCCACCTGCTGCGCCAGCAACAATAGAGCACCATAACAAACTTGTTCCGCCTGAAGGTAAACCAAAGACTAGATTACAAGTTAAATATGCGGTAGTGCCTCCAGTAGCAATACCTCCAACAACACTTCCACCAAATCTACCAGTTTCCCTATACTTTGTCCTACTACAATGATTAGACTCAGGTGAAACACTACAAGCTTGCTGAACATTTGCTACACTCTGCACACCATCAAGGGCTATACCAAGGTAACCCAGCCTTTTCAGATTATTAGCCATTCTACTAACCTGCTCGTAATTACTAACAAAATTAGGTATGGAAGAAGCCGAACCGCCCATTTTCTTCCACTGATGAACCAGACTTTTAGTGCTTAGACCAAGGTTTTTCTTCAAATTTCCGGGCATGACCGAACCACCTATGGAAGGTGCCCATAAACGTGATAGCGCCTGGTTTAGTTGCAAAAATTTGCTTTTCTGAAATTAAAGAAGGACTGCTTACTCAGTCTTCCATTATTGCTATATGTACGTACGTAAGCCGCTTCTATTTCCTTTAGTATGGCTTCCACCTGGTTTACATGTGCTTTCCAGCCTGTATGTGCCACTCCGAGCAACAAACCGTTATAACTAGCAATGTTACTGATCATTTCATAGCGACTTACCAACAATTCACGCTCCCTATTCCCCATATTTCTTAGCTATAAATCCACTTTTCTGGCCGCTTCCAAGAAAGCCGCTTCTTCTATTGTGCATTCACTCGCATTTGGGGGTGATATCAACACAATTTGGCCTGGGCGGACAGTGCCACCTACTAGATGCTGATTTACAGTTTTAAAGTGCAGGAATATTAGAGGAGTTGGTTGTTTGTATAAGATCAGTATTAACTGATCTATGGGCATTTTTCTTTTCAACTACGTGAATTGCATAATCTTCGGGGATATTGCTCATATAAAATCCTTTTTAAAATTACTTTTACTATTGAGGTAATTCAACCTCGTCCATCTATAAATATTACCAAATTTAATACATGAATTCATGACGAATTAGACATAAATCCCGCCATAAGATACAGGAAACAAAAAAGCAGCTACCGCTAAACACGGTAACTGCATGATTTGATATTACTAATATGGCGCGCCCGACACGATTATTCGGGCTAAAGCCCTCACCCCTTCGGGGCCGTCGTCGCAAGCTTCAACGTTCTTCGCAGCGGCGCTGCTCGTCGAACGTGTGACCGCCTGGTTCGTAGATGAGTTATGAAGCAATAAGTTATTGAAATTATAAACCTTAATCGGAGCGCTCGTTGCGTATTTTCAATAACTTAGCATAACGGAGCATAACTGATCCCGGCAAAAGTCCGGCAATCATTATAAGTTGTGACTCACACAGTAGTAATATAATATTAATCATTAACAGGCTAATGGAATACAGTCTGAATACTAAAAAAAAATGCCTCACATTGACTATAAGGACATAAATCAATGCCTATCGAAAAAACACCATCAAAACCAGTTCAACGCGGTTATATACCTGCAAACTTTGTCTCATATAAAGTTAAACAAGGTGATTCATGGAGATCCATTGCCAAACATCACAAAATGGAAGCTTGGGAATTAATTTATGAAAATTTCAAGACCAAGAATCCTGCCGAAATAAACTGGTACTTAAAAAATTATGTTGGGTGTGTCGATGCAACCTCAAACAACGATAATTGGATATTCAGCGCCAACGCAAAACCTGGACTCATATACATCCCATCACGTGGCAAAGAGATCCCTGTCGTCAAAAGCACTCAAGATAGTGTACCTGCACTTAAAAAGATTTGGGCTGGCATTGCTAAAGCGCATTCGGGTGATTTGTTCATTGTTGGCGCACATGATTTAACTGGGAGAATTTATAATTTGGGTGACGGATTACCAGACATCCGAAATGCAACACTAAATATTAATGGTTTTAAATTAGGCCCTGGTTTAGGTGGAAGTATCGGAGCAGTATTTGTTATTGCGCATGGCTACGACTCACCTAACGCAATGATTGCGTGATAAAGGCGACTGGGATTTTGATCTTTCAGTTGGAGCAAAACTAGACTCATTTTTAAAGGGTGTTAAAGGCATCGGTAAAGCTGTTGACACAATTCAAAAATATAAAAAAATGCGTTATCTAACTGAAAATGTAATCAAAAATATAGGGATCACTCAAAAAGGCATATACACCATACCAATTCCTCTTGCTGGAGCTGGTTTACACGCATGGGGTGGGTTCAAATTTGGCAAAGTCAAAATTTTCAGCCAGGGCAAAGGAATTTAACTTACCATGCGAATATATAAACATAAACACATTCTTTTATTGACACTATGGTTTTTATCTGCGTTTCCAAGTATTGCATTTTCAATCGACTGCAACTCAGACAAAATAATTGCGAACTTACAAAACACAGTCAGTAATATAAAAACCTATAATGTAACAATAATTACGCAATTCAAGGGAATTAAATCAAAATCATTTGTTTCTGGTGTAACACCTAACAAACTATATCTAAAGCAAGACCTCTACACACCTCAAGGAAATGCAACCACTACATCAGTCTTTGATGGTAAATACCAATGGGTTGATATCACCACCCCAAAGTCACGACATATTTATAAAATAAATCTCAGTAAAACAACCAAACCAAATAGACCATTTGATACTTCATATAATATATATGGTACCGGTCTATTAAGTGGCGAAGATTATCCTGGTACATTAAAAAATCTTGTTAATCTTTATAAATTAAAAGCACATTGCTCAAAAGATACGACTCTATTATCCGGTCATATAGACAAAGATAAGTTTAAAGCATATGCCAGCAGCAGAAACATCGCTAACCCTGACTACATAAATAAATTCATTAAATTATTCGGCTACATAGAGTTAGCTTTAGAGCCCAATGCAAATAATATAAAAAGTTACTCAATGGGCGCAGAAAAATCAAAAATAGATTTAACGGCATCTTTCCGTAAAAAAACCATTAACCAAAATGTAAATGTCAAACTATTTCAATTCAAAACACCCAACGGAGTAGTTGCAGCCGACATCACAGACGAAATTCTTAGTCGATAATTTATGTCAATATTTACAAGCCAAGTCATATCTGAAAGAACTATTATAATCTGGCTGATTTACACTGTGCTTGCTAGTATTCCTGTCATTTTAATCGCTGGTGTAATTGTATATACCTTATATGGCTGTTGGCCATTAACACGATACGGTAATAATTGTCTTACCAATATACAACCAAGCTACCTTGTGTTTGCACCAATGGCTATAGGAATAATAATAGGTATAGTACTAACCATTAAAGCTGTCCGTAAAACAGGCAATACAAATCACTAAACAATTACATTCAAGACACTTTAGACTCTTCAATCATGCCATCATAACTACAACAAAATCACCTATATTTATTGAAAATTTACAGGCAAAATCCCGGCACGAATAGAGCATAAGTGGACACCCATAATAATATTTGACAACTCATACAACCAAGCACAATATGACATTACATATGGACAAACCAATTGGTTAAAGGAGTTAACCATGCCCAAACCTCGCTACACTCAAGTCTCGCTGGAGGCTACCCCATATTATCATTGCGTATCCCGCTGTGTCCGACGTGCCTTTTTATGCGGCATAGATAAAATCACTAGTCGTAATTATGAACATCGCCGACAATGGATCGAAGACAAATTACTGGAACTAGCCCAAATCTTTGCAGTGGATGTCTGTACCTATGCCATTATGTCTAATCACTACCATGTGGTGTTATATATTGATAAGGATCAGGCTGATAACTGGAACATAAATGATATCATCGAACACTGGCATAACCTGTTTACGGGTAATTTAATCTCACAGCGCTATATGCGTGGTGAGTTGTTAAGTAAAGCTGAGCAAAAAATACTGGCGCAATGTGTAAAAACCTGGCGAGAACGATTAATGGATATCAGCTGGTTTATGCGTGTGTTAAATGAACGCATTGCACGTGAGGCTAATGCAGAAGATGATTGTACTGGGCGATTCTGGGAAGGTCGTTTCAAAACACAGGCTCTGTTGGATGAAGCTGCGTTAGCCGCCTGTATGGCCTATGTTGATCTCAATCCGATTCGCGCAAAGATGGCCAAAACACCGGAAACCTCTGGTTACACCAGCATCAAACAACGTATTATAAAGGCGCAACAGACTCCCGCCCCGAACGACAGTAGGCAACAATTGCACGACCTAATGCCATTTGTAGGTTATCCACGAAAAAACATGCCTAAGGGCCTGCCCTTTCGCCTGACAGACTATCTCGAACTAGTGGATTGGTCAGGGCGTATTCTTAGAGGAGACAAACGCGGTAATATAGCAGGTCACATCTCACCCATTCTGCAACGGTTGAATCTTGAACCCAAACACTGGCTTTACCTAACCAAGCATTACGAATCGTCATTTAAGGGGTTAGTGGGGTCTGTGTTTAAGCTCAAGCAGGCTTGTCAAACTTTAGGTTATGAACGAACGCCAGGACTTAGTGCTTGTAAACAGTTTTTTCCATAACAGTTAATTATTTACTCTCATCTTGATCTTAATCCAATCAACTCGTCGTTGAGGAATCCCATTGATTTTCATTTAGGTTTATAATCCCTCATCTGGGTAACACCACGACTTAAAACGAAATAGCAGCTGTGTTTGTTATGTTGCTAGATTGCTCGAATCTTAAATGCGACAAGATTCAATATTAGAAAATATCTTTTTTAGTATGGGTGTCCTGTTAGTTGGTCTCGACATAATTTCTGTTCATGGCCACATAGTTCGTAGCCATGTACTCTTACCTTTATAATTAACTGAAGAATAAAGGGGTTCGAGATATATAATTTAACTTATTGATTTATAAATGGTGCCCAGGGCCGGAATCGAACCGGCACGGTGTTTCCACCGAGGGATTTTCTTACCAACTAC
>Ga0316206_1000603_pt1 | contig 43533 bp, 51 predicted proteins | sample 6monthpyrite_MG_FD_204942 | JGI IMG/M metagenome (GOLD analysis project Ga0316206, IMG submission 204942) | Microbial mat bacterial communities from mineral coupon in-situ incubated in ocean water Damariscotta River, Maine, United States -... | ecosystem: Environmental > Aquatic > Marine >...
GAGACCGAGGTACTTGAAGTTCGCTGGCTGAAACGCGATAAGGTCATGTCGATGGTTAGTGCGGGTGAAATAATTGATGCCAAGACGTTGGTAGGCCTTTTATATTTGCAACAACATCTGCATGCGACCGGGTAACAAAAAAATAAATATTGCTGTGAGTAGTTGCTTGCTCGGCAAGCCTGTTCGCTATGACGGTCAGCATAAACGACACGCGTTAATTACTAGTCTGTTCTGTTCCGACTCCGATAATTTTGAATGTGAGGATTTTGAATCTATAGCGATCTGCCCTGAAATGCTAGCCGGGTTAGGAACGCCCAGGCCAGCGGTACAACTGGTGCAGGTGGGTGATAATATTCATGCGCTAGGTGTCGAAGATAGAAATCTTGATGTAACGCAGTTGTTAGATAATGTGGCTAAGGCTTTTATTGTACAACACAAAAATCTGGGAGGCATGATTTTACAAAGTCGCTCACCGAGTTGTGGTTTGGGGTCTACTAATTTATTTAATCACCACGATGAGTTGCTGGGATTGGCCGATGGTATTTTTGCTCACAGGCTCGCCGAGGCGTTTCCCGGTTTACCAATACGAGAAGATACCTGGTTTACGGACAGGCAGGCCGTAGACGATTTTGTTGTGCAGGTTAAAAATTACGTTGCTTAGGCGAATCACGCTTTAGACATCACACCTTTTCGACATCACAATTCGCCAGCCAGTGTGTAAAGAGTACGGTCGCGTATTGTTGCAAGGCTTCTATATACTCACCCGTTTTCTTCAGGATGTCCGCCTTGTCATGTTGTTGCTCACAGCGCTTTTCCAGATCTTCAGGATATCGATCCAGCCACTCACGGATAACCTCTGATTCCATTTCAAGATGAAACTGCAGGGCCAGGTGTGGTCCGAGCACGAAGCCCTGGTTGGCGTAGCGATCATTACCAAAAATAGCGGTAGCGCCATTGGGTATATCGAAGGTCTCACCGTGCCAGTGGAAAACGTTTAGCGTATCGGGCAACTTTTTTGTCCAGTCTGTTTGGTTGAGACAATCAACCGATGACCAGCCCATTTCCATACAGGGACCGGGGTAAACCGTTGAGCCCATTGCCTTTGCCATTAACTGGCTGCCGAGACAGATCCCCATGACGGGAATGTTATTATCAATAGCAGATCGAATAAGCGAAACTTCTTCTGCGATCCAGTCAATGGGATCATTCACGCTCATGTTGCCACCCATAAAAATAAGCCCCGAGGTGGAATTCAGATCGCTATTTACGTTCTCTCCTTCATCAATACGCACAAGCTCGTATGGAACCTGTTGTTGTTCCAGCAGGGTTTGAAAGTAGGCCGGGCCTTCACAGTCTATATGCCGAAAAATTCTGATGGGTTTGATCATATGCCGTTTTAGTGGTTCATTCTTATTGCGTGTTAACTTATCATATAATTCATCTTGTTTGAGCGGGTGTGGAAAATATTGGGTATGAAAATAATGGGAGAGGGACAACAATGAAAGTGATTAGCCTGATTATAATGATGTCGATTTGCATGGGCATGCCAACAAGCATGGTCCAGGCCGTTGATGATAAGGCCAAACCAGACTCATCGTTGCGCGGTTCACCCTCGAAGATAATGAACAATGCTCGCCTGGCCGAACTTATCAATCGCATAGACAAGAAGGCAAAAGGTGAGCCTGGTCACTGGCAGTTGGTTGTTGATGGTAAACAGGTTCTGGTAATAACGGATGAAAATGCGAACCGGATGCGCATCATTTCTCCTATCACCAATAGTGATGAATTAACTCAACCACAGCTCTATCGCATTATGCAGGCTAATTTCGATAGCGCACTCGATGCCCGATATGCCGTGGCGAAAGAGGTGTTGTGGAGTGCCTTCATTCATCCTTTGTCGTCTTTATCAGACAGGGAATTTCTGGTTGGCGTTGGTCAGGTTGTAAATCTTGTTAGTAGCTATGGAAGCAGTTATTCGTCTGGCGCGCTTATTTTTCGCGGCGGTGATAGTAACGGTCTCGAGAAAAGAGAAGTCATTGATAAATTGCTTGAGAAGGGCTTGAGTGTTTAGCCAATTGAATTAATAGGTGTGCACGTAACCATAAATATGGAGATGATCAAAATGGCTTCGTCAACAATGAAAGAAGGTAAAGAACGCTATAAATCTGGCGTGATACCGTACAAAAAAATGGGCTACTGGGAACCAGACTACGAAATCAAAGATACCGACGTTCTCGCGATGTTCCGTATTACACCACAAAAAGGCGTAGAAGCGGATGAGTGCGCAGCGGCTGTCGCTGGCGAGTCTTCTACAGCAATCTGGACCGTTGTATGGACTGATCGTCTAACTGCGTGTGAAATGAGTTTGGACGTGCTCAAATGAAATAACAAGACGGTAAAGGTTATAGACTATGAGGGAGTCAGATGGCGGGACTCAGTCGCCGTCTTCAAGCTCTTCTGCTAGAAGTCCCTTTAGAGTATGTTTGTCAATGTCGAATTCAGTTCGATCTGAAACCACAGCCAGAACTAAGGGCGCAATGCGCGTCAGCTCCTCTTTGATCTCGAAATCTTTGAAATTAGCCTCTAGAGCCTCGGCTTTCATTTGTTTCATCAGCCGCTTTGTCTTCGCTTCGTAGGTCTCAACGTCAGGATTGGCACCGGGAAGGATGTTATCCTCGATCCATTTCGATGCCCACTTATTGTATCGCATGCTCATGATTAACCACCTATCTTCTGTATATGTATTGTAGTGAATTAACCGATAAGTCGGTCAAGTGACTATAATTCTAGCTGAAAGTATTGAAACGTTCAATTTTGTAGTGCAGTATTATTTATGAATTGTAAAATTGAATCAGTAAGAATCAGTTACTAAGATTCTGGTATGAATGGTTTATATGTTTCATTAGATATGTAATAAGAGAGTATTTTTTATCTTAATAGTGGTGAAATTAAATGAGGTACAGTTTAATTTTGATAAATTAACCGCAGAAACAATGGTTACTTTATTGAATAATTAACTTTCTTACTAGCCAATTAATTTCTAACTAATATACTATTAAATTTAAGAGGAAAATCATTATGATTGAATGGGTTACTGTATTTTCAAGCGGTATACGAAAAATCGGTTATGACGCTAACACAAAAAAAATGCACATCGATTTCGAGGATAGTGATTCTCCTTGCACTTATTGCAATGTGCCTCAGGAATTGTACTACCAGTTGGTGTCTGCAAGTTCTGCAAGTTATTTCTATGACCAGCATATTAAAGATAAATATGATTGCTGATGGAAGCGCCACCGCTTAATGTCAATGCTTGACGCAAAATAAAGAATTAATGGATGTTGAATTATTACCAAAAATTGAAAGTTTCAACGCCTAAAGCATTCACCGTATGTGATGTCACAGAGGATGTTGGTTTATTGGTAAGAGAATCGGGTGTATTGGAGGGCATGATTACAATCACGTCATTTCATACAACTTGTGCACTCTCTGTAAACGAAAACGAAGAACGTCATCTTCGATGATATTCGCAACTTCTTCTTAATGAGGATCAACGGAACCCGCCACCATTATTTCATGTGGAGTGCTCATCACTCGTCTATCTCTAAATAATAGGTGCACCTCTTCCAATTATCTCACTTATCAGTTTAAATATGACTCAATGAATAATTAAAGGTTGAAAAATGAGCAAGCAAGCAATGATTTTCGATGTCACTAGCAGTGATTTTAAAAAATACGTTTTAGATAACTCTGACAAAGCCCCTGTTTTTGTTTTTTTTATTGATCTTAGATCGGTGGTTTGCGCGCAAATGCACGATATATTCACTGAATTAGCAACCGAATTTGCAGAACAGTTTATTCTTGCCGAAGTTGACGTAAGCGAGAATAAAGCGCTTGTTAAACAATATAAAATTCTAACCACACCCACGCTAAAAGTATTTATTGATGCCAAGGAAGTCTTTTCTATAGACGGTGAACTTTCTGAAGAAGAATCTCGAGACCTTTTACATACCTTTGATATTGTCAGTGAAATTGAACAAATGCGTAACCAAGCCCGTGAGCTTCATTTAAAGGGTGACACCACTGAAGCCATTGTTTTATTATCAGATGCCATTAAACAAGATCCGTCGAATACAAAAATTGCGATGGACATGGTGCAAATCTTTATAGATTTAAGTGATCTCGATCAAGCAGGCGTTTTGTTTAATAAGCTTCCGGATCTTGATAAAAATAGCAACACAGGTTTAAGCCTTTTTGGGCAATTACAGATTAAAACTAAAGCCAGTCAGACCGTTGGCCTTAAAACATTAAAAGAAAATATTTTTTTAAACCCGGATGATTTTGATGCACGCCTTGATTGCGCTATCTGTGAGCTTTCTGAAGCCAATACTGAAGAAGCGCTTAATCATTTGTTCTACATACAAGAACACAAAGCAGACTATAAAGAAGGCGCTGCAAAAGAAATGATTATTGCTATCATTGATGCAACCATGCCAGTCGATCCTGAAACGGCACGTGGATACAGAGCGAAACTGACTGCGTTGCTGGAAACTTAATTCAAACTTTATTTTTTACTATCCAGCATTGTTTCCAGTGAATGACCAAGCGTTTGAAGTACTTCGCCCATAATCATGCCAGCATGGCAATGATATAGCCTGAGTTCGCATTCTACTGGCTCATTGAGAGCTGAGCGACCTAAAGTTTTAAATTCAGTCCATGCTAGTACTGGCATATCGTTCATACAAAAATCAAAACACAGCCAATATTGGTCAAGAAGAATAATTTTAAGCTGCCTCATTGGGGAGAGCTCTACCAAGAGGGGGTTGCTTAACCGTTTCAATGCGAGACGGACACGATTATAGTGTCCCGCTGGAATGACTTTACGCATCGTGTGCAATGTATCATGCTCATCGAGGGGATTTGGTATATTCATTACTAAGCTCCTATATCTCTTAGGAATGCAGAGTTTAAAATTAAAACTGCATAGCTCTATCTAGAGCATAGTATGATGTTCAAAAATACGCTAATTATTGGTTATTTAAGGAGACTTTGATTAAGTCTCCTTAATAATCAAGTCGCATTGCTACGAGTTTTTCGTCCTGCTCCATTTACTATTACATAGAATCGTCATTTTCAACTTTAGAAGGCGTTAAGTCGTTGTCATGTTTGTATATAGCCGAGAGAAGGTCACTTATCGCATCATGTAGAACCGCCACATGTTGGTTTGTAGTTGCTTCATATTGTGCCTGAGCTAACGATTTCAAATGACCAAAGGCATCGGAAACTTTATCATCCTTGTCGATAATGCTTTCTGCCCAGCTCACCATATCGCAAAGCTCATGCGCTTGTTTAGTAAGATCTTGCAGGATAATTGGATTAGGATCGTTCTTAAGCGCATCCATGGCTGCTTCGTGAAACTCTACAATTGTCATTAACTTTCTCCTACTGCACTATATTTTAAGATTCAACAACAGGTTCCACGTCGGCACCTTCATCGCCATCCATATCTAAGGTACCTTCTTGAAACACGCGACTAGCAAGAATATCTTCTGCTTCAATGGTCATCAAGTCAATTTTTTTCACTGATTTACCGGCACTGTTGAACAATCTATTCGCTTGACGTAAGCGTGCTCTATCCAGCGCATTACGAACTGAACGTGCATTGGCAAAGTGTATCATTGTCATACGACGTTTGGTGTATTCAAGTAGCGCTTCTGCGGCTTCGTCGCTCATTCGATAGTTCTGCTCAGCAAGCATTAATTTTGCAATCGCCAATAGCTCCTCTGCACTGTAATCAGGGAAATCGATATGGTGTGCAATACGTGAGCGCATACCTGGATTTGAATGGAAAAAAGTATCCATCTTGTCTTTATAACCCGCGAGAATAACGACTAAATCATCACGATTATTTTCCATCACTTGCAACAATATTTCTATTGATTCTGCGCCGTAATCGCGCTCATTTTCTGGTTTATAGAGATAATAGGCTTCATCGATAAACAATACGCCGCCCATCGCCTTTTTAATGACATCTTTGGTTTTTGGTGCTGTGTGCCCAATATATTGACCAACGAGATCATCACGAGTTACAGTAACGAGTTGACCGGTGCGCACATAATCCAAGCGATGAAGAATCTCAGCCATGCGTAATGCCACTGTGGTTTTACCCGTTCCAGGGTTACCCGTAAAGCTCATGTGTAAAGTAGGTGAAGAAGCACTGAGGTCCATTTTATTACGTACACGATCGACTAATAACAGAGCCGCTGTTTCTCGAATACGTGTTTTAACGGGCTTTAATCCAATTAACTCCTTGTCGAGTTGCTCTAGTACTTCTTGTACATTGGATAAGCGTAATTCTTCCTGTAGATCTACCGGGGTATCATCTGGTAATACTATCTTAGGTGCTTCGTTTTCTTCGTTTTCTTCATTTTCTGTTTCTTCAGACATGGGTTCTGCTCCTGAAATTTATTTAGAACTAATTAAACCATTCGCTTATTAATAAAAATGGCTTAAAAAAAAGGGGCGGCATAAGCCGCCCCTTTATCATTGGGCTAAAACATTCTTAAATTAAGAACGTTCGCCTTCTGGTTTGTCACAAGCATAAGGCAAGATTGTGTAACCTTGTGAACGACCTGCACGTTCTTCACGAACCAAGTTGAAACCTGGCTCATTTGAAGGACGATTAACGATGTAAGACATTTTCACAGATTCAGTACCGCGAGTTGCGTCTGAAGCCATTACACGAATGTAACAGTTTGGAAAAGTCTTACGACATTCTTTGATCTCCATAAGAATACCTGCAGGGTCTGTCATGTCGAACATAGGCATGCCGTACATTTCCCAGTAAGTATTACGTGGATGTGGATCGTCTGAATACTCAACATTAATAGGCCAGCCTTGATCTATAGCGTACTTAATTTGTAGTGAGATTTCCTCATCGGTCAAGTCAGGCAGAAACGAAAATTGTCCTTGCGTTACACGATTACCGTAGTTAGTCATCATAATTGAAAATTCCTCTTAGTTACTGCTAGTAGCAGATGGTACAAAGTCAGCTGTATCTGTAGACTCGTAGTTAAATGTAATGTCTTTCCAGGTATCTAGCGCAGCTTTTAATGGAGAACATGTTTTAGCGGCTTTTTGTAGAATCTCTGGACCTTCAGCTAGGTAATCACGGCCTTCATTACGCGCTTGAATCATTACTTCAAGTGCAACACGGTTTGCAGTAGCACCCGCTTGAATACCTTGTGGATGACCAATTGTACCGCCACCGAACTGAAGTACAACATCTTCACCTAAGTGATGTATTAACTGATGCATTTGACCAGCATGAATACCACCAGAAGCAACAGGCATTACTTTATTCAAAGAAGCCCAGTCTTGTTCCAGGAAGATACCATTTTCTAAATTAACTTCGTTTTTAGTTTCACGTAGTACATCATAGAAACCATGAATCATCGCTGGATCACCTTCAAGCTTACCAACAACGGTACCCGCATGAATGTGATCAACACCAGCCATACGCATCCATTTACAGATAACGCGGAAGTTCATGCCGTGGTTCTTCTGACGAGAGTAAGTTGAGTTACCCGCACGGTGTAAATGAAGAATCATGTCATTAGCACGACACCATTTAGCCATTGATTGAATCGCTGTGTAACCGATAACTAAATCGATCATTACGATGACAGAGCCTAAGTCTTTAGCGAACTCAGCACGTTCAATCATTTCGTCCATTGTTGCCGCAGTAACGTTTAGATAGTGACCTTTAACTTCACCAGTAGCAGCAGATGCTTTATTCACAGCTTCCATACAGTAAAGGAAGCGATCACGCCAATGCATGAAAGGTTGTGAGTTAATGTTCTCGTCATCTTTTACGAAATCCAAGCCACCTTTAAGTGCTTCATAAACTACACGACCGTAGTTACGACCCGATAGACCTAGTTTTGGTTTTGTTGTCGCACCAAGAAGTGGACGACCAAATTTATCCATACGCTCACGTTCTACAATAATACCTGTCGCTGGACCGTCGAATGTTTTCATGTAAGCAACTGGGAATTTCATGTCTTCCAGACGTAGAGATTTAAGTGCTTTCATGCCGAATACGTTACCGATAATAGAAGCGGTTACGTTAGGGATTGAGCCTGGCTCGAATAAATCCATATCGTAGGCGATGTAGATAAAGTACTGAGCTTCTGTATCTGTACCTGGTCCTGTGTTAGGAACGAGCTCACAGCTGTAACATTTAGCACGATACATTTCGCATGCTGTTAGACGGTCAGTCCAAACAACCGTCCAAGTCGCTGTAGATGATTCACCAGCAACACCCGCTGCTACTTCTTCTGGATCTACACCTTTTGATGGTACAAGACGGAACATAGCGATGACGTCTGTATCAATTGGTTCATAGTCGGGCTGCCAGTAACCCATGCTTTTGTATGAAATAACGCCCGATTTATAGCGTTCTTTTCCTTTTACTTCTGTATCAGCCATTTTTAGCTCCTAGTACTTTTAAATCGACCGAGGAGATTATCCCCTCAGTCCCAAAATTTCATGATTCGACTACTTACTATATTCGCTATCTGTGTCTCGTCATTTACTCAACGGTAGGCACTATAACGAGCGATAATCATTTATAATAATTTATAATTGTTATAAAATTCATAAACAAAAGTAAATGATTGGATTAATATGCATTTCACCTTACAACAACTAAAGTTATTCGAAGCCGTCTCTCGCAACAACAGCTATACCCGTGCGGCGGAGGAGCTTCATCTCACGCAACCTGCTGTTTCTATTCAGATTAAACGCCTGGAAGAACAATGTGGATTACCCATTTTTGAAAGTGTGGGTAAGAAGATCTTCACCACCACAGCGGGTAAAGCCTTGTATGAAGCCAGTGTGGATATTCTCAGTCGAGCTGAAGAATTGAAAAATACGATTGAAGAACTTAAAGGCGTGGTAAAAGGCCCTTTGCGGCTTTCCGTGGTCACGACTTCCAAGTACTTCATGCCCCATTTATTGGGAACTTTTTTAAACAAATATCCCGATGTTGAGCCAAAACTGGTATTTACCAATCGCGCTAGAGTGATTCAACGCTTATATGACAATGAAGATGATTTTGTCGTGATGGGGCAAATACCTAGTGACGATAGACTAGACACATACCCTTTTCTGGAAAATATTTTGGTGCCTGCTGCTCATCCTGATCACCCTTTAGCGAATAAAAAGAAAATCATCCTAGATGAACTCGTTAAAGAACGCTTTCTTGTCCGTGAAGAAGGCTCAGGAACACGACTGGTATTTGATCGCTTACTCGAAAAAAATGGATTAAATATTGAACCCTATATGGAGCTGGGTAGCAGTGAAGCTTTAAAACAAGCAGTAATGGCAGGACTAGGTCTCGCAATATTGTCATTGCATAGTCTTAGGTTAGAGCAAGCAGCAAAAAAATTAGTCGTACTCGATGTAGAAGGATTTCCGCTCAAGCGTCGCTGGTTTGCTGTGCATATGAAAGGTAAAAAGCTTTCACTAGTCGCGCAAACTTTTCATGATTTCATAATTGCCGAGAGTAATAACATTTTAGATTTCAAAAAAGGATAAGTACTGTTTGCTGAGAAATATTCAAACTCTAATTGCTTTTTATATTTTGTTGTCTATCATAACATTCGAAAAAATCGAATAATAATCAGGCAAGATACGACTTATTAAATCTTTCTTGAAAATGTTAAAGTTGAGCCATATAAAATACATAATACAAATTAACATCGAGTTACATAAATGACTAAAACTTTGCCTACACATAAACCTCGCCCAATCGTTGCAGCGATTGGCGGAATGATTATCCCTGTTTTAATTTATATCAGCATTAATCCAGAAGGACACACTCTTGATGGTTGAGGTATTCCGTTACAGGTCAGTCTTAAAGATCATCGTTGTCTGGATGTCATTCTTAGCCAGGAGCAATGATCGAGAACAACGCATGGAGCAGTTATCGAACAGTTGTCGAGTCGTGTCCTCGATTTTTTTGTCTTCGATTTTTTTAACCTGACGTCATGATGCGTCAGTAATAGGAACTACTTATGCCTTTGGTTAATATGCACGATATGCTTTATCACGCTTATAATAATAATTATGCCGTAGGTGCTTTTGATCTGGTGAGTCTGGATTTTCTAGAAGCTGTTATCTATGCAGCAGAGGATTGTCGCTCTGCAGTTATCCTAAGTGTTGCAGAACCTCATTTCTCACATTATGATTTTGAACTTTTTCTGCCAGCGGTTGAAGCCGCTGCAAAACGTGCATCTGTTCCTGTCGCCATTCAACTTGACCACGGCAGCACCCTGGAATCTGCGGTTAAAGCGATCAACCTGGGATGCAACGGCGTCATGCTGGATGTATCAAATCAGGATTTTTCTGACAATATCAACAAGACCCGTGCTATTACCGAGATGGCACATGGCTGTGGCGTTTCCGTAGTCGGTGAGCTTGGTTACGTTGCTGGCAAAGAGGGTGAAGGCGCCAAACAACATCCGGGCGAAACGGCTTTTACCATTCCCGCTGAAGCTAAGGCCTATGTCGAAAGGACAGGCGTAGATTTTCTAGCTGTATCTATCGGCACGGTACAGGGACACGGGCGCGCAAAACTTGACTATGCCCGTCTGAAACAACTCAACCAGTCGGTCAATATTCCATTAGTCATCCACGGTGGCAGCGGACTGAAAGAAGATCAGTTTCATAAATTGACATTGAACGGTGTTGCAAAGATTGATTATTACACAGCTCTTTCAGATGTTGCAGCAAAGGCTATGCGTAAACGCAGCAAAGAAAATCCAGATGGCAGTTTTACAGACCTTAAAAAAGATGTGAAAGATGCCATAGTAAAAGAAGTTCAACGCTGCCTTTATCAATGGGGAAGTGCAGGACGTGCTGCTGAAGTGCTTGAACGATGCGAACCCTGGTTATCCGTCGAGCACCTTATTGTTCATAATATGGATGCACATTCAAAAAAATCTCTCGACAGCCTGATATCTGAAGGCAAGCAGATACTCTCCCAGATCCCAGGTGTTCGTGAAGTATTTACTGGTGAAGCCATGAAAGAAAACAGCAAGTATCGTTTCTGCTGGTCAGTGCGGTTTACACATCATGCAGCACTTGATAGTTTTCACAAGCATCAAGGCTTTAGCGCCTTTTTAAAGGAACGGCTGGCCCCTAATGCTAGCGACTTGATTAGCATCGACTGTCGGGAAAAAGCCTGACACATCAGGTTAAAAATATATGAGGAGTTTTGGGGACAGCATAGTAATTATCTAGCCTTAGATTGTAATAGGCATACTGTTCCCAGATATCCTTTGCTCCATTGCTCATATAAATAGTCAGCTTTAATGGCCTTACAGCAGGCATATACTGACTTAGCCACTCACTGCTGGAGAAAAATGACTATGCTTGATGATCCTACCCTTGCGCTGATTGCGCGATTTGTCGTTAAAGATTTCGATAATATCAGCCTGTCAGAAGAAGTCTTCCTGAAGAGTCAATACGATATGCTCCACAGGCGTGTATCCGATGTCCCATCAGAGAAACAGGAGGATGTTATTCTCGAATGGATTATTGATCATGCCGAGCAATACCGAGAACAATGGCGCCAAGGTGTATTTTGCCACATGTTGTTCAATCAACGCTGCCTGGACTGTCCACTAGTACACGGCGGCCCTGACAGGTTCTGTGAAATCCACAGTAGATGGGAAATATTATTGAACGAGTACGTAGCTGGTAAGATCAACAACCACGATTATGTCAACAACAGTCTACAGCTATTGAATGCGAATAAAGACAGGCTAAAAGTTTCTTCATTAAAAGCCAGCTAAAAAAAGGGGCAAGGCTAATAAAAAAAGCCGGGGTTACTAAAGGCTAATTACCCCTTTTATATTCAGGTGCAACTTGAGTGTCAGCGAACAACACCATAAAAGATATCAGATGATATCGCCCCTTTTATTGATTCACAGTAATCGCAACCTCATCAAGGAAAGAATATTAGTCGTCTTGTTAACCTGAGTATTTATTGTATTTTACTGGCCTGGATTACATCAGGCTTTGCTTACGGAAATGGTGATGACGTTGATGCGATAAGTATTACTTATTTCCAACATTTAAGTTATCAGTTGGGAGATGGTGAGAATGGATTTTCTACAGTCGATAAAGCCTGCCGTTCATATGCCAGAACCGAAACGGCCAAGTTTAATCGATTTAATAAAGACCGTTCCGTTAAAATGAGATATGAGTACACTGGCAAACACATACTACCTGAGGATCCGGCTAAACCTGGCAGACCAGATAGACCTGAGATGCCAGATGGAATAATTGGGATACTTTATGACAAACCGGCCATGCATAAACACGGTATATGCTCGATTAAACAAACTATTATGGTTGAAGGGCGCACTTTTGTTGAACTTAAAGAGGCTAATTTAGATGTATATGTGGAATGCCCCGATAAGTTTCACTCGTTTGTACAGAATATTGAATTCATTTGCGTTTATGATGACAGAATGCTCTTAGCGAAAGACGATCCGGCTCTTGAGCAGTTACGTTTAAAGGTGAAGCGTGGCAATGAGAAAATTCTACGAGAGATGGGAGGAAGAATGTAAGATGTAAAATAAACAAAATAAATGAAGTCAGAGTTAAGTTAATGCATAACAAGCAAATCAAGACCATTCGCTTTCGCTCACTGGGACGAGGCAAAGCGGCGCCCCTTACCCTAATCGTTCGACTAACGTCCGCTTTTGGCCGAGAGCGGACAACTAATGTTCAAGTTACGTTTCCGAATTACGACAATATGAGCAAAACGCTCAAAATATGATTACGTGCCCAACAGGCAGCTTAGCTGGTGGGAAAATCAAAGGTAAACGCCGCGCCGCCAAGATCGCTATGGGTGATGGTGAGTTCACTGTTGTAGGCGGTAACAATGTCCATGACAACTGACAAGCCTATACCCTGACCGGGCATACTCTGATCTATTCTGCCGCCGCGTTGTATCACATGCTCTATTTCCGAACCTTTCACACCGGGGCCATCATCGGCAATCGTGAAGCGGGCTCGTTTGTCTTTCAAACTAACGCTGATACGGACACGTTGCTTGCACCATTTGCAGGCGTTGTCCATGACGTTACCCATCACTTCCATGATGTCTCCTTCGTCGACACGCACGCTTAAGTCATCGGGCAGGTGTGAATCGAATTGTATTTGTTTGTCCTGGTAAACCTTATTCAGGGCACGAGTGATTTTGCTTACCACGGGCTCAATATCAATGCTCTTGCGAATCGGCGATGAACCGGCCGTCGCGGCGCGTTGTAATTGATGACCAATAATATTATCCATGCGTTGAATTTGTTCTTGCAGATTTTGTTTTTGGTCATCGTCTTTGATATTAAGCAAGGCACCATTGAGTACCGCGAGCGGTGTTTTGAGGCTATGCGCCAGATCGGCCAGTGCATTGCGATATCGGGTCTGCTGGGTGTGTTCGTGTTCAAGCAGGCCATTGATATTATCCGTCATGCGCAAGATTTCGGTAGGGTAGGTTTTTGTGATGCGCTCCTGCTGACCGGATTCGATAGCATTGAGTTCGCTTACCACACGGCGTAAAGGTTTTAGCCCCCAGATTAGAATGACAACCTGGACAATAAGCAGGATAGCCGCGAGTCCTATCAGCCATCCCCAAAGTGTTTGTCGATATTCATTAATCTGCTGATTGAAGTCAGCCAGATCAGAAATGATATTAAAGGTTAATGGTACTTTGCCTTTCGATGTATACCAGAGGATGCCGTAACTTTTTAAATAGTATTCTTCAGATTCAAACGAGACTCTTTGTAATTGTTGTTCTCCCGAGGGAAGTTTAATCGCCTTAGGTAAACTCACGCCAACGGTTGATAACGATTTCCAGAGTGTTTTACCTTCCGCATTGAGAATGATGGCGTAGAGCCCTGAGCTGGGCAGACTAAATTTGGTTTCTAACAACCGGGCGGGCATGTCGATGTCATTCAGATCATCGAGTTCGGTGCCGGCAAGCAGCAAGGTTAGCTGGGTATTCAGGTTTTCCTGCAGGCTGGCCTCAGCACTTTCGTAAAAGGCACGATCCAGTGCATAGCCGGCGATGACGATAAAGATAGTGAGTACCAGACTCGCCGCCAGGATTAGTCGGCTACGTAGTGACTTCATGCATTGCCGTCACAAAGTTTGAAACGGTAGCCACGACCTCGCAGGGTTTCAATTGGTTGCAGTGAGTTGTCCGGGTCGAGTTTTCGTCTGACCCGTCCCATGATCACTTCGATTACGTTGCTGTCACGGTCTTCATCGTGGGGATAAAGGTAATCGCCCAGCTTGTCCTTGGAGATCACTTTTTCATGATTGCGCATCATGTATTCAAGCAGACGATATTCAAAGGTAGTGAGTTCGACGAGCTGGTCATTCAGATAGACCTGCTGACTGTTTAGCTCAATCTTGATGGGACCACCTTGAATGACTTCCTGAGTCTTGCCACTCGCACGTCGTAACAAGGCCTTGACGCGAGCCAATAGCTCTTCCATCTGGAAGGGTTTAACTAAATAGTCATCGGCACCGGCTTCAAGTCCATCGACTTTATCCTGCCAGCGATCACGTGCCGTCAATATCAGGATGGGCAGGGTTTTGCCCTGTTGGCGTAATTTCTTAATGACATCGATACCTGACATGCCTGGCAGGCCAATATCGACGATCGCGGCATCAATCGGGTATTCCTCGGCAAAGAAAAGACCTTCTTCCCCTTCGCCGGTTTCATCCACCATGTAGTCATTCTTTTTTAGTTGCTCGGCAACCTGTTGGCGGATCTCGGTTTCGTCTTCAATGATAAGTATGCGCATGATTTAGTGTGCCGATTTTAATGTGCCGATCTTAATGTGCTGAGAGCACAGCCCCTGATGATTTATTGATAATCACGATATGCATCCCACCAGATTTATCCAGCACCTTCACTCGATAAGCCGCTGCACCATCCTGCGTGATCGGTTTTACATCAATTACGCGCCCTGGGTATTTCGACTTGGCAATGCTGGCTGCTTCTTGCTTGCTAACGCCGGCCGCATATGAATCCGGCATGGCGATAAAAAACGAGCTGAACACTAGCGCCGTAAGAATGACTAAGGTTTTCATACCTGTCCCTTATTCGGGTAAAGGCATAAGCATACAATGACCGACCTGTTAGGTAAATCAAACAAGGCCGCAGAATGCGGCCTCATTTGCAGTGCTTACGTATTGATTAATGGATGTGCACACTTAAACCGTGTGGGCCGATATGGATCCCGCTCTGGTGTCCGTAATGACCACCGTTATGGCGGCGATGATGTCTACGTTGATGCTTACGAGCATGACGGCGCTGATGTTTGTTATAACCCCAGTGGCCACGATCATAATGGTGCCTGCGAGCATGTCTATCGTGATGCCCGTTGTGGCGGCCATAGTCCTGATGGCTATCACGGTGACGGCGATGACTACGACGTTCATGTCGGTTTTGATCGCGATCACGGCGATGTTCACGTCGTTCATGGCGGTCATGACCCCGTTCAGATGAATATTGGTGCTTCAGAGAGCGATCCCCACCCGAAGCCAAAGCCTGGGTGGAAAGGCCAGCCATGCCAGCCAATGATGCCGCTATGATTAAGGTTGTACGTATTGTGTGTCGCATGATCCACCTCCGGTTTTTGTGGATGAGTATTAAGTGGGGTTTAGAATAGTCCCGGATGGGTGAACCCAGACTGAATGGGGAATATATGATAACTAATTGTTTTATATGGGGTAAATGACGGTACACTGCAGATATGTTGAATAAACTGAATATAAACCGGCCCGATTACCATGGCGGTAGCCTGGTCAACCTTGTGGCAAGTATCGGTCAGTCGTTTGGGCGGACGGCCGAATACCCAACCAGCATTGCATTGGAACAAACTGAATTAGATAAGTATGACAACGTGATTTTGCTGGTGATCGATGGCATGGGGTATAACTATGTGCAGTCGTCTACTGGACTATATAAAAACCACTGTCACGCAAAGCTGACCTCGGTATTTCCATCAACCACAGCGACCAGTATTACGAGTTTTCTAACCGGCCTGGCGCCACAACAACATGGCCTGACCGGTTGGTTTACTTATTTACAGGAAGTCGGTGGCGTGACCGCTGTTCTACCCTGCATGTTACGCGGCAGTCAGGAGAGTATTAGCAAGCAGGGCATCGACATCGCCAAATTGTACAATCATCCCTCCTTTTTTGATGAGCTGACTTGTGGCAGTGCCATCGTTTCACCAAACTGGATCCTGGATAGCGAATTTAATCAGTGTCATACAGGCAGGGCACAACCCTGTGGTTATGAGGGCATGGACGACATGTTTGCAGAAATGGCCCACTGTGTAAAAAGAGCAAAGGGCAGGCAATACATTTATGCCTACTGGCCGGAGTTTGATCACCTGTCTCATGTGAATGGTAACCAGAGTGATACGGTGGCGGAGCATTACCAGCAATTACAAAAAGCAACCGAACAATTTCTGGCTCAAGTAAAAGGTACAAATACCTTGTTGTTGATCGCCGCAGATCATGGCTTTATCGATACCAGTCCAGGACGCTGCATCACTGTCAACGATCACCCGCTGATGCAAGCATGTCTGCGCATGCCGTTGAGCGGTGAACCACGAGTAGCGTATTGTTATGTGCATGAGGGCAAGGACGAAATGTTTATTAACTATGTTAATACGCACTTTTCACAACAACTTGATTGTGTTCCAAGTAAAGCCTTACTGAATGCTAACTGGTTCGGTCTAGGTGAGGCCCATTCGCAATTAGCTAAACGTATTGGTGATTACACACTTATCATGAAAGAGAATTTTATTATCAAAGACTGGCTGGACAGTGAAAAACATTTCTTTCACCTTGGGGTGCATGGTGGCATTAGTAAACAGGAAATGTTTATTCCGTTGATTGTGGTGCCTTCATGAGCAGATGAAATTTATTTTTTTAACTTACGGGCTATTTTGATTGACTCTCTTGCCCAGACTACAAGTTCATCCTGATCTTCAAACAGCTCACTGGGAACTTCAAAGTATTTCCGTACATTCACCTTTTTCTTTTTCGTGTTGTACCAGAAGCAATTCATGCCTTTTTGCTCGTATTTGGGCCGGGTCGTGTCATCGACCACGAAGAATAAAGCGTTGGCCATGATCACAGCAAATTGGACATCGTCGCAGCGTAAACCAGTTCCTCCAAAAAAACGGCCACTGGAAAGTTCGCGGATAGGTTCGAGGAGTTCTAAAACGTAGTCGGTATATTCTTTACTGCTGCCCGTCACTGGCCACAATTCCTGCATGGTAATAAATGTTGAATGGTAAAAAATTGTATCAATTAAGTTAAACCGATATCAATTCTCTTGCGTTAATAATGTCTTGCAACGTATATTTTGGGCATATATTAAAAGTACCATTAAAATAAAAATGTTATTCACCATTCTTCTCAAGGGGATACAAATGTACAAATCCATTCACTGGCTTTTCATTTCACTGTTGTTGCTTAGCCTGTCGGGGTACAGCTCAGCCAATACAACTAAGACAATTAAGAAAATTGATTCATACGGCATCTATGTTGTCGCCAAAAAGGGCTACGTAAAGGTGACGCCCTATAACCATAATTATAACAATTTCGTCGACTTTAAATATTTAAATGAAATCGAATCCGTGACGCGCGGCTCTAAAAAGGTAAAAATGATTGTTTATACGACAGATTTTAAGCAGGGCAATTATTTATTTCAAATCCGTCCGATTCAGACCACGATTCAAATTGATGACGTAAGCTACAGCGTCAAGCCGATGAAGAAGAAAGGCATGTTTATGTTCACATTGGATAAATCGATTGCGAATGGAAATATGCTACATGTTTTTGCACCAGAGATTTCTGGTGCCAATATGGGCGCGATCGTATTGGGTGATACGCAAAAAGAACTGATCAAACATTTTAGTAATAAAAAACATGAAAAGGCCTATGCAGAGTTAGCCTATTTGCAAGATTCGCTTAAGGCCTTCCCAAAGAATAAAAAATTAAAAGCGCTCTTACCTTACTGGCAACAAGCCGCGAAAGATGAGAAAGATGTGAGAGCCTATGGATATGTCGATGAAAAATGGCATAAATATGAGAATACGACAAAAATTCATCTTAAGGTGCACTATCTGAAAGGCATGATCAGTGAAATAAATGGTTATCTACGCGATCATCCAACAGGCAAAAAAGCAACAGAAGCAAAACAGCGTAAGGTGTTTGCGGAGAACAAGATTAAGGAATACAAACCACTGCACTAATATACCAGGTTGAAATACCCCTAATCAGGGCCAGAGAATCTTACTCTCTGGCCCAATAAGCTTTACCAGTTAAGAATATTACGTGTTTTCACTATACTCTCTTATAACCTCAACTACCTGCACCTTATAAGACTCATACCATTTAGATTTGCCCAGTTCCTGTGCAAGAATATGCTCAGAATCATTTTTCCATGAGGTTATTTGATCCTGATTTTTCCAGTATGATATTGCAATCTCAATATCGCCCTCAGTGACAGATGAAAACTCGAGACAACCATATTCCTTCAGCGCAAGTTCTCTCATGCGGCTGGCTACTCGTGAGTATTCTTCATCTAATTTGGCAAGTTTAGCTTTGAATATGACGGCATACATTTAAAAAATATCTCACTTTTATTCTCTTCGCGAGCAACTGATGCGTTTGTACGATTAATTTTAACCTGGCATTTGCATCAACTCTGACACCTCAAGTGAACCGCCAATATCAAGAAACGGGCAAGCTTTTGCGCTCTCCAGTGCCGTCTCCATAGATTCAGCTATCAATGATAGTGTAACCAGACATGGATGTTGTGCTGCCAGTGGTGACAGTACCGTCAGGATTTACTGTGCTGGTATTCTTCAATGGGTTAGCTGGACTAACTACCGAATCACCCAATGAAGATAACCATGCTTTATACTTCGCGAAATGTTGCTTACCTTCTTCCGGGCTAGATGGATGATCACCGCCAAGGTAAGTGATAATGTATTGAGTCATGTGTGGTTCTCCTTTCTCTAAAATTAACTTCCAATCTGCTGGATGCGCTTGTTATAACCCATTTATACTTAATGCCTAAGATGATTGTATATGCCATGCCAAATATGACCGAATAAATTTGCTAAGAAGTTTTCTAGCTTTAAAAACCCAGCAATAGCCATAAAACCTGAGAAAGCAACAACCAGCTTAAATGACGAAAAAATATATTTTCCTTCAAATCCAAACGCAGCTACCACTAAGAACCATACGACAATACCAGTAAAGAAAGCAAAAACTCCTGATAGAAAAGCAACCGCGATTCTATCGGTAAAGGTAGCTTTTTCATTAATGTTTCTTATATTTTTCATTTTTGTTAGTTATAACGTTGGAGGCCTAACGACGCGTTAGCGGTCGCTTGGGCCGACTTGTTATGCAACATTACCTTGTTTTAACAACTCACTCTGATTTTCTAAAGGATGACTAATAATAAGAATATTACCGTTGTTGTCTTTGATACGAAAATCTTTACTTCCATAGTCCCTATCAGCAAAATCCCCGAAAAATTCAATATCTTTTGACTTCCACTCTTTATATATGGCGTCTGTATTTTCAACGAGTATCATGCAGATACCACTACCTGCTTTCTCCTTCCGACCTTCACCAAATTCAATAACGGCATTTCCACGTTTAACTACACCATAAGATGGGTTTTCCCATAGAATTTTAATTGTAAAGCCAAGCTTCTTTTCATAAAATTTTACTGTTTCAATAACACTTTTAACTGGCAAGATTGGATTTGCTCTTAAAAATGATTCATTCATTTTATTTCCCTCTTATTATTTTTTATGCCAGGCATGAAAGCTAAGGGGCGCCGGATATATTTGCGGCGTCACTCTTGAGCGTATTGCTATGTCTGCTTTGATTGTTATTTAATATGCCAGTAAGCCAGTGCATTATGTTTAAAATAAACTGAAGATTATACGGTGCATCAGACGAGTTCATGCCAATTTTTTTTCTTTTCTTTCCTGCTATCTGTGCAGTAAAAGCAGCAGCCTCACCAAACATAGCAATTCGTCCTTTGCCATATTTTTTGACGGCTCCCTGTGACCATGAGGTTATGTCGAATTTAGCTGTATCTTTATCAAACTTAAATGCATGCTTTGGATTTAAAGAATACGAACCTTTCTTAAACACCAAGATCGGTTCTGCTCCGTGAGGAATTTTAAATGCATGTCCTGTGTAGGTATATACAGATTGAATGACTTCATTTTTATTTAAACCTCTTGTAATAATGTGATCCATTAATGTCCCATTGTCACGAGAATATCTAATATGACTTTTGTTGCCTGGGATATAAGCAAAACCATTCATGAGTTTAAAACCAAATGATAAAGCAAGCTTTTCTGCAGCTCCTGGAATGGGCATATGATCAGCAATAAGCCACAATGCACCTCCTGATTTTACCCACTCATTAAGGATAATAATTTCCTCATCTGAAAATGCAGATGGCGTAGGCAATGACCATGATTTTAAGTTGCTTATGTGCAACGCATTAGAAATCACTAAAATATTTACATGCTTTAATGATTTTTTAGTGAAAGAGCCTTTATGAGGAAATACTTTATAACCATCTTTACGAAGAACATCGGCAAACGGTTTATATCTACCATTCATCGTGTGAAAATTGTTGTGACCTTCATCAATAAACACGGCTGGGCCTGCTTCTTTCAAAAATGCAGGCTTTTCAATTATTGGAATAAAACCTGAATCATGAATTTGATTCATAGAACTACAGCCAAATACAAGTAAAAGTGGTACGAATAGGGTAATGATTTTCAAAATATAGCTCGTTTTAATTTTTGGTATAACGTTTAAACCAAGTGGCGGGTTTTCCGTCCACTTGGGGACTTGTTATATTTATTGTTTTACGAGCTTATACTTGAATCCAGCCATGACAGCCTGCATAGTTTTCCCGTCGAAACTAGTTACTTTAATCTTGGCGTAATCAAGATCAATTACACCAGGAGAAGCCTTAAATTTATCTGGCGATATTCTTTTCCCACTAATATTTTGATAAAATTTATTTCCTTCAAATTGCCACATATCGCTATCTTTGCTTGTCTCCCCCATAAATTCAGTTATCAGCCAATCTCCTTGCAATGAACTCTGGTCTAGTTCAGTCGCATAAGCAGAAAAGGCCAAAAAGACACTTAAAAACAGGGATAACATAATTCTCATATTAAACTTCCTTCTATTGGATTATAAATATAACATTATATAAATGGCATAAAGCAGAGTTAATCATGCATGTTAACTCTCCTCGATTAAATAACACATCATAATTCAACACCTTAGTACGATTACCCTGTTAATTATAAGTTAGTGATAACAAGCAAAACTGCATGTTATCTCTATAATTATCAATATAATCAGTCGGTTATAGTGTATTTCAGGGTGTAACCTTCAACATGAATTGCAAAAATGCGAGTGTTTTTCACGCTAATTGTTATTTCTGTATCAACAATTAAAGGTTTGGACTATTTTAATAGTAGAGAAACAGGGAGAGCATAATTATGGCTGTACAAAAGAGTATACCTCACGAACCGGCTGTGCCTTTATGGCAAAGAGTACCCACGCGCACTGATGCAGGTGAGCGGGCCTCAGATTTTATTATGTTACTCGCTGGTATCAAACAGCTCAGTTCAACTCAAAAGCAGCTCATCTACGATACTTTATATCAGGCTTTGAAAATGTATCATGCCGATATTCTATTGGCGGAGATCAATACGCGTATGAACACGCTATGGATTAGTCACAAGCCCAGGCCAGGATTAGGTGCCGAAATTGCGGCGATGGTGCATCATCATGTTCCGCAGGCTAAATTGATTTCTGAACGGTTTGTTTGAGCTGGATGAATCATCCCGTTTGTGTCTACCTCGGTGAGGAACTGGCAAAATATAACTTCGGTGAAGACCATCCGTTTGGTCCGCAGCGTCACGATGTCTTTGCAGATGAATTAAACAGGCAAGGGCTAAATTTACAGGTTGATCTGCTTGCCCCTGTTGCGGGTACTGAGCAACAACTCTTAAGTTTTCATACTCCGGAATACATCACTCGCGTTAAAGGCTTGTCGGTTACAGGTGTTGGTTATCTCGATGGTGGTGACACCCCGGCCTTTGAGGGTGTCTATGAAATTGGGCTGGGAGTGGTTGGCACCACCCTGGATGCGGTTAAACAAGTTATGTCTGGTCACTATCAACGTGCCTTCACTCCAATTGCGGGTTTGCACCATGCTCGTCGTGATTCGGCGGCGGGATTTTGTGTGTTTAACGATTGTGGTATTGCTATTGAGATCCTGCGTAGTGAGTACGGTATTAAAAAAGTGGCCTACGTGGATATTGATGCCCATCATGGTGATGGTGTGTTTTACAGTTTTGAAGATGATCCGGATCTCTGCTTTATCGATCTGCACGAAGATGGCCGTTTTCTTTATCCCGGTACAGGCGCGATTGATGAAAGCGGGATGGGTAAAGCAACAGGAACAAAATTAAATATCCCGATGCCGATGTATGCGGACGATGAAATATTTCTTAAAGCCTGGCAAACCGCAGAAGATTTTTTACAACAGGCCCGGCCCGAGTTTATTTTGTTTCAATGTGGGGCTGATAGCATCAATGGTGATCCGATTACACACATGCAGTATTCAGAGAAGTCGCACGCATATGCGGCAACCAGACTATGCAAGCTAGCAGATGAATTGTGTGAGGGGCGATTAGTCGCCATGGGTGGTGGCGGTTATAACCTTGAGAATCTGGCAAAAGGCTGGACGGCGGTGGTTGATAGTTTGGTTAACCATACAGACTAAGAAACAGCATTAACTAAACACTAAACTTATTTGCTGACATGAGCTAGCCAACTGTTGGTGCTGGTATCAATGACGTCGAGAATAATATTAGGAAAAAGACCAAACACAATGATCAGTATGCCCAGTGTTAATGCAATGAATTGCTCGCGTTTGGTTAAATCGACGACGTTATCGAGTTCCGGAAATTCAATGGAGCCAAAGAACGTCTTGCGATAGTGTGTAGTGAAGTAAGCCGCACTCAGCACGACGACGATCAAACCCAACAGTCCAGCTGCGAGGTGGACTTTAAAGGCGCTGTACAAAAGCAGGAACTCGGCGATGAAACCATTCGTGCCGGGTAAGCCAATCGATGCGAGGCCTAATAACATAAACAGGCTGGCAAATATTGGCATGCGTTTAGCGAGGCCACCCAGGTTTTTGATGTTGGTCGAGCCCAGGCGTTGATGCAGGAAGCCTGTCAGCATAAATAATCCACCGGCGATCAAGGTAAAGTTGAGCAATTGATAAATCGCGCCAGTAATGCCCTGTTTGTTCAGCGAGACGATACCGATCATCACCAGACCGACGTGACTAATACTTGCATAGGCCAGCATGCGCCGGATGTTCGACTGGCTCATGGCTATGATGGCACCATAGATCATGCCGATCATGCCTAAAGTAATCAGCCAGATTTGATATTCCTGCACGGCATCGGGTGTCAGCGGTACAACATAGCGAATGAAGCCAAAGGCACCGAGCTTTAAACCTGTAAGTAATGCAATAACGCCAGTCGGTCCTTCAAAGGCAACTGTGGGTACCCAGGTGTGGAAGGGGAACAGCGGTGTCTTTACCGCGAAGCCAAGCGCTAGCATGACAAAGACCATGGTTTGCATTTCCGCAGAGACCGGTGTTTTCAGTAGTGTTTCGTAATCAAACATCAAGCCGTTGGGTACGGTCAGCTGGTTAACTTCAGCGTAATTGAAGGCGAGCAAGATAAATCCAAACAGTAAAGGCACGCCACCGGTCAACATAAACAGGGTGTACTTGATACTGGCATAACGCCGGTGTGGACCGACTCCCCAGAAGGATATCAGGAAAAACAGTGGTATCAGGGTAAGCTCCCAGAACAGGAAGAACAACAGTGTATCTGTTGAACAAAAGATGCCAATCGTCGCGCTTTCCAGAAGCAGCAGTAATGTGTAGTAAAGGCGCGGTATGTTGTGGACGTGATTCCAGGAAGAGAGAATCACGAAGGCAAACAACAGCAAGGAAAACGCGGGAAACAATACAGAGATGCCATCAACACCAAGCCGATAATTAACCTGTAGGGTGGGTATCCAGCTAGCCTGTTCAACAAATTGAAAACTGGTTACGCTAGTGTCAAACTGGAAGACCACATAAGTTGCGATAACTAAATCAAACACTACCACTAGCAACGCGATCACGCGAGCGTGATTTGGGTTTGGCAGTAACCAAATCAGTGTAGCCCCAACAGGTAACGAGGCAATCAACAGGCTTAATATTGGAAAGCTATATTCCATTCTAAATTAGTTCCATTTTAATTCTTTCTCATTTCTTATGGTCATTAGTGTGCACCCACACCATGCGCAGAAGGATACAGGTTACTGACAGATTGCAAACTGGTATCAATCAGGTCCAGCCAGGGCTCCATATAAAAACCAGCGCCGAGTAAAATTAAAATCACGACGGTACCCAACAGATATTCCAGTGCGGTAGTCGGTGGAATATTATTAATATTGTCTGACTGGTTGGGCGATAGAAATGCGCGCTGGAATGCCCACAGTAGGAAACCCGCGGTGGCGACGTTACCCACGGCCATCGCGATGGTGGGTAATGCACCGATGCTGGTGATGGCCGATTCAAATAATAAATGCGCGGCATCAAAGCCCGGTGTGCCCGGCATGCCGATAATACTCAGGCCTGCGATAAAAAATACAATACCGATAAACGGCGTGGCCTCAAATAGACCACCCAGTTTTGATAATTGCAGTGTGCGGGTACGTCGGTAGACAAAGCCCATCATGAACAACATGCCAGTGATAGCCATACCAAAGTTAATCGACAACATGATACTTCCGATCAAGGCATCATGACTTAACGAGAACAGGCCAACCATTAGCAGGCCGCTGTGTGAGATTACGGCGAAAGCGAGCAGGCGGCGCAGGTTGTTTTGTAGTAGCGCCAACACCGCCGCATAAAAGACGCCGATGATTGCCACGCTGATGATCCAGGTTTGCCATTGCGGAATGGTTTCGCTAAAAAGCGGCAAGACGAAGCGCAGCATGCCATAGATACCGGTCTTGATACCGATAAGATAAATGCCGACTACTGCGATAGGCCCATTTTCGGCTATGTAGGCCAGCCAGCCGTGCACCGGGAATACCGGCGTGCGAATCGCAAAGCTAATAAATAATAGAAAGAAGGTGACCGAAGCAAATTGCGCATCGGGTTTATATTTTAACAGGTCGAAGAGCGCAAAACTCCAGTTACCATTATTCTGGTTTGCATAGAACCAGCCAAGAATAAACAGGCCAACAAACATCAGCAACAGACCGCTATTCATAAATTGCATGAAGCGTTTTCTGGACATGCCCAGGCTGTGTTCGGTCGACCAGCGTTTGAAAATGTAACTGACCAGATAGAGCTGAATCACGGAGATAATGGCAAACCAAAGTAGATCGATGGTTGCAAATAGACTTATCATGCTCGCTTGAATTGCAAAGATAAGCACAATAAAGCGACAAGCAGGATCAAGCTGCCGTATGCGGCTGTAGATAATGACGAGAAGACTTGCGAGCGAAGTGATGAGAATAAACAGAATGCTGACGCCGTCGACAGCCATATTGTAACTCAACGCGCCGAACAAGTTGAGTTGCTCGTGAAACTGCATCACAACCTGTGACTGATCAAAGTTGTGTAGTAAGTTAATCGCCAGTCCTAGTTCAATCACCGCCACTAATAGGCTCACCGGAACCAGCATCCTGTTTTCTTTTAACAGGCGCGCAATAACGATACCCAACAGTGGAAGCACCTGCAGTGCTAGCAGAATGGGAAAGTCAGATTGTTCTGTCCAGTTTATCGGTGTCATGTTCGTTGCTTACATTGAAACAAATAGTGCGATAAAGATAATTAGCCACAAATAGCGTGGTTGGTTTAATAAATTATCAATGGTCGAAATATAATGACCGAGGTGCTTCAATGATTGTTCTATTCCTTCTTCCCCTGTCTTGAGTATCAGGTGATTTTCAATCCAGTGTAAGGGGCGCGCTATCGATTCCATTAGTTTCCCTGCCAGACCCTGGCCGCGACCAATTATGCCTGTGTCCCCTTCGATATGCGTCTGTTGCTTTGCATGGTAGGCATCCCAGTGAGCCAGGGATGATATGGCGCTGACTGAGGATGGTAAACCCACGAGACGATTCACAATGTGATCATCGAAGTAACGCAAGTCACGCGACAGGGCATAGATAGGTCGAGTGATAATTTTTTCACTGAGTGGGTCTAGCCAGAAACGTTGCTGCGACATTATGTATAGTCGGGGATTGTCCTGAACTATTTTTGGCACTTGTTTAATCGGATTATCCATCCAGTGCATCATTGATGGTGCATGCAGAAATTGGTAAGTGCGCCAGATAGTATGTGCGATAAGATAAATCGTTGCGGCAGTGAACCAGCCCAGACCGCAGAACATAAAGATAAGCCCAACCTGGCCAATGGAAGAAAAGATCAGACTGCTTTTAACATCGGTCTGCGACAAGCCAACGATGTAACCGTATAGTGCGGTCAGTAAACCAATTATGGTGATAAATATCATTAGTATCGGAATATTCTCCAGCAGAGGCTGCATTCTTATGATTAGAAATGCGCCCGCATGAATGATAAGCGAACCGTAAAAGATAGCACTGGAGGGAGTGGGTCCCTCCAGGGCTTGCGTTATCCACGATGAAAACGGGATTTGCGCAGACTTGACCATTGCTGCGATAACAAAACCAATCGCCAGTGTGCCTGTGGCTATATCAGAGATCCTGTTGTGTGCATCACCGATAGCCGTCCATTCACTACTGCCTAAATAGTTAAAGGCCATGATCAGCCCAAGGATAAACGCGGCATCACCGATCCGATTCGTTATAAAGGCGCGATTGGCATTAATGGTTGCCGTTTTACGTTCGAAGACATAACCAATCAATAAATATGAACTGACCCCGGCCATCTCCCAGGCAAAGAAGGTGAGTGCTGCACTGCCAGCGATGACGATCAACTGCATCGCACCACTAAATAGACAAAGAATCATGAAAAAGCGTTGAAAGCCAGCTTCGCGGTGCATATAGGCAGTGGAAAAATGTACGGTGATCAGCAGCATAATAGTAAACAGGTTCACCATTGCCAGACCGAGAAGATCCAGTTTTAGGCTCAGGTTAATAGCGATGTCACCGACTTTTAACCATTGCATATAAAAAATATCACCGGGCATAGCTTGATCACGGAGACTGATTACATTAATCGCAATAATGATTAACAGGCTTAATAATATTGCGATAAAAGAAATTCGGCCAGTAAACTTTTCACCTTTCTCACCACGGTTATTAAAAAATAAATAACTTATCGCGATGATCATAGCTGATAGCCAGGGTAGCAGGGGGATCAGAAGGGCATATTGATTAAGCATGCTGATCTCCCGTTTGTTTTATTTGGTCTGACGCAGGTTTTTTTAATAGTGCCGGTGTACGTGGTCCTGAATGGCCGAGGTACCAGTCTCTGGATTGGGCAATCATCGGTAACGCTTCATCTGCAGCTTGCCATTCGGTAAAACCCGTGTCGGGATCGAAGGTATGAATGATGTTGTTTTCATAGTCCTTAACGGAAAGTAGTAACCAGCCATTACCGATTAATTCTTGCAGTGGCGGTTGTCGCTTGTATATCTCCGCCACGATATCTACTTTTGATTCGACGATCACCTGTAGACGCATGGCTTCATGGATCTCGACCATTTGTTTCGGCAAGCCGGTTCTTAAATCTGAACGTGTACCATCGAGAATACTAAAGTTGCCAACGATGTTATGGGTGATCTTGCTACCACAACCATAATCTTCGTTGTTTACGGTTGAAAAATAATATTCCAGACTGATGCCTGCACCAACGGGACCGGCATTGAGTAAAATGTTTTCCAGGATAAGTCCTCCCGGATCAATGGTCGGGTCATAAGAGATTAAGAACGTTCGGCGATCAAAAAATACACCCTGACTGATACTGCGTCGACCGATGATGGCTGCAGCATTGGTTGCATGGCCTAGCTCGGGACGTGCTTGTGAAAAATCAACACCGCGCTGGACGACATGCTTGTGGGCTTTGTTCAAACTGGGGTTATCCGGAGCAGAAGCCAGGCGCCGTGTGCGTTCGTGCGCTGAGTGTCGTTGCGCTTCTTTTAAATTGGTTTGAACCTGTTGCAGGTCGTTTTGGTGTGTCGCGGGCAGGTTATGCATATCAAACCACAGCATCTCTTCATTACCCGTGTTGTGTTCTGCACCAATAAACCAGGTTGACTCAGGAATATTTAGACCTTGCTTGGCCAATAGCTTTCGCACCGCAGGGCGATTGGCCATATCAGCAAAGGCGCGTGCATTGGGACCACCATGACGGCCACTACAGGCACCACAATCGTAAGCGGCAAGATGTGGGTTATTGACGCTGCTGGAACCATGGCCCATTAAAATGATTAACGGCGAAAAGTTGTTGACGACACCGATAGTCTTTAGAAAACCGGCGACACGGGTTGCCATTTCTTCATTGGTGAAACCAAGTTGCAATTCACTACTATTTTCAGGTTTGGTCGTTTCCGCGTGAATCAATAATTCAGTCTCGACGGATTTATCGAAGTGCTGTTTTAGTTTGTTTGTAAGTCTGGCCCACCATCCGGGTAGAAATGATTTCGAGAGTAGCGATAACATGGCAAACGGTGCAGATGCCGTAATGAGCAAAATATTACTCAGGAAATTTCTGCGCGTGTGCGTAAGAAATAATTGTTTGAGTGATATACGAAATCGTTGACGATGGTCGTGTACTGTTTTATTTTTCTCTTGTCCGGCCCGTGGTACTTCATGCACTTCGTGTGCAGGCGTAACAACAATCGGGCAAAGCGGTGTTAAGCTCTTGTCATCAACCCCTTTCCAGTCCATGGCAACAGCAAAGAATCCCGCGGCGCCTAATGTTTCTATGTTCGGATTGATGGCTTCCAGATGTCGCCGGAAGCCTTCTTCGCGGTCATCCATGCAAAAGACAACCTGTGCCTGTGGAGAAATTGGAGCATTCGATAAATTATCATGTGAGTGCCATACGCCGCGTTGCTCATTCTGACTAATGGCGGTTAGCACTTGATCGCGATAATGAATCTCATAGGCCTGCAGCCAGATAAACTGGCCATAGTCGGATTGCATCAGGTCGATGCACTCAAATACTTTGCTTACTTGTTGTTTTGACCAAAGGCGAAGGCTAGTGCCACAAATGCCAAGGTGTTGCATAATTAGAAATAAGGGCCAGGCATGACGGTGAGCACTGTATTGTTTGTTCTGGCTTGACGTTGGTCGCATGCGCCAGGTCCACAACAAGGTGGCCATGTCTTGCCAGTCATCGTTGTCCAGCTTTTCCATGTCACCATGATCGAGTAATCGCTCGACCTGTTGATGCAGGTATTCAGGTAAGCGAGTGTTATGACTCAGGTAGCGAACAATATACTCTGCCTTGTTCGTTCTGAAATACCAGCGCAATACATCAATGGAAATATCGATGCGCCACAGAGAGCGGGTAATGCCCTGCGCATAAAGGCGTTCAAGCACCAGGCGTATCGCCAGGTAATCCTCAAAGCGGATATGATCGGTTTGACTTTGTTGAGATTGACGGTGTCGCCAGTGAAGCATGCCAGACCAGCCAGGGATCTCCTGCGCAACAAGGTTGAGATAGTTCTCCCATCGCTCGACGGGAATGCCCAGGAATTGCAATTCCAGTTCGATAATCTCATAGGCATCATCCGGTATATCGTCAATATCCTGGGCGATGGAATCCATGCTCTTAAGATTAAATTGTGGATCGTGTTTGACCAGTTCTTTCCAGGCACTAATTAGACCCCGTTCCATCCCTGGTATGTGCCATGCGGCGAAACCCTGATCAAGATAGCTTGAACAAAGCCGAACAATATACTGCCGCATCTCTTCAAGGGAATCTTTACCGGTTAATTTTTTTAGTAACTGGCGAATGGTGATCTTTGTACCGACCTGTGAGAGTAATTCCTGAAGCAGCTGCTCGGCCTGATATTCGGTAAATTTATTCAGTATGGCGGCATCATGAGTTTCATCATGCAGTTCGACCATTCGTAAAATCATTTGCTCGGCCTGGTCCGAGGTTAACTCGATCAGTTCTTCCGGGTGCAGGCGTGCGTCTTTTATTTCGAGTACTTCAGTACAGGCGGACCACAAATCATTGATGGCTGTTTTTTCATTGTCCGTATTTGCCGCACTAGATAATTGCTTGCGATTTTCTTCAGATACTGACTTGTCGAAACGGTCAAGCACCTTGTTTTCTTCAATCTGCCAACCTAGTTGATATCCAGTATGAGTAGGTAGCGCGGTGCATAGGCTGGTTACATAGATATCCTGATGGGTAATTGTATATTGATCATCTGAATAGATGAGGCCGCTATTGTCGATATCTTTTTGTGTTTCTAATATCTTATTGAGGTCATCTAAATTGATCCTGCCTGTTTTAAAATACTCTCTAAAAGTATCAATGGATTCAAAGCCCGTTATACCAGTGGCATCTTTGGCGGCCGCAATGGCATCGGCAAATTTCAGGTGCTGATAACCGTGCAGTGTGTTGTGGTGGACAAAGTCTTTTAATGGTGCCTGACCTGGCAAAACATGTTCCATGTGCTCAACGGCATCGATCAATATCTGGCGACGTGTCCGGGTTGTTGACGTTTTTGTTGTCTGACTCATTTAAACACCAGGCTTATGTTTTTCGCTGATGCAGAAATCATATTAAGTAGCGGCGCAGGGAGCACGCCAAGTAAAACAATCCAGAAACAAAGGATGCTGACAGCAATAATATCAACCCGTGATAGATCGGGTAGTGCTTTCATTTCTTCACGCACGGGACCTGAGAACAATCGTATGATGGTGCGAATCGCATAGGCGGCACTAATCAGCACACCAAGGCTTAAAACAACGATTAGCAGTCCCCATTCATCATAACCCGCAATCATGATATGAAGCTCGGCGATAAAACCAGCTGTGCCGGGCATGCCGACGGCAGCAATAAAGGCGAGTACGGTAAAAAAAGCAAAACGTGGCATGGTTTTAATCAGTGAGCTGTAGTCATTTATATCTCGGGTTTTGGTCAGGTTATACAAAAGGCCTATTAATAAGAATAAGGTACCCGCCACCAGACCATGGGCAACCATTTGTGCAACAGCACCGGTTAGACCGGTTACGCTCAGGGTTGCAATGCCAAGTACCACCACGCCCATGTGACTTATCGATGAATAAGCGATCATGGCTTTGAGATCGCTTTGCCGCCAGGCGAGCAGTCCACCGTAGATGATGCCAAATAAGGCGATACCCATTAGCACCGTTTGCAGTGCCTCGACGGCACCGGGCAGCATCACGGCTGCACGAATGAGTCCATAGGCACCCATCTTTAATAGTATGCCGGATAGTAAAATACTGACCGGGCTGGGTGCCTGAACGTGGGCCAGTGATAACCAGCCATGAATCGGCACGAGGGGAATCTTTACACCGAAACCGATCAGGAAGCCGAGGAAGATCAGAACCTGCGTCGAGTGCTCTATATATTTAGGTGCCGCCAGCATATCGGACATCGCAAAAGAGTGAGCAGGCATTGAATCAAACACCAGCAACAGACTCACCAGCATAAAGACCGAGCCGCCCATGGTGTAGAGCACAAAGTTTAACGCAGCCTGATGTTTACGCGCACCACCCCAACCATCAATGAGAAAGAAGAGTGGTATCAAGGTGAGTTCCCAGAAGACATAAAACAGCGACCAGTCCTGAGCAACAAACACGCCGAGCAGGGCTGATTCGAGAAACAACATGAGCGCGTAATAGCCTTTGCCCTGGTTGTTGAGTTTGTGAGAACTGAGTATGGCGATGAAACAAAGCAGTGTTGCTAAAAGAATAAGTGGCAACGAGATGCCATCGATGCCCACAGAATAAGATGTGCCGAGTCGAGGATTCCAGGGAATGTGTTCAACGAATTGCAGTGTGCCTGATGTATTTGAAAAATCACCCAGCAGTGACCAGGTCACGATCAGGCACCCACCTGAAGCGAGCATGGCAATAGGACGGACCATATAACTGATACGTCTTGGCACCACCGAAATGAGGGCGGTACCCATTATTGGGATCAACAGTATCGCTGTCAGAATGCCCATGCAGACAGTTCTCGTTTCATACTTATCCGGGTAAGTAGATTTTCGTGGTATATCGGTGTGACTCGAGCGTGGAAGCAAGCTTTTTACTGCAAACCTTGTCCTGTAAGTCACGTCCCCAACTGGATACGACCATATCATGAATATGTCTGCAAAGTCAGCTCAGACAGACCGGTTTGGCCGGTATATTACTTACAAAACAATCTGTTACTGACGTCGCTTCGTGGCTTCATGGGGAAGCCTATTACCGGGTATAGCAATGCATCTTTACAGCACTGGGATGATATATTAGAATTCTCTAATATTAAGTCGACCAGCAGACCATGAGGACACTATTTTGGCTAAAGAATGTTCAATGTCGTTTCAACAGCGCAGCTTGTTCCAGCAAGGATTCCAGAAATTTTCACCCAAAGAGCTTAAACAACTTGAGTGGGGTCTGCGCTTCACCCCCGCAGCTTGCTCGCTGATTGCAGCCTATGGCCTTTACACACAACAGCCGATGATCCTGTTTGCCGTGGCGGTGCTGGGCTTTTGGGCATTTATCTTTCCATCTGCCCATCCAATGGATTTACTCTACAATCACACGATTCGTCCTTTTTTCGGCGCGGTCAAATTGCCCGCGAATCCTTTTCAGCGTCGATTGGCATGTCTGTCTGCGGGCCTGATGAACATCATCGCCGGTAGTCTTTTTCTTCTGGAGTTGCCGTTTGCTGGCATTATTGTTGGTGTAAGTTTGTTGGTGCTGCAGGCAATTGTTATTTTCACCCATTTTTGTACTTTATCGTGGATGTATGAAATTGCGCTGCGTCTACTGGGTAAGTGGCAACAGCCACTGGCCGAGTCAGAAGCGAAACAGATGCTCAGCAATGGTGCAAAAATAATTGATGTGCGTAGTCAGAATGAATATGCAAAAGAGACTCTGGAAGGAGCGCTGAACCTACCGCTAGAGGATCTTGATCATTTAGTTGATGAATTTAAACAAGGGGTCTATTTGTTATTTTGTAACAGCGGTACCCGTAGCCATATTGCCAGCGAGAAACTCAAAAGTCATGGAATCAGTGATATCCATAATCTTGGTGATTTCAATCGTGCACGACAGATTTTGCAGACAGCAAGTTGATTTCGCATCAATGTCGATAGAAAAGGGGCCTTGGGCCCCTTTTTTTATGTCTACAAACTGGTTTTGTTGTTCTTCGATGGCAAACCATTTTCTTACAGGACAGAGACAGGGATATCAGAATCTATTGATCTAATTTGCTATTTTGTTGTTAATCGCTAGAATTTGTACGGAAACAGGCCGATACATAACAAATATAAATAGAGTCATAGAAGAGAGTCGTACGTGGGAACCTATATCATACTGTTAGTCATCGCGGTGCTATTAAATTTAGCTGCCTTTATCTGGTTGGTTATCGCCGCTTTCAAGCGAAGTGTCTTGTGGGGGATATTGGTCTTTTTCTTTTCGCCTCTCGCGGCGCTTATCTTTGCCATAACCAATTGGTTCGATGCAAAGAAACCATTCCTGGCCTATGTGTTAACGACGATATTAATGTTTGTCCCCCTGGGTATGATGTCTAGCAGCTTTGACGCGCAACACATGCAGCGTATTTCAGAAAAAGTGGAAACAGGCGAGATCAAGGAAAACGAGGTGATTCAGTACATCATGAATCCGGAGTTGCTTGATGAATTAGACAAGAAAGTTGACGGCGATGGTGAAGTTGTACTTGATGAATTTGGGGAGCCGGTACTTGATGCACCTGATTCTGCTGGTGCGGCTAAGGACGAGTGGGTTGATATCAAACCTGTCGTCGTAGATCCAGATAAAGCCCCTGCTGATAAAAAATCGGGAGACAAGACCCAGAAAGATGAACCCGATGTTATTGTTGAGGAAGAGGAGCCTTCCCGTTATCCAAAGGCAGGGGAAGCAAAACCCGATCCGCTTGCGATAAAAAGAAAGGAAGTACCGATCGACTCGGTCAAGGTTAGCCCGAAGAAAATTGCTAACTACAAAGGCAGATACTTTGTTGTGACGACAAAAGATAGCTCACAACATCGAGGCATCCTGATTAAAGTTACAAAAACTCGAATCGAGCTGAGACGTAAATTATATGGCGGTACATTTACTTACAAAATTCGCAGAAGCAAAATCAAACGACTAGATATGCTCAAGAAAGAATATGTTGATGATGGGAAATGACGAATTCTGTAGTTTATAGAGTCAGTGTAAGTTATTTTTGCAATGACTTAACTGCGACCGAACCAGATCCATTAACTCTTCCAGCTTGAGTTCATCCGGCAGGTCACGAACATCCGAGAACCATATTTCGCTAACCTGGCTACCTTGCATGTCTGTCTGATTGGCAAATATGGGCGTACCGACAAAAATGCCTTGTTCACCATTATCCAGTTTTACGGTAACTAGCTGTAGGGGTATGGGCTTCATAATGGCTACTCCTGTTGTAACGTATCAGTCAATATCTCGTCACATTGTTTAGGTAAACTTAAACAATGCATTTAATATGCCATGCTAACTGCTTGTATTGTCTATAGTCCGTCGTCTCTGATTTAATATTAATAATAGTACACACTTCGAGTTTAGCATTATTTTCAGTAAGAGAATTGAGTTGAAAATCACTTTTCAAAATTCGTCGCAATGAACTTAATCTATCTATATTGTCATAGCTTCATGGATATAGCTGCATAGCTGAAGTATAAGAACTTACTACAAATTTACAGGGAGAAAACCATGAGTCAAAGCCAGCAAGGATTTTTCAGAAAGCTAATTATTGTGACTATTCTTACAATGCTGTTTGCAGCATGTTCGTCTGAAGATAGTGTGCCAAGCATTAAGCAACGAGTAGATGAGTATAATAAAAAATCGATGAGTAGCAAGGATGGTCCAAAATTAAGTGAGCAGGATATGGCTCTCATGAAAAGGGCGGCAGATGATCTTGCCAAAACATTACCTGAGCCAGGACTGAAGGTGGGTGATACAGCGCCTGATTTTGTTTTGGGTAATGCCAACGGAAAACCAGTTAGTTTATCTAGCAAACTTAAACAAGGTCCGGTTGTGCTTATCTTTTATCGCGGTACCTGGTGCCCTTACTGCAACATACAATTGCATGCGTTGCAGGAGAGCCTGCCGGCATTTGAGAAGCAGGGCGCGCAACTGGTTGCGGTCACGCCACAAACGCCAGATAAATCATTGGCGCAAGTGAACAAGGATAAATATCCCTTTGAGATCCTGAGTGATCTGGAATACAAGGTCGCCAAAGACTATAAACTGTATTTTGAGGTGCCATTGGAACTCCACGAGTTTTATAAGAAGAAGTTTGGTTTAGATATTGAAGTGTTCAATGGCAAGGGTCGATTAGGCTTGCCTGTGCCGGGGACTTACGTCATCAATACAGATGGTAAAATCGTTGCTGTGCATGCGGAACTGGATTACAAACAACGGATGGAACCAAAAGAAATCCTGGATGCATTAAAATCGATTAAGGGTTAATTACTAAAAAATTATAGGCTGTAAAAAAAGGCCCTCTGTTTGCAGAGGGCCTTTTTATTGCTTAGTGATCGTGACCGTGGTTGTGTACATGGCCATGTTCCATTTCTTGTTCAGTAGCATCACGTACTTCGATGATATTGACGTCAAAGTTCAGGTGGACACCTGCAAGGGCGTGGTTGCCATCGATAGTGACCTGGTCACCGTCTATTTTGGTAACAGTGATCATGATGTCTTCGCCATGATCTCCCTGGGCATGAAACGATTGACCAACTGTGACCTGATCGGCGGAGTCAAACATATCGAGTGGCACGACCTGCACCATGGCAGGTTCTTTTTCTCCATAACCATCTTTAGGTTCGATGCTGACTGACACGCTTTCGCCTGCTTTTTTATCAAACAGGGCATTTTCCAGCCCGGGGATGATATTGCTTGCACCATGTAGATAGGAAAATTCACCATTTTTTGATTCATCAATGGTCTCACCATCGTTGTCTTTTAATACGTAATCGATGGTGACAATTTTTTTCGCGCCAATTTGCATTTTATGTTCCTTTAGCCGTTATCTATTCCCGAGGGAGGATTTGCTGATAGTTGGGTTCGTTGAATTTGTGTATAGCTCTGGGCGATATTATATCACACAGTATTGCGGAGGTTTAGATATGGATAATGTGAAAAATTATTTGCAAATCAAATAAAAGCCTTATCTAATAGTAAGTTATATCATTTATTTGCGGTCTCGCCAGTGCCGATATTATCGCGCAGTCGACTGGGGCCACGAAACCTTGTCACCAGAAAGGGTGCAATGCAGGGTTAAGAATGTGTTCTAATTGTGTGATATGTATATACAAATGGCATCTGCAGACCATTAAACTGCTATATTTATACAACTAGAATAATACAAGCTCACAAACATCAGTATGATCGCATTTATTACAGATACCCGAACTCGAATTATTGCCTTTATATGGGACAAGGATCTCACCGATGCACCTGGCTGGCTTAAATATGTAGTGAGTTCACTACGCATCGGTTATCTGACGGTGCGCGATGTTTTTTTCGATGGCCAGTTAAATCTGAGAGCGATGAGCCTGGTTTATACCACCTTGTTATCGATTGTTCCTTTACTGGCGGTCAGTGTTTCTGTGTTAAAAGGCTTTGGTGCACATAGTCAGATTGAACCAACGTTGCAGAATTTCCTGCAACCATTAGGCGAACGCGGTACGGAAATCAGCGACAACATCATCAAGTTTGTTGAAGGAATTAACTCAGGTTTGCTCGGTTCACTGGGTATTGCCTTGTTGTTATATACCGTCGTAGCGTTGATGCAAAAAATAGAGGCTGCATTTAACTTCACCTGGCATGTCAACGAAGAACGGTCGTTTGCACGAAGGTTTAGTGATTACCTAACGATGATTATGATAGGTCCGGTGCTGGTATTTAGTGCGTTGGGTTTAACTGCGTCAGTGGCGAATAGTTCTTTGTATACGGCAGCATTATCTGTTCCCTTTTTTGCCGCTATCGTTGGTATATTTGAGTTGTTCGTGCCTTACCTTTTGATCGTGCTTGCCTTCACTCTATTATATATATTCATTCCGAACACCAAAGTTAAATTCATGTCTGCGTTGGTTGGTGCGACGATTGCGGGTTTGATATGGCAAACTGTTGGCTGGTTATTTGCGAGTTATGTTTCTACGGCAAACTATACTGCCATTTATGCGGCATTTGCGGCGTTGTTTTTCTTTATGATCTGGTTATACATCAGCTGGTTGATTCTGCTTACCGGGGGCTGCATTGCTTTTTATTACCAAAATCCTGAATATAGATCTCGCAACCGTCGCAACTTAAGTATCTCAAACCGAATGAAAGAAAAAGCGGCACTGGCAGTGATGATGAAGATAGCCGAGGCCTACTATAATAAGCAGACACCACTGAATCTGGGACAAATATCTAACTATCTTAACCTTGCATCGGAGTCTTTGTCGCCGATGATTGATAGCCTGATCGATAGCGGATTGTTGCTACGCACCGATGCAGAACCGGTGGCCTACATGCCTGGCCAGAGTCCTGAGGTGCTACCTGTTATTGATATTCTTCGTGCGGTGCGTCGCGCAGAGGAAGACGATATTGTCAAACTCAAACGGTTGCCGAGAAACCGTGATGTAGATCAACTTTATGAGCGCTATCAAACTGCTGCATCCGAGGCGATTCGTGGTGTAATGCTTAAAGATCTAGTAACCATTGCCAAAACAGAAGAGGCATCCCTGCTGACTGGCTAGCTCTGATATTCTATGACATCGAAAATTAACGCGACATTACAACAACAAAGTAAAGCCGGGCCACCACGTGAGCTTCAGATCGTTGATGGCAAAGAAATCAAGATTATTATCGGTAGCTCGCCTAGGCAACAAACTTATTCAGTGCAGCTGCTGGCCCTTGCAGATAAAAGTCATATAAGGCTCCATATTGCCTGGCGGTGGTTAGTGTTATTGGTCGTCAGTACTGTGGCGCTCTCGGGATACTGGTTCGCTCCTTCTGTGCTGGCAAAACTGGGGACCTTTGAATTTTCCTATGTTGCCAGTTTTAGCCTGATGGCGATTCTTTCCCTGGTTATGTTTGTGCTGAAGCTTTCACGCAAACGGGTTTTCGTCTCTCGCCTTACCGGAGTCAGGCTGTTTGATATTCTCATTGGCAATCCTAATCATCGGGCCTATAAGGCCTTCCTCAAAAATATTAATCAAAGTTTGAATAATGCTCGCCAATTCTGGAACCTGAAACCTGAGCATCAGATTGCCGGTGAGATGCGCATGTTGCGCCGTCTGGCGGAAGAAAGGATTATCAGGCAGAGTGAGTATGAGAAGGCCAAGAAAAAGCTCTTTGCCGTTTCAAGCAAGTAACACGTCTTAAAATCAGCCTGCGTCATAAGATCTAGTAACGTCATAAAATTTTACTATCCCTGTTTCGCACTTTATAGCGTGTGACAATCCGTCTATTCTAAAATAGAATTAGATTTGTAATTAGAAGCAACTATTGAGGAATAAGCCATGCTGGGAATAGGCAAAAAGACAGGTATGCCAGACAAGGACCAGATATTACCTGGTCGAGATGAGAAAATGGCTGTCCCTGCAACACATTATGTAAATGGTCACAAGATGTTGCCGCCTTATCCTGACGGTTGCCAGGTAGCAATGTTTGGTATGGGGTGTTTCTGGGGTGCTGAACGTCGATATTGGGAACTGGAGGGTGTTTATCTTACTGCGGTGGGTTATACCGCAGGTTTAACACCGAACCCAACCTATCAGGAAGTTTGTTCTGGTTTTACAGGTCATAACGAAGTCGTGTTGGTTGTCTTTGAAGAAGATAAGATTTCATACGAATATCTGTTGAAGAATTTCTGGGAATCACACAACCCTACACAGGGGATGCAGCAGGGAAATGACAAAGGCACACAATATCGTTCCGGTATCTATTATTATTCAGATGCGCAACGTTTAGCGGCAGAAAATAGTAAGCAGCAATATCAGCAGTCATTACTCGACGCAAATATGGGGATCATCACGTCCGAAGTTATTCCTGCACCGGATTTTTATTACGCAGAGGAATATCACCAGCAGTACCTGGCAAAGAATCCCGGTGGCTATTGTGGGCTGGGTGGTACCGGGATAACTTTCTCAGGGTAACTTTTCCAACGTCATAATGATTAGTCTTCTCAATTATAAGCTACAGTTGCTCCTGGCTTTTATCATTGGCCTGTTGATGCCTGCTTCTATAAGCGTGAACACAGTTGAAACAATGGATCGTGATCTCGAAGAGTGGCAGCTTGGCTTCTTAGCTGAGGTGCAGAATGCCCCGGAGTCTGAATTGAAAGCATTCACGACCGATGGTTGCAGTGGTGGCTTGTCTGAGGGCTGGAATTCTTTTGCGAGTGTCATTCCGGCGTTTAAAAAAAAGTTTGGTGAAAAACCACCCTGGGAAACATGTTGCGTCGAACATGACCGTGCCTACTGGAAGGGCGAAGTGAAGGATGGTTATAACAAACGACTGAAGGCCGATAGTGACTTACGGCAATGTGTTATTGATTTTGGTAATGACAATAGCGCAAGATTGGCTACGAAATTTAATATCGATAAACAAAAAATTGAGCAACAGTTTGTCTACACCGGCGAGCTCATGTATAGGGCGGTGAGACTTGGAGGTAAACCCTGTAGTCTGCTTCCCTGGCGGTGGGGATATGGTTGGCCCCATTGCAAGGTATTGCCATTTCCAGCCCAGATTCCAGAACAAAACGATAAATCTTAACGCCTTATCATAACCAAAAATGAACACACAAATAGATAGTAACGCTATTGTAGATTTCTGGTTTTCTGAACCGGTGGAAAAAATGTGGTTCAATTCTACTCCCGAGTTTGATGAAAAACTTAGACGCGCGTATGAATCTCTTTATCTTGACGCGACCAGGGGAAATTATGATAGTTGGATGGAAACTGCATCAGGTTGTCTTGCGCTGGTTATTATATTTGATCAGTTGCCCTTGAATATGTATCGGGGTGACAAGGCAGGCTTTGCGATGGAAGCCAGATCCCGTGAGGTTGCCCGGCATGCGATTGCTTTGAACTTTGATGATGAAGTTTATAGCGATAAACAAAAAGCATTTCTGTACATGCCTTTTATGCATAGCGAAGATATGAAAGATCAGGAGTTGTCAGTTGAACTCTATGAAAAAGCGAATCTTACCAACAACATTCGGTTTGCCCGACATCACCGGGATATAGTAAAGCGTTTTGGTCGGTTTCCTCATCGTAATATTATTTTAGGCCGGCAAAGTACGGATGCTGAATTAGTGTACCTACAATCTAAAGAAGCATTTTTTGGTTAGACATAAAAAAATAAAAGAGTGAATTCTAATTTTTGGTTCGATATAATTACCGTGTTGTCTACTCTTAAACTTAGAATATTTAAATCTGGATAATTCAAATATGCTTTTTTTTACACCCAATAACGCAAAATTAAGTATTACCAACAGTACTATTCATGGTAAGGGTCTGTTTGCGAAAGATTTTATTCCGGAAGGGGATATTTTAGGAACAATTTTAGGTATTCGTACCAACGAAGATGGTGCCTATACGCTGTGGGTATCAGAAGATCACCCTCTCCGCATGTTGTGCAAATTTAAGTATATCAATCATAGTGATGATCCCAATGTCGTTCTATATGACACGTTGGAAGTCTGCGCACTTCGAGATATCTATCCTGGCGATGAAATCACTCATGATTATGAGAGTGGTGACTGGGAGGAAGAGGGCGAAGAAGATGATGAAGAGTACGAGTATGTTTTTGAAGATGAAGAATAGTTGATCATTTCATGTTTATTTAGATCTTATCTATATAGATCAGGTCATCAACTCGTCCAGCTCCCCTTCCATATGTAACTCCGTTAAATCGGTAAAACCACCAATCCATTTTCCATCAATCACAATTTGTGGAACCATACGTGCATTATCAGTGACTTCCATCATTTCTTTTAATTCAGACCGATCCTGATCGACACGTGCCTCGATGTATTCAATGCCCCATTTTGTCAGCAGGTTTTTTGTATTGTCACAAATAGGGCAGGTGCCGGTACTAAATATTTTTACGCGTGCCATTTTTATCTCGCCTAATTGCTGAATTATTGTGGCCGCTATTATGCCTAAACTTACTTATCGATAAAAGAGTAAAACCGTACTTAAATAGAACAGGTTGCCAATACTGTGAATCAGAATGCCAGGGAGTAGGCTACGATATTTTTCATAAGCGTAGGCCAGTATCAGGCCACTCCAGAAGATCGAGAGAAAACCATTGAGTGACTTGAGGTGGAGTATGCTAAACAGCATGGCACTAATGACGATGGCCAGGGTAGGAGAAAGCCGTTGGCGGAAGGAAGTGTATAGCAGGCCTCGGAACCCTATTTCTTCGAAGATAGGTGTCCACACGATAATATTGATGATGCTGAAAATAACAGTTTCCGTTGGACCGAATACCAGACGTTCCTGTATTCCCTGCGCCCAATGACTTTCCAGACCGAGCTGCCAGGTTCCCCATCCAATTAACATGAGCCCAATCATTTCAAGTGCTAGCAATGCTGCGGTCAGGGCAAAAAAATCACGGAATTTTACTTCACCTAGTGAAAGGCCAAATGCGGAAATCAGGTTAAGGCCCTGCGGTTTTAATAAGTGATGATAAATAAGCCATAGCATCGGTAAGGAAGCAAAGAACGTGCTCCATAAGGTAAAAATGTTAGGTTTGAAGAAGTGGCTTGAAATCATGTGTAACCCGAGCCAAATTAACAGGCCATAGACCGCTGCTCGTACTGCGATAGCGATGCCATCATAGAGTGACCAGGGCTTATCCAGAACATCATTATTCCATGGCGGCTCAATATAAAAGATCTTATAGCGAATCATAATGTAAAGACCAGCCAGAATAACAAAGGCAATGGACAGCGCCATTTCAAAAACGTGCTGTCGCAGACGTTTGCCATTGGCATCTAATCGTTCGGAGAACAATTTAATAAAGTAGGATTTGCCAAGCCGAGTATTGATTTGTAAGCGAAGTCGATCTTTTGCCCAGCCAGTTGGCACCATGGTAGCGCCAGTGAAGACCTCGGGTGAGAAAAGCGACTCATAATTATCGAAGTAAGCATATTGAACCGCGGCAGCAATAACTTCTTCTTCCGGGTTATTATCAAATTCTTTCAGAGCGATCTTTAGCTCATCAAGATTGCGTAACTCGGCAATGGTGATTAACCAGCGTGCCTTGGTATTCAGGATGTCCCATGACTCGGCGGTGTCTGGATTTTTAGTGAGATATTCAAGAACCTCTTCATAGGCTTCAATGGCATTATTTTGTACTTGTTTTTGGTTGCCGAAGAGAAATGTGTGCATGGCCTGTTCAATCAGGTTTGCATTTTCGTAGCCTTCATAAAATGCCATGTGTCGTTCCATTAGCCTGCCTGCCGATGGGCCAATGTAACGTAACTCGTCGAGTCGAGAGGTTTCTTTGAACGGATTGAACAGGTACCAGAAAAGGACGATCAGGATACAGGAATAAATAACGGTTAGGATGAGTTTCGTTTTGGTGTTGTTCATCTTGCTATTATTCATATATTCATCAAAGGCGCCGGCGGAATACTATTTTATAATTTTTTCTTTTGAATTTATTTAAAAGAGTCGTACTAATAATAGGCTATCTTAGTATGCTGTCCAATATAGGACTCATTTCTTATTCTTTTGGTTGTTTTATGTGCTCCTGCTTGAAGGTCGCACTATTATGGCCATTAGTAAGATGTTATTTCGTATTTTAGGGCAGAGTCTGCTATACCTAACGTTTAAACAAGGCTATCTATAGCATGAGCGAGTTATATATTTTGCGGCATTGTAAATCAGGCCTGGGTGGCGGTATCGCTCAGGACAGCGATCGAACGCTCTCTGAGCGCGGACTAGACGATGCTGGCAGGCTGGGGCGATGGATGAAAGAAAATAAATATGAACCTGCTCATATTCTTTGTTCTACGGCAGTACGTGCGAAGCAAACGGCACAGCTTGTCTGTCAACAGCTAGCTTTTGATGAAGCCGATATCCACTATTTACCCGACTTGTA
>Ga0316206_1000604_pt1 | contig 43509 bp, 57 predicted proteins | sample 6monthpyrite_MG_FD_204942 | JGI IMG/M metagenome (GOLD analysis project Ga0316206, IMG submission 204942) | Microbial mat bacterial communities from mineral coupon in-situ incubated in ocean water Damariscotta River, Maine, United States -... | ecosystem: Environmental > Aquatic > Marine >...
GACAGCGATTTCGCTAATTCGCGGACAGCCGTTTCAGTAATTACCGGACAGTCGGTCTGACGCTGGCGTTTTCTCAATTAGGTTCATTCAGGTTGCCATGATTTCGGCATTTTGGGTGTTGGTCAAGGTGGTTGGTTTTTCCTTTCTGCGCATGCTGTCGCCTTTGAGTTCAATCCTGTGCGCATTGTGAATGATACGATCCAGTATGGCATCGGCGATGGTGGGTTCGAAATCCCCAACCCCTGCAACCAGATAGGCATAGTTCTTTGGCGGCTCAAAACCTTTGGCCATTGTGTTGACTGTTCTGCGTGGATTGTCCTCAGGATAGGAAAACCGGACTTCATAGAACCGCCCCGTCGCTCCGTTGATATGGCCCTCGCGCAGCTCGAAGGAATATGTGCGCCGGTTGGTAATCACCGTCACGTTGGTGACGGTGAGTTCGAAAGATCGCGCAAGGTTCGGGCCGCATCGCCACGCGCAGTGTCCGGCATGAGCTATCACCAGTTCGGATCATGGGTGTCTTTTGCCCTCCCGAAAACCCGGAGTGGTTAAATTGTTGCGAGGGATGCTGGCCGTTGCAAATTCATTTTTCGTCAATTCTTACGACGTCCGAGACCCGGAAATCCGCGCGGACCTGTCTCCCCATCAACTCGATTAGTAAACCCACGCGGTCGCGATCTTTTAGCTCGTGAATCTGCGTGACAAATTCTGCGAACGGCCCCGAGAGAATACGGATCCGATCACCCACATCGAGATCCCGGTGTGGTAAGAGTTGTCCATTCTGGTCACAACGCGCCAATAAACCGGCCATGAGTCGTTGTGGCAGCGGCACCGGATTGCGCGGGTCGACAACAACGAGGCGCGCTACTCCGCGTGTACTGTTGATGGCACTCCAGCCATTGGTAGTAGGGTCGAAGTTAACAAAAAAATATCCTGGGAAAAGTGGCTTGCGGGTTGCTACCTGGCTGCCAGATTTGACGTGCAGGGATTTCAGGCTCGGCGAGAAGGTCGGAAATCCCTGACGGTGCAAATGTTCCAAGGCACGGCCTAGGCCATTCGGTTTGAGCTGCGCCACAAACCATAATCTAAGGTCTTCGGGATTTGGCAGACTTGTCATTGTGGTTCCGCAGCCATTCGGTTTGAGAACGAATTTTCTTAGCATTGGCCTGGTAGAGGAGTGGATGCATTTCGCCACTAAAATCTCGGCTCAATTCCGATGGAACCACGATAGGGTGCCATTGTCTCACCAAAAAAACATCGTTGCACTCAGTCTGATATCAGCTAAACGTTCACTTGTGAACACGAGTCTGAATGAGATCGTTTTGTTCGGGGCGCGGCAGCGACTCTCGGTGCGGTAGCTATTTCCGATTCTACATGACGAGGTCGGCATCTGAAGATATGCGTTTCCGCGTGCTGCGGGCCCTGCAGGACAACCCGGAGCTCTCGCAGCGCGAAATTGCCGGGGAACTGGGGGTCAGCCTTGGAGCGATCAACTATTGCCTGAAGGCCTTGGTCGATAAAGGCCAGATAAAAATTCGAAACTTCCGCGCGTCAGACAACAAACTCCGATATGCCTATTTACTCACGCCGCATGGTATTTCGGAAAAATCCCACCTGACGGCCGGGTTCCTAAGGCGTAAACTCGCTGAATTTGAAGCCTTGAAGGCAGAAATTGAATCCATTGAAAGTGACTTGTTAATTGATCCAAAAAAGCGATGACTGGCTTGATCGCGCAATTTAGTCCGAAAACCGGTGCCCGTTCGCAGGACCGCTCGAACCAATGGCGCGGCCATGCTCACTCGGGATGATTTTTGGTATCAATAGGCGTTTATCGATGCACTCACTTGTAATGGACCATTGAATGGTCTATTTTTCCGTGGTGGAGGGTTTGACTTGCATCTCACGGTAACGAAAGCGAAGGCAAAACTGACCGAGCTCATCAAACGGGCAGAAGCTGGCGAGGAAGTGATCTTGACTCGCCACGGCCACGACGTCGTGCGGCTTGTCGCTTTGCACAATGTGCCCGGGGCCGATGATCGCAAGTCCGTCATTGCCCGTGTGCGTGAAAGCGCGGCACGCAAGATGTCTGAGGGGACCTCCGCGGCACGCAGTCAGGATTTCCTGTATGGCGATGCGGGCCTTCCCCAGTGATTGTCGTCGACACTTCGGCCCTGATGTCCTTGCTTCTGGGCGAATCGGAAGCGGATGCAATCACCGGCGTCCTGGAAGGCGCCTCGGACGTGCGGATCTCGGCCGCGACCCTCGCCGAGGCCCGCATCGTTGCGGAGCGGCGGGGCTTCGCGTCCGAGCTAGACGATCTAGTGGATGGTCTGGCGTTCATTGTTGATCCGGTCACTGGTGAAACCGCGCGACATGTGTCCGATGCCTATTCCGCTTGGGGGAAGGGGATTCATCCCGCGGGATTGAATTTTGGCGACTGTTTTTCCTATGTGTCCGCCCAATCTTTGGGCGCGCCATTGCTCTTCGTTGGGGACGATTTTTCCAAAACCGATATTGAAAGCGCGTTGGCGTGAAATGGCGTGACTTGAAGCGCACGGCGGCAACTTTGGGTTATCGATCATCTCGGTCCGAAAACCGGTATCCACTCTTCGGAATGATCTTTTTGCGTTATTGGGCATTTGTAAGGTTTTTTTGACGATTGCCTTGTATTTTGTGAAAGGTAATGCAATACTAAAAAGTTCATTCCAATTTCGAAAAGCAGATGACTGACATGCGGGAATCTAAAATCACAGCCAAGGGCCAAACGACGCTCCCTAAGGAGGTTCGGTCCGCACTGCATCTCGAGCCGGGCGATACTTTGCGCTATCTGTTGCTGGACGGCGAAGTGCGGATTTTAAGAGCGCGGCCAGTTTTGGAAATACAAGGCATGCTGCACCGACCGGGTCAAAAGCCAGTTACGCTCGACGAGATGGAAGAGGCCATCGTGGCTGGCGCAACTGAGTAACATTTTGATCGCTCTCGATACCAACATCCTCGTGCGCTTCCTGACCCGTGACGACCCTGGTCAGGCGGCTGAGGCCTCAGATGTGATTGGTGGCTTGACACCAGAGGAGCCAGGCTTTGTTTGTCGCGAGGTTCTGGTCGAGCTGGTCTGGGTGCTGGAGCGCGCCTACAAGTATTCACGCGCCGACATCACACGCGCCCTTGAGGGGTTGCTGTCAGCCTCAGAATTAATGATTGAAGCCTCAGGGGATGCGGGCGCCATTTTGCAGCTTTACGAGAGCAAGGGATTTGGCTTTTCAGATCTCATGATCCGTCAAGCGGCGCGGAGATCCGGTGCGGACGTTTTGGTGACCTTCGACAAAAAGGCGGCACAGTTGGACGGTGTCGAATTGCCAGGCGGAGACCGGCGGCAGTAATGCGGCGCAACAAATTTGTTGACAGCATTCTACTGAATTTTGAGGATCCGAGATTTGCGTTATCGATCATTTGATCCGAAAACCGGTGCCCACTTTTCGGAATGATCTTTTGCGTTATCGGGGGTTTGAGTCGGGTGGAACGTCTTAAGAAGAGAAAATGAGACGACTAAATAGTGAAAAACAGTCGTACTGAAGGTTAATAAAATCAATTGCTTAGAAGAATAGTGGATCATTTCACATGAAAATTGCCATGATTGGCACGGGCTATGTCGGCTTGGTCTCCGGCGTGTGTTTTTCCGATTTCGGGCACGACGTTGTGTGCGTCGACAAAGATGCAGACAAGATCGAGCGGCTCCAGAAGGGAGAAGTGCCGATCTATGAACCGGGTCTCGACGCGTTGATGGCCAAGAACGTCGAGGCGGGGCGGCTGGCCTTTACCGGCGACCTGCCCACGGCAATGCAAGGCGCGCGGGCGGTCGAAGTTGTAGGCGAGATTTGCGAGCGTCAGTTTGGCCTCGGCGCGGGCCAGCCCGATGGTGCGGATAAACAGACCAAAGCGGTTCTTCTGATGGGAGAAGACATGCTCGACGCGGGCGCGGATCGAAGATTTCTTTGCGTTGGCTCGGGCCGTCGCCTTGGGCATTTGTTTGCCCGTCGGTTTGCACCGGTGGATGCGACTGATCAGCAGGCGTTTGGCCAGCCATTTCTCGTTGCTCCGTGAACGATAGGCGGTGTCGGCCCAGACTTCGGACCCGGTGTTCTCGGTGCTGACGATGTGCCTGAGTTGCCGACCATCCGCCTCCGACGCAGACGTGACCATACTTTCGCGGATGAACCCGAAACGGCGGTCGATGCTGATATGTGACTTGTAGCCGAAAATCGGGGCGGCGATCATCGGCAGCGGGCTGCCCTCCGGACTATACCGCACTTTTCCGCCGATCTTCAGCGTCCAGCGCGCGTTTGCGTCCTTTTGCGCGGCTTTGTTCGGCTCATCTGGCCAAATCTCCCGGGCCGATTTCCCGGCCTTGATCGCTTCTTTCTCAGGATCGGTGTTGCGCTGTTTCGGCGCCGGGACTAGGCTGGCATCCACGATCTGACTCGACATCCACTGCCCGGCAGTGGTTTGTGACGCAAACCACGAGAGGGGGGATGTATCCCTTCTTCTCAAGTTGCCAGTCGAACGCCTTCATCACCCGCTTGAGCGTCCCGCTTTCGGTAAGCCGATTGCGAAAGTGCCGGATTGTGTTTTCGTCCGGCGTCGGCACGCCCAGATCGAAGCCCAGAAACCGCAGCCACGAGAGCCGGTCCCGGATCATGAATTCCATCCGCGCATCGCTCAGATTGTGCTGGGCTTGCAGGATCAGCGCCTTGAACATCGAAACCGGATCAAAAGGAGGTCGCCCGCCTTTCGAGCCATCGCCATAACCGAGACCCTCAACCAGCCAGCCTCGGAAATACTCGAAATCGACTGTGGCATCGAGAACCTCCAACGGATCGCCGTGTTTGCTCAGTGCCTCAAGATGATCGGAAAGACCAAAAAGATTGCTGGAATTCATGACTGCACCTCCGTGCCGTCAGTGAATCACAAGTCGATGATCTCCGGTTCTCTGATCGCGGTTTGTTGGTCAAGGGCTTTAGGTCACTTGTCCGCCGGGGTCGCGGTTCTTCTCCGAAGTCGGGCCTTGAGACACGCTTCACTATGGCGTTCGGGGACCGGCCGTCTCCAATGTAGGTTGCGGGATTAGCGGTGCGAGGCACCCTGTCCCAACCGGATTTTCGAGATCAACCTGCCTCCGTCCCGGAGGACGTCGGACCCGCCCTTTTGCCTCGCGCGGGGTTCACTTCGCCGACAGCGCCTTGTGCGCCAGCCGGGCATCGATGCAGATGACCGGAAGACCAAGCTTCTCCAACTGTCGGTGCAGCCAAATTGATAGCTGACCGCTCTCGTGCACGATCCGATCCGGTGACAGCCCCTTCTCAGCAAAGAAAGCCCGGATCGCAGCGGGGTTCGTCACCACCGCCCCACGCCACGCGACGGCGCCTACATCATCGACAACACAGATCGAAACTTCTTTCAGGGACACATCCAAACCAGCATAATACGTCATGGTCGTTCTCCTCACGGTTTTTTGGGTGAGGCCAGTCTAACTGGACCTCGTGCGCCCGGGGAGAGCGGCCGCCGCGATCACGCCATGTAGGTTTTTGCGGGTGTTCAGCTATGTATGGTCTCGTGTGGAGACAAGGCCATTCATCCTTTCATGAGCGAGGCCGCACTTGAAAATCTCCGTAATTACAGCTGTCTACAATTCCGCGGCGACCGTCGGCGAGGCCATCGCCAGTGTCGCCGCCCAGACTTACCCAGATGTCGAGCACATTATCGTGGAGGCCAAGTCGGAGGATGGGTCCGTCGCGGCCATTGAGCGCGCCGCACATGATCGGATGCGGCTTGTCAGCGAAACGGACAAAGGCATCTATGACGCCCTGAACAAGGGGATCCGTCACGCAACGGGCGATGTCATTGGCTTCATGCATAGCGACGACTACCTGAGCCATGAAGGCGTGCTCGCGGTCATCGCTCATGCATTCGCGGACCCCGAGGTCGAAGCCGTGTTCAGCGATCTCGACTATGTATCCAAGGCTGACACATCGCGCGTCATTCGTCACTGGTCAACCGGTCCGTTCCATCCGCGGCGGCTAAAGCGTGGCTGGATGCCCGCCCACCCTACGCTATATGTCCGGCGTGATGTCTACGAGCGCTATGGCGTCTATGACATCGGCTTCCGTATTGCGGCGGACTACGATTTCATCCTGCGCTATTTCTCGCAGACCAGCAGCAAGCCCGTCTACATTCCGGAAGTGCTCTACAAGATGCGCGTGGGTGGCGTCAGCAACCGCAACCTCGCAAAAATCCGACAGAAGATGGGGGAAGACTACCGAGCGATCAGGCGGAACCGCATCGGTGGTGTTATAACGCTCGCTTGGAAAAACTGGTCCAAGCTTGGTCAATTCCTAGTCCGATCGGCCAGTGTACGGTGATCTTCGACGAAGATATGCGATATTGCTTCGAAGTTTGCATTCAAGTGAGAAAAATGAAGGTGTTATGCGCATTTTTGTAACAGGCTCTACCGGCATTCTCGGTCGCCACGTCTGCCGATTCCTTGAGGAGTTTCAGCCCTCGGCTGAAATTCTGCGAAATAGAGCCGACATCACCGACTCAAAAGCTGTTCGACAACAAATTGCCAGCGCAGGACCGCTTGATTTTGTTTTTCATCTAGCCGCTATGGTGCCCGTGTCGAAAGTCAGGGCAGATCCGGCAAGAGCCTATAAGGTCAATGTCGGCGGAACAGTCAACATTGTCGATGCAATATCCGAGCAGAAACCGAAATTAATTTATTGCTCTTCGGGACACGTTTACGCCAGCTGCGACGAACCGATTGACGAGGATGCGCCAACCGAACCCGTATCACTATATGGACGAACGAAATGGATCGGTGAACTCGCTGCAAACGACATAACTGACGCTCATGAAATTCCCTTGTGTATCCCAAGGGTTTTCTCAATTCATGATCCAGCTCAGACCGGATCATTTCTTCGGCCCAATATTGAAAAACGCCTTGACAGTGAAGACCTTTCCGAGCCGTTTGAGTTGTTCGGTGCGCTGTCGTTGCGTGATATTCTCTCCGCCGAAGAAGCGGCTCGTCGGCTGGTGATGGTTGCACTGTCGGATGCCGTTGGACCGGTAAACATCGGTTCAGGGCACGGAACCCTGATAAAAGATTTCGTTCAGTCTTTGTCTCCAACCCCTTTGGAAATCAAACCGATGGGCGAGCCTGACATGCTCGTCGCAAACATTGGTCGCCTCCAGAGTATTTTGGCTGACACTTTGTATGATCGTCAAAACAATGTAGGAAAAAAATGACCGCTACCGTGTCAATCGTCATCCCCACATTCAATCGCGCTGATCGATTGCCACGTGCAATCGACAGTGCTCTTGCGCAGACGGTTTCCTGTGAAGTCGTCGTCGTTGATCATGGATCGACCGACGCTACGCCGGATGTCGCAAAACGATATGGAGAAAAAATCACCTATGTGCGTCGCGAACGCGATTTTGGTCCACACTATTGCTGGCTCGATGGCGTTATGCATAGTTCGGGGGATCTCGTTCATCTACAATTTGATGATGATTGGATCGAGGATCGCTTCATCGAAGCGTGTTTGGGCGTAATGGATGACGACACCGGCTTTGCGTTCTCCGTTTCACGAATCCAGAAAGACGGCGAGCCCGAAACCTATCATACGACGTTCGACGATTGGCTCTCCGGTTCCGGTACTTATCCCGTCTCGAAAATCGAAAAAAAATTCATGCGAGCCGTCGTATCGCCGGGATGTTGTACTTTCAGACGCCAGGTTCTGATCGACGGCTTGTATCAAGGGCAGCTTCCGCTTCCGCTTAGTCACTACCACGGCGTCGGACCTGATCGGTTCATACCGTTGCTGTCCATGTTGCGTTATCCGAAAGTTGGTTTTGTCCGGGAGCCGCTAGCCGTGTTCATTGAACACCCCGGATCAATAACGATCGACGCGGGATCGGACAAAAACAAGGCTCAGGAAATGAAGAGGGCGTATCGGGAAGTTCGGCGTTTCTACAAAGAACTCAAACTTATTCGTTTGTTTCGCATGATTAGAGGAATACGATAATGTCGCGATCGATTCATTTGGCTGAAGACACCATCACCAAGAGTGAACTGACTGAGCTGTCGGAATGGATGCTGGCTGGGAACCGGCTAACAAAGTCGCACGAGACCGTTCTATTTGAGGAGGAATTCGCCAAATGGATGGGAAGCCGATATGCGGTCTTTGTTAACTCGGGATCTTCGGCAAACTTGTTGATGATATACGCGCAGAAAGAACTCGGGCGCTTGAAAAACATGCGCGCAATAGCACCTGCCGTCAGTTGGGTCACAACGGTTTCGCCGTTGCTTCAATTTGGGTTCGACACCAAACTGTGTGATTGCGATAATAGTACACTGGGTCTAGACCTCGACCACCTTGAAACTCTCTGCCGCGAGCATGACCCTTCCGTCTTGATTCTCGTGCACGTTCTGGGTCACTCGAACAATGTCGCGGAGATCAAACAAATCTGCGACAAATACGACATTATTCTGCTCGAGGATAGTTGCGAAGCATTGGGATCCGAGTACCGTGGTGCCAAACTCGGCACACTCGGAAACGCAGGTAGTTTCAGCTTCTACTACGGCCATCATATATCGACGATTGAAGGTGGCATGGTGGTGACCGACGACTACGAGCTTTACCAAATGATGCTGTCTTTGCGTTCGCATGGTTGGAGCCGTGACCTAGCACACGAAAAACGAGAGGCTCTGACGAAAGAGTATTCAGTCGACGAGTTCCGAAACCTCTACACATTCTATCATGCCGGTTTCAATCTTCGCTCTACCGATCTTCAAGCGCGGCTCGGCAGGTCCCAACTCACGAAACTGGGAGCGATTGCGAAAGTCAGAGAGCAGAATTTTGAAGAGTACCGTTCTGGCCTACAAGACTTTTTCGTTCAAACAAGCGAGGCTGATCCACTTTCGTCCTTTGCATATGGAACGTTTGTGCAAAATCGCCTTGAAGTATATGAACATCTGAAAGCAAACGAAATTGAGTGCCGCCCTCTCATCTGTGGGAACATTGCGCGTCACCCGTTTTGGCTCACAGCTAATGGGCCGGAAAATCTACCCAACGCCGACACAGTGCATGACTTTGGTATTTATCTGCCAAATCATCATAACTTGAACTCAAAAGACATTGATCGGGTTACACGCGTGTTTTTGGAAGTTGCGCGGCCGAAGAATTGATCTGAACAGTGTACTGGTGTATAGACTTCCGGCGTTTCGCTATCTTTTATCCCTCCAACATGCTCCGGATAATACTTAACTCGCTTCCCGGATTTCCGGGATCACTTCGCAGGTCGTTTTGCGCCAGCACTGGATCAGGTCGCCACATGCGACGCACCCACAATCCAAAATCCACTGAAAAGATGCCCAAATGAAGCCCGTGTTCAGGCTTGGTGTCGGTGCAAAGCGGATAGCGCGCAATTTTTCATGGTTGTTCGCGGAAAAACTCCTGCGGATGGTGCTTGGGCTGGCCGTTGGGATATGGGTTGCCCGGTATCTCGGACCAGAACAGTTCGGAATTCTGAATTACGCTCTGGCTTACGTCGGGCTTTTCGCAATCCTTCCCACGGCGGGTATTTCAAGCATCGTTGTCAGGGATCTTGTCACCACCCCGCGCAGGACCGATGAAATCCTTGGCTCTGCAGCTTTGGTTCAGCTCTCACTTGGCTTTGTAGCCTACTTTCTTCTCGTCACCCTGATTTTGTTTGTCCAACCAACAGACACTCTGACGCAAAAGGCGGTCCTTGTTCTGGGTTTGTCTCTTCTGTTCAAGTTCGCTGATGTCTCCGCGTATTGGTTCGAATCCAAAGTCTCGTCGAAATTCACCGCAATTTCTTTTCTGATCGCTCTGTTAGTATCCGCGGCCTTACGAGTTGCTTTTATTAAGCTTGAGATGGACCTGATCTGGTTTGTTTGGACGCTTTTTATTGAGACAATAGTGGCATCTGCTTTGCTTTTATTGTTCCTGGCACGAGAGCGAAGTTTCTTTTCTTTCAAAGTTTCGCTTGTTGAAATCAAACGCATATTGAAGCAGGGCTTTCCGCTTCTCCTCGCGTCAGCAGCCGCGACGGTCTATTTGAGGATAGATCAAATCATGCTGGGAAATATTCTTGGAAATGACTCTGTTGGAATCTACAGTGCCGCGGTTCGAATTACCGAAGCATTCCTGTTCCTTCCGATAATTATCACGAGTTCAGTTTTTCCATTTACTCTCGAAGCGAAAAAGGAAGGACGGGCCGTATTCAATAGGGCGTTTCAACATCTATTTTCGATATTGGCCTTGCTTGCTTTGGCAATTGCGGTTCCGATGACTTTTCTCTCAGCCGAAATAATTTTGCTTTTGTTTGGCAAATCTTTCTTGGCTGCAGCGCCGATTTTGGCAATTCACATTTGGGCCAACGTGTTTTCCTTCATTGGGGTAGCGGCCTACCGGTGGTATGTGTCTGAGAATATGCAGGTTTTGCTAATGTACCGCACGGGAGTCGGCGCATTTATCAATATCGTACTGAACCTCATCCTCATTCCAACACAAGGAGCAATAGGTGCCGCGGTCGCGACAGTTGTGTCGCTGGTTTTTTCTGTGTTGCTAGCGGATTGGTTTCAGAAAAGCACGAGAGAACTGTTTTGGATGAAATTGTCTTCCCTGAATATCATTCGTTCGATCCGGGATTTGTCGAGTAGTAGATATCCGATTTCAAGGTAATCTCACGAAAGCCACCATAGCGGTGGCGTGACATCCAATAGTGAAATGACGTATGTGCACATCAAGGCGAAAAAATTGAATAGTTTAATAGAAATTGAATAGTTTCATAGAATCTGTTCCGGTGGACCGGCATAGCCAAAAATCGGGCGATCGCTGGGTCATGTGCATTCATGCGGACATCCCACCGCTGCTCAGCGGCCGTGAGGACAGGCTCGCCTTGGCTGAGGATGACGCGAGTTCTTCCACTGGTACTCAATGGCGGGTTGTCATCTCCATTCCTACTCCGACACGCAGTTCCGCCATTTCATCCCGCGTGGTCGTCAAACAGTCGAGGGTGGATTCAGCCGCGAAGCACAACGGGTGCATTGAAGCGGATTGTGTGCGTCTTTCCAAGTTCGTTTAGGAAGGCTTCTGCGGGCGAGCGGAATCCGAGGCGTTTCCGTGGTGCAAGGTTCAGTGTCATGGCAACGTCTTGAATGTCCTCGTCGGTCAGTTCGTCGAGGTCGGTCTGGCGCGGCAGCTATCGTCGGATGCGTCCGTTTGTGTTCTCGATTCCGCCCTTTTGCCACGAGGCGTAGGCGTCGTAGAAGTAGGTTGCGACGTTCAGGGCGTCCTTCAGCAAGGAATGCCGCGCGAACTCCCCGCCGTTATCGATGGTCATTGTGCGGCGCAGTTTCGGGTCCAGCTTCGCGAGAATGTCGGTGATCGCTGTGACGGTTTCAGCGGCGCTCTTGCTGGCCAGCCGTGTCATGATGGTGAGCCGCGTCTTGCGCTCATGCAGCACCAGAAGGGGGTGGTTGCGCTTACAGATCACCAGGTCGCCCTCCCCATGCCCAGCCTCTTGGCGGGTGTTGGCCGCGTCAGAACGCTCAGAGATATGAGTTTTCCCCGCGATCTTGTCCTTGGATCGCCGCGCCCGGCGGCCCCGGCTCGCTTTGCGGCGGGTCAGATAGCGCCACAGCTTTTCGGCCTTCTGAGCGCCACGGAAGATGAAAGCGTAGATCGTCTCGGTGCTGATCGCCCGCAGACCGCGTTCGATCCCGCGAGACAACCAGCCTGCGATCTGCTCGGGCGTCCAGCCTTCGGCCAGTCGGTCGATGACAAAGCGGCGCAGGGCTGTATCTTCTTCCAGAACCGCCGCCCGCTGACGGCGGAACCGGTAAGACCCTTCGGCGAAGACAGGCCGGTAGGTCCCGTCCGCATGGGCGTTGCGTCTAAGCTCCCGGCTGAGGCTAGAGGGATGATGACCAATCGCTCGTACGATTGCGGTAACGCCGAGGCCCTGAGCCTTCAGATCGGCAACCTGGTCCCTTTCGGAACCGGTGAGGTGAGGATATCCTGGCATGGCAACATCGTTTTCTTGCGTGACAACAAGCGGATATCAAATCCGCGGACGATGTTGCGCCTCGCGTCTGAATTCACCGAGTACCTCAAGAGGATCATTGAATGCTTCCGCGCGACCCATCCTTTTCTCTCAGTCTTTGCTGCCTACAATGGCGGTCGCAGCAAGATCTTTGATTGGCTGTGGCTGCGGTCAACGGCAATTATCGACCGCCTGTGGAATGAGGAATTGATCGCCGGGCGCGGCCGGTTCGGGTGCGAAGATGTTCCCGTTCCAAGCCGCCTCAAGGCGACAGCACGTGATGGAACAGCCTGAAATGGACCAGACCACCTCGCCCGAGCGAGGACCGATCCTCGTCTCTCATGTCGGACGGCGGGATAGCTATGAGCTAGCCTACTCGCTCACGCTATCCGGGCGTTCTGTTCACCTAGTCACGGACTTCTACTTCCAGCCCGGGACGCTCATGGGACGGCTCGCACAGGCCATCTTCGTGTCGGGCATCAACAAACGCTACCGGCCAGACCTCAAGGTAACTGTCCACTCATCTGCCCTTCTTTTTGCCCTTGATTTCGTCGAGCGCATCTTCCCTCGCAACAAGATCGTTAACCAACTCAGGGGCTATGCCTTGGGCCGCCAATGCCTACGGGTGGCCCGCCGCCACGGAGTCACCGATGCCTATTTCTATACCAACTCCGGTGTCGAATGGTGTGTTCGCGGAAAGATCCGCGCGCGTATTACGCTTTTTCAAATGCACCCACACGCCGATGCGTTGGTTGGGATTTACCGGCGCTATATGGATCGGCGCCCGAATCTTGCCACGCTTCTCACTTCCCAAGAGGAGGAACTCACAGACAACCGGGCCTACATCAATCGCCTAGCCGGCGAGGCACGCCTAGCCAACCGTGTGCTCTGCACTAGTGGATTTGTTCGGCGCACTCTTCTCGACGCCGGGATATCTGCCGACCGCATCGCCGTCGTGCCCTACGGGACGCGGCCCGTCGTCTCCGCGGTTGCGAAGTCGGCGTTTTCGCCGGAGCCGTCGTCCGCCACGATGCGACTCGCCTTCGTCGGGCAGTACGTGATCCGCAAGGGCGTTCATGAATTGTCGCGGTTCGCCCAGGCTCATCCTGAGATCGAGATAGTAGTTTTCTCCCGCGAGGCCGAGGAGGCGCGGGCCGTCACTAAGGGATGGCTGGGCGAGGTCCCGCCCAACGTGAAGTTCAGGCGTATCCTTGAAGATCACATGCTGTGGCAGGAGGCCTTGGCCTGCGACTTCCTTGTGTTGCCAAGCCTCGCAGAGGGCTTTGGCCTCGTCATCGCCGAGGCTATGAGCCAAGGCCTGCCGGTGATAGCAACCCGGAACTCATCAGCACCAGATCTACTGGTGGACGGTATCAGCGGATTTCTGATGGACGACTTCTTTGATAGGGACCTCGCACGTGCCGTGGAGCGGGCGTTGGAACGACAGGCGGAATGGCCCCAGATCCGCGAGGCGGCTCGGGCCGCTACGGAGCCCTATACCTGGGCGAAGTTCCGGCAGGGAATCCTAGATCTTCTGCCTGCGGATGACAGGTAGGTGATCACGATGCGAAACCTGATCCGCAGCCTGTGGAGGGTCTTCGGAAAGGCGGCGCAGGCGATCATACGCTCTGCGATTCGCCTGCTGGCCAACTTGGATGTCGGGCTATATATGCGGTGCTACTCCCGCTACCTCAGTTATATCGGTATCCAGATCCAGGGGACGCCCAAGTTCATTAGCGGTGACGTCTATTTTGACGGCAGCGACTATTCTCTGATCAGCCTGGGAGACAACGTGGTTATCTCGCGTGAGGTGATGTTCCTCACTCATGACTATTCGCTGACGGCGGGCCTGGCTGCGCTGGGTCAGAGTAAGCGGCGGGGCGAAGATGAGGTTTACATCCTGAGGCCTATCACCGTCGGGAAGGATTGCTTCATTGGTGCACGGGCCTCGCTCCTGCCCGGGGCCAATATCGGTAACAACGTCATCATCGGGGCAGGGTCGGTGGTCGCGGGAGAAATCCCCGCCAACAGTATCGCCGCGGGCAACCCGTGCCGAGTTATCGGGGTAACGTCTGCCTGGGCTGATGCCAAGGTTGCAAAGGGCGGCTTCTTAACCGAGGGCCAGATGCCACAAAAGGGGCGGCAGGACCCATGACCGCCCTATGCGCATCGTCGCTGCGCTGTCGGACTCGAATGGCGCCCGAACGGCGTGGCGACGCCTCACTTAGCATCCGTCGCGAGATGCCACGACGCAGCGAGCGGCATCGAGCCGGGCATCGGCCATTTGGAACGAAATCACTTGGCCGGAGCCGAATGTGCTGCGAAAAATGGCATCCTCCGCACCGCAGGCCACAACATGCGCCTCCTGGCCCACTGGATCAGGCTACTTTTTGCCCTTCTGGTGGCAATCGTTCTCGGCCGATCACCGCAGAACCCGGTCGGTCATCTACTCGCTATCGCCCCTTTAAGCCAAAATCAGCGAAATTCACGGGCGACCAACTCGCGGGACCGGTTTTGTTTGTCGGGGAGTTGACCGAACGCGAGCGCATCCGGTAAATGATTGACCCGTTCGAACCTCCGATAGCGCATGATGCGCGCCTTGCGAGCACCACGCTGACCATCGGCGGTGCTGGGCCGTTGCGCGAGCACGTATCCGCCGAGCCCGCTCGCGGCATCCTGGCTCAACTATGAGGGGTTTCAAAAAAGTGAAAATTTGGCCCGCCTTTGGAAAGATGACCGGGCCTTGGTGTAAAACGAGAGTTTCGACCCGAGCCCGATGGTAGTGAATGAAGCATTCCGCTATGGAGTCTTTCCATGATTCCCTCGCGCACGAGCAACACCCTAGATGTTCAGCACCATTCCTATTCATTCAATTTTGTTTTCGAATTCGGTCGGTTGCGGGAATTCCTGGAGACGTATTCCAAGGCAACTAATTGGGAATTGTTGGACTAATGTGAGACGCTTTTCGAGTTTGGGGCACCATACCGCCCCGACCAGATTTCCGATGCGCTTCTGCAACAAGCGCTGCAATAAGGTGAAAGACGGGCCGTGTTTGTTCTGACGACAACCGTACTGGTGCTGCTCATGAGCGCTTTCGTTTTATACGATGGCGTGGGCTCCTTCGGTTTTCTTTTTTTGGCAAGCAACTTCCTGTACCTGCTGATCATTCCCCTTGCCATCGATGGTTTCGACGTGGTCAGCGGCGCGTCTGCGGTTGTAGGGGAGGACTATTTCTTTGCGGTCCTGTTATATGTACTGTTCGTTCTTCTCGGCGTGCGGATAATGACACCTCTCAAAACCGTGACTGGAGTCGAACATCGCCTAGAGCTCCGACCCACAGGCCCTCATGTGGCGTATAAAAGAGCCCTTTTTCTTCTTTCTATCGTGCTTGTTTTTTATTCAATCGTCACAAGGAATATATTCGAGGGTGGCGAACTTTTGTTCACGATTCTCGGTTTCGATTTCCTTCTGGTTTATTACTTAATCACACGCAACGAGCGGTCCAAATTCAAGAACCTCATTTTCTTCATATCTTTGATGCTGCTCTTCCTGTTCGCGGGATTCAGATATCGTATTGCAATCCTCGTTCTCGCGGAGGCATTGGTTTTTCAGACGGCCCGAGGAACGGTATTTCGGAACCTAGTGTTTGTCGTTATGACCTTTGCTATGGTATTTGCGATGGCAGGCTTCGCGCAGTTCCGCTCCTATGGAAAACTCGATATCAGCAGCTTCCTTGAATTGCAATTTCGGCCACTTGAATATTTAATGCGGAGCGGCGAACAGACGGTGTCGATTTCGACAATTTCCGTCGTCGAGAACTTGGACTCAATTGAATTGGTAGGCATGGAAGCATTTGTGGTCACGGCGACACATTTCATCCCTTCGGCGATTTGGCCGAACAAGCCGCGTGTCACCTATTTGGACGCCTATTTCGATGTGACCGATGGCCTGGCGAATACGGGTACAGCGATGCACGATCTTGCGCAGGCGGCATTGATGTTCGGCATCGGCGGGCTTCCGTTGAGCGCCTTCCTGCTGGGTCTTGTGTACGGATTGCTATTCCGATGGGCAGTCAAACAAAGTCCGACTCCCCAGTTTACTGCGGCCTGTATTGTGCTCTTTGCGGTCTTTATTCCAACTCGAGGGTACCTTCCACAACAAGTCACCTGGGCGCTGACATTTGTTTTGCCGGTTGTCTTGTACCGACTTAGTAGCCGAATCGTCTGGCGTAAACGCGTCATCCGAACAGCGTAATGCTACTGTCCTCAAAACCCCTGATGGTGGGACCGTTATCCGGTGTGGTAACCGGTCAATTAGTAGCTTTCCGTGAAGCCTGTAATGCTCTCGGCGACACATGCGTCGCAGTGGATTCATCATTTTCCTCCGTCAGCAAATTGGCAAGCTACCCGCTTCGCCTGCTGATGGGAGCGATCCGTTCGCGAGGTCCGATCTACTTTACTAGTAGTCGCAGCAAAATCGGTTTTTTCTCACGAGACCTGCCAATCTTTCTAATCGCCGTCGCAACGCGACGGCCCCTGATCAACCACCTCCATGGCAACGACTTCACAAGGTTCCGTAACAGCTTCGGTAGAGGTCTTCGAAGCTTGGTGGATGCTTGTTACCAGCGTGTCGCGATTTCGTGCGCGCCCACGGCCTCGTTGTTGCGCCAATACGACCGCTACAAAGCTATGCGCCTCGTTAGTATTCCCAATTTCTTTTCGCCCGAGATCTCCGAGATGCCGATAATCAAGTCGTTGAACGGTCCGTTAGAGGTGATCTACCTGTCGAACCTGATGTATAGTAAAGGGTTCATCTTGGCGATTGAGGCTGTAGACCAACTGGTGGAAAGTGGAGTGTCGGCCCACTTGACACTCTGCGGCATGCCATTATCGGATGATTGCATGAGTTCCGCCGAGGTCGAAGATGTGCTGGCCACTCATCGCGCCAAACCGCACATCACTATAGCAGGTCCTGTGTATGGTCAGGCAAAGCTTGAGGCGCTGTCAAAGTCCCACGTCTTTGTGCTCCCCACAACTTATCAAACGGAAGCTAGTCCGATCAGTATTCTGGAAGCACTTGCAGCAGGATGTCAGGTGATTGCAACGCCTCAGGGAGCCATCCCTGAAATGCTGGAAGGTTTCCATGCCGATCTGCAGCCAGCCGAGTCAACAGCTTTTGCCACATCCCTAAAACGTGTGAACGAAAGAGGTCGCTCTTTTGAGTTCTGGCAGGAAAATCGCGACCGGGCTTTAGAAAAATTCACTTTGGCTCGTTATCACTCCAACATCCGTAAGGTCTTGAATAATGACTGATCCCGTTTTGAGCGTCGTCGTGCCGAATTTTAACGGCGGCCGGTTTCTTGAAGATTTGCTGACGCAGTTACGCGACATCGATGGCCGCGAACGCCTAGAGGTGTTGGTAATGGATGGGGGGTCGAGCGACAATTCGGCAGAGATTGCCCATGCGCTTGTGCACCGTCATGACGTCGTAATAAGCCAACCGGACGACGGACAAGCGGACGCAATCGCAAAGGGATTGGAGTTGGCGACAGGCAAATGGTTCATGTACCAAAACAGCGACGATCTGTTTAACATTCCCGTTCTCGAAGAATTCCTGCTAGAAGAAGCGCGTTTCGAAGGCTTTGACATCGTTGCATTCGATCAAGCGGTCAGCGAAATCGTAAGCGGCAATTGGAGGACGTATCTGGCTTTCGCCCACACACACCCGATTTTTTTTCAGCAGCTGTCACAAAACATATACTACACGAACCAGTCGACAGTTTACTTGACCGAAAAAGCCCGATCGATAGGGTTCGACGAGGCTAAGCAATTCGCGATGGACTATGATTTTGTTGTGCGTTTTTTTCGCACCATGCGCCCTAGCGTCGCCACCGTTCGTAAGGTGCTGGGGGTCCAGCGTTTGCACCCCGACACCAAGACCTCCAATATGGGGGATGTCTGCGCTGCTGAGACAGCAGAGATTCGGAATATGGAATTCTCCACTCTTGATTGCGTGTTCGGTGCTTTAAAGGCAACAGTTTACCATTTTGATAAGCGGGTGCGATCATTGTTCAACCGTCGTCTTCAAAAACTGGACTTTCCCTTGGCCGAAGACTTCCGCCAATCCATCGACATCAACGCAAACAACGAATTGGTCAAAGGAAAATAATATGTCACGAAAAGCGCTAATCACAGGGGTCACCGGCCAAGATGGTGCGTATTTGACAGAACTCCTTTTGGAAAAAGGATACGAAGTCCATGGGATTAAACGCCGCTCCTCGCTTTTCAACACCCAACGTGTCGACCATATCTATAAGGATCCTCATTTTAACAGTTCGCGCTTCCGACTACATTATGGCGATCTTACCGATACCTCGAACCTGACGCGGATTCTTTCTGAGGTCCAACCTGACGAGGTATATAACCTCGGCGCTCAGTCCCACGTAGCGGTAAGTTTTGAGGTTCCTGAATATACAGCCGATGTTGATGCGATCGGTACGCTACGCCTCCTTGAAGCAATCCGCTTCCTCGGACTCGAAAAGAAAACCCGTTTCTATCAGGCCTCGACGTCTGAACTCTACGGCTTGGTGCAGGAGACCCCGCAGAAAGAGACCACCCCCTTCTACCCCCGCTCGCCCTATGCGGTGGCTAAACTCTTCTCCTATTGGACTACCGTGAATTACCGCGAGGCCTACGGGCTTTACGCCTGTAACGGCATTCTCTTTAACCACGAAAGCCCCCGTCGCGGCGAGACCTTTGTAACTCGGAAGATCACCCGTGGCCTAGCCAATATCGCACAGGGACTCGAGCCCTGCCTTTACATGGGCAATATCAACAGTCTTCGCGACTGGGGCCATGCGAAGGACTATGTCCGCATGCAGTGGATGATGCTCCAACAGGAGGCACCCGAGGATTTCGTGATCGCCACCGGGCAGCAATACTCGGTGCGCGAGTTCTTACGCTGGACGGCCAAAGAACTCGGGCTCACTCTCGAATTCTCGGGAATGGCTGTGGACGAAATCGCGACTGTCACCGCCATCGAGGGTGACAAGGCCCCGGCCCTGAACGTAGGCGACGTGGTGATGAGGATCGACCCGCGCTATTTCCGCCCCTCCGAGGTCGAGACGCTTCTGGGCGACCCTTCAAAGGCCAAAGAGAAGCTCGGCTGGGAACCACTGATCACCGCCCGCGAAATGTGTGCCGAGATGGCCGCCGAGGACCTAAAGACCGCGCGGCGTCATGCGCTGCTGAAGGATCACGGGCTCGAACTGCCTGTCTCGGTCGAAGGCTGAGGGAGCGGCCATGCGCAAAATCTATGTTGCAGGGCATCGGGGCATGGTCGGCAGCGCCATCCTGCGTCGTTTGAAGGCGCGCAAGGATGCAGGTGAAGACCTGAATCTGATCTCACGAACAAGTGCTGAACTCGATCTGACCGACCTAGCGGCGGTGCGGGACTTCATGCAGTCCGAACGCCCCGATCAGGTGATCCTGGCGGCGGCCAAGGTTGGTGGAATTGTAGCCAACAACAGCTACCCTGCGCAGTTCATATATGAAAACCTGATGATCGAGTGCAACGTGATTCATCAGGCCTATGCCGCAGGTGTGCAAAAGCTGTTGCAGTTGGGATCAAGTTGCATCTACCCCAAGTTTGCCGAGCAACCGATGCGCGAGGATGCGCTCCTAACAGGCGTGCTTGAGCCAACGAACGAGCCCTACGCCATCGCCAAGATCGCCGGGATCAAGTTGTGTGAAAGCTACAACCGGCAATTTGGCACGGATTACCGCTCCGTCATGCCAACAAATCTCTACGGCCCCGGCGATAATTTCCACCCTGAGAACAGCCATGTCCTGCCGGCGCTCATTCGCCGGTTTCATGACGCTGTGCAGAACGGAGCCGACGAAGTGGTGATCTGGGGTACTGGTACGCCGATGCGCGAGTTCCTGCATGTCGACGACATGGCGGCCGCGTCTTTGTTCATGATGAATTTGGACGTCGAGACCTACAAGCGCGAGACAGATCCGATTCTCAGCCATATCAACGTGGGCTCAGGAACCGATGTCACAATTCGCGAACTGGCTGAAACCGTCGCACGCGTGACTGGATTCAAAGGTCAGCTCACGTTCGATCGCTCGAAACCGGACGGCACACCGAGAAAACTGTTGGATGTCAGCCGTCTGGCACGCCTGGGCTGGACGTCTTCCATCTCCCTGGAAGATGGTATTCGCGCTACCTATGACTGGTTTCTTAAACAGCGCGAAGAAGACCTGCGCGAAAAATGAATTAGGGTTCTTTCCATGATCACACCTGTTCTTCTGTGCGGCGGCTCAGGCGCCCGTCTTTGGCCTCTGTCGCGGAAATCCTACCCGAAGCAATTCGTACCTTTGGTTGGCGAGACGACGCTTTTTCAGGCTTCCGCTCTGCGAATGACCGGGGAGGGCTTTGAGGCGCCCCTCGTCCTCACCAACTCCGACTTTCGGTTCATCGTGGGTGAGCAACTGGCCGAAATCGGCATCGACCCAGGTGCCATCCTGATTGAGCCGGAGGGGAGAAATACCGCGCCTGCGGTGTTGGCCGCGGCGCTATGGCTGCAAAAGATTGATCCCGAGGGTCTCATGTTGGTAGCACCGTCGGACCACGTGGTACCGGATGCGGCTGCGTTTCGCGCAGCCGTTCAGGCCGGAGCCAATGCCGCACGAGCGGGCCAGCTCGTGACCTTTGGCATCACCCCTACGTATTCCGAAACAGGCTACGGCTATCTGGAGCTCAACGAAGCACCAGACCCACATGTTCTATCCGTAGTTCCGCTCAACCGGTTCATAGAGAAACCAGACTCTGCGCGCGCAGAACAAATGATAGCCGCGGGCAATTACCTGTGGAATGCAGGTATCTTCCTGTTCTCTGTCAAGACCATTCTGGAGGCTTTCGAGACCTACGCCCCCGATCTGGTTCTGCCCGTGCGTGCGGCGGTGGACAGGGGCAAGCCAGATCTCGGTTTCCTGAGGCTCGATCCCGAGGCTTGGGCAGACGTATCGGACATCTCAATCGACTATGCGGTTATGGAGCGTGCCAACAACTTGTCGGTCGTACCTTTTTCGGCAGGCTGGTCGGATCTCGGAGGCTGGGACGCGGTCTGGCGCCAGTCAGCGCGGGACGGGCGCGGTGTGGCGACATCCGGGCCAGCTACCGCGATTGACTGTGACGATACGCTGCTGCGCTCCGAGGATGGCGGGCTTGAGGTCGTGGGCATCGGCCTGCTGAACATCATCACGGTGGCGATGCCGGATGCTGTACTGGTTGCGGACGCATCGCGAGCCCAGGACGTGAAGCTGGCGGTCGCCGCGCTGAAAGACAAGAAGGCGAAACAAGCCACCCTCTTGCCAAAGGATCACCGCCCTTGGGGCTGGTTCGAAAGTCTCGTGATCGGGGATCGGTTTCAGGTGAAGCGCATCGTTGTGCATCCCGGCGCGGCCTTGTCTCTGCAAAGCCACCACCACCGGGCCGAACACTGGATCGTGGTCGAAGGCACGGCGAAAGTGACAATCGACGAGCGCGAAGAGCTTTTAAGCGAAAACCAGTCGGTCTACATCCCTCTCGGCGCCGTCCATAGAATGGAGAACCCTGGAAAAGTCCCGATGGTTCTCATCGAAGTCCAGACAGGGTCATATCTCGGCGAGGACGACATCATCCGATATGAAGATGTCTACGCGCGGGATTGAAATCGTCTTGAGCCTCATGCCCAAACATTGTGCTCTGCGTGCTCCAGGTAGCGCGACAGGATATTCACCGACTTCCATCCGCCCGCTCGCATGATGGCCGCCGCGTCATATCCCGCACAAAGCAGATCCTGAGCCGCGCCGACGCGGAGTGAATGCCCGCTGAAGCCGTCGATTTCTTCACGATCCAGACCGGCTTTCTTTGCTGAACTCTTGATCAGGCTCTTGACAGAGGTCGTACTCAGACTGCGTTCAAGCGCCTTGCCATGGTAAATCGGACAAAAGAGGTAGGTGATATGCGGTCCGCGCCAATCCAGCCAGTCTCGAATGAGGCTGGCTGTTTTCGTTGAGGTGAAGGCGATCCGACCTTCCCCGAATGGATCCGCCTTGCTCCTGCGTATGATCACATGCAGGGTTTCGTCCTCCCTGAACGCCACGTCTTGGCTTGTGAGGGCGACCAACTCGGACCGGCGCGTGAGCAGTTCATAACCCAATGACAGCATGGCGCGGTTACGTAGGCCCAATGGGCTATCTGGTTGAACTTCCAGAAACGCGTCGAGGTACTTTCGAGTCAGGCCCTTTGCCTGCTTCGGCCGGGTGAATTTCGCACGGCGGATCCGGCGGAAGGTAATGTTGATGTCTTCATCCCAAGTCGGATCGGGCAACCGCAAGAGGCGGTGCGCTTTGCGGATGGAGCTATGACTGAATCTGGTGTTTGGGCGGTTTGAAGGTTGGCGGCGTATCTGGTTGATTTGTTGTTGCGAGACAGCATGCCAACCAAAGGAGATACACCACCATGGAAACGACTAACATTGTTGATTTTGCACGTCGAGACGGGATGACGGATGCGCTGACGGAACTGTTGAGAACGGGGGCACAGCAATTGATCGCGACAGCAGTTGAGGCTGAGTTTGCCGGTTATCTGGCGCAATTTACTGAGTTGCGCACTGAGGCAGGTCACGCGGCTGTCGTGCGCAACGGGCATCATCCGGCCCGGCCGTTTCAAACTGGCATTGGCCCTGTGAACGTGCGCATCCCAAAGATCCGCTCAAAGGATGGCACCCCGGTGACTTTCCGCTCGGCCCTGGTCCCGCCCTATGTGCGCAGAACCAAGACGCTCGAAGCGGCCTTGCCCTGGCTCTACCTCAAAGGAATTTCCAGCGGCGAAATGGGTGCGGCTCTCATGGTTCTTCTCGGGCCCGATGCGGCGGGATTGTCAGCGAATTCTGTGTCGCGTCTCAAGCGCGATTGGGCCAAGGAATACGACGGCTGGAAAGACGCTGCGTTCGATGACGAGCCAATCGTCTATATCTGGGCTGACGGCGTCCACAGTGGCCTTCGCGGAGAGGATGACAAGCTTTGCGCCCTTGTGATTATTGGGGTCACAGCCCGTGGCCAGAAGCGGTTCTTGGCTATCGAGGATGGGGTGCGCGAGTCCACGCAGAGTTGGCGCGAGGTTCTGCTCAGCCTCAAAAGCCGGGGAATGAATGCCCCCAAGCTGGCCGTAGGGGACGGTGCCATGGGGTTCTGGGCCGCCATGGATGAAGTCTATCCTGAGACCCGCCAGCAGCGTTGCTGGCAACACAAAACGATGAACGTGCTCAACTGCTTGCCCAAGTTGTCACAGCCAAAGGCCAAAGCCGCGATCCACAACATCTGGCAGGCCGAGACCAAGGATGATGCGGAAAAGGCGTTCGATTTGTTTATCAAAATATACGAGCCCAAATATCCCAAAGCCACGCTGTGCCTGCAAAAGGACCGCGAAGAGCTGATGTCATTCTTCGACTTCCCCGCCCAACATTGGCAGAGCATCCGCACCAGTAATCCAATTGAATCGGCGTTCGCCACGATCCGCCATCGCACCAAGCGCTCAAAGGGCTGCCTGTCACGCGAAGGCATGCTGCACATGATGTTCAAGCTGGGACAATGCGCTGAGCAAAACTGGAGGAAGCTACGCGGCTTTGATTATCTGGCCAAAGTCATCACAGGCATCACGTTCAAAGACGGAATTGAAACCACCAAACCCGACCAGATCGCCGCATGACCGGCAAACCTCAAACACCAGATTTGACAATAACTCTTGCGGATGGCGTAAAGGCGACGCCGAACCGTTGACGGCGCCTTACCCGGTGCCTGATCTTCCAAAAATTGGCACACATCGGACACGGTGGTGGGAAATGGCTCCAGCCCATTCCCCAAGCACCAGTTTTCAAAAATCTCGATGTCTGCGTAGTATGATTTCAGGGTCGACGGCGCATAGGCGCCCTCAAGTCGCTTGAATTCGGATTTCCAATCGCTGACTATAGGCATATTAGTGCTCACTTTACGTACTAATATACACATTTAACGCACTTTTGGGGCGACTTCAAGTGATCACTGGTTCACAAATTCGGGCTGCACGTGCCGCTGTCGGCATGTCGGGTGCTGAACTCGCTGAAAAATCCGGAATTTCCTTGAGAACGGTTACCAAGATTGAAGCGGTCAATGGTCTACCTGACGCCCGCATTTCGACAGTCACGAAACTGAAGTCGGTTCTCGAATCCGCCGGCATCGAATTCATCGGCACGCCGGATAGCGCCCCCGGCATTCGTATACATGGTGGCTTGTCAAAGGCGTGACCAGACCTGCACGCAACCAATCGAGCAGCCGGAGAAGCACCTTCAAACGGCATGCCCTTGCGCTAATGGCGACAGGTGGGCTGGCCACCATGATTGCCTATCTTACCCTGTCCCCACCAAACCCAGACCTGGGTGGTTTCCTCTCGGACAAAACCTACCACGTCATCGCTTTCGCTGCTTTGGTGTTTCCAACTGCGCTGCTCTATGCGCGTAGCCTGTTTTGGGTTTTACCCGCGGCGGTACTATTCGGTGGATCCATCGAACTCATCCAACCCTATGTCGGGCGTGCGAGGGAGATGGCGGATTTTTTGGCAGACGTTCTGGGCGCGGGATTTGGTGTGACACTCGGGCTGACGATCCGCGCTTTCCTCCATACACGCGTAAGGCGCCGGGCGGCCGCAACCCCTCAAATCTGAATTCATCGGCAATTCTTCGCAGTCTCACAGTCAAAACTTGCATTGCAGAACATAAGGTAATACATACTGGAGTACATATTTTGGAGGCCGCCATGACCAAGCTGCTCACGACCCACATCGCCACGATGACGGAAATGCGCGAGCCGCATAAGGTTCTCGAGCGCTCGGGCGGCAAGCCCGTCGCTGTTTTGAAGAACTCGGCGCTAGTGGGCTATTTCGTGCCGGCGGAAGCGGTGCAGGAGACGGAGAGCCGCGTCGCCACGCGCGAAGAGGTCTTGGACCACCTCAAAAATAGCCGTGAGCGGGTTCAGCCGATCCTAGATTACCTAAAGGACAAGTAGAGGTGTTCAGACTGCTGTCCCCTGACCTGGTCGAGCTCATTCACGGTGACGTCCTGAACCCCGGCGAGCTTGCCGGGCGCGCCCGCGACAAATCGCTGGAGGGAGCCTTGTCGCGTATCGACAACCGGCTGGCCTATGGCATGACCGAAGATATTTTTGCGCTGGCGGCGTTCTACGCGGAAGCGATCGCGCAGGGCCATTGTTTTAACGATAGCAACAAGCGCACCGCATTCCGATCCATGTATGCTGTTTTGGCGCTCAACGGCGTGGACATCTCGTTTGGGACCGAAGATGTCGCTGACCGCATTATTCTGCTGGCACAGGGCAATTTGACATCCGAGGACCTGACAGACTGGCTGCGGGCCTTGGCGGCCGGGGCGAACCGATAGCCCGGAACGATGAGGGCTTACCTCATCGCCTGTTCTGCACCGTGCTATGGCTGCGGGGACCTCTGGCGCGCCCGTGAGGTGCCTGCCCGCGGCCTCTCAAATGGCAAGCCCGCAAGAGCCTTGGCGCGCGCAACCTGGCGCTAAGACGGACAGGCTGTACGCCTGATGACAAGATAATGTGGCACTGCTTGCATTTGAATCAATATTTGGGTATTCTACTAAATCCTGGGAAGGCAAGTTTCAGGAAACGGAAATGGCATCAGAGGCAAACCCCAACACCGCGCACACGCCGCAGCAAAAGCTCCATGAGCTGATCCCGCCGCAAAAGCTGTTTCCGGACGAGGACCCAGTTGTGTTTCAGGGTCTTCGATCGGCTTTGCTGCAGGATCTGGTGCCGGTTTCGGCTTACGAGCGTGTACTCGCCGAAAACCTCGTGTCCTTGGAGTGGGAGTCTCTGCGCTGCCGCAACCGCCGCGACGCGCTGATCTGGGCGGAATACAGAACCCAGGCAATCAACGCCTTTCAGGATGGCCTGTTCTATTCATTTTTAGCTACTGAGCCGGACCCCAAAGCGAAAGCGCTTGGTTTCGATCTCGTCGGTTCCGATCCAGAGAAACGCACCGTGGCTGAAAGCAAACTCGCGGAACTCGAAATATCACCGACCGAACTCCTGGCGAAAGCCTGGGCAAGTGTCGCCAGGCTGATTGACCCCCTGGAACGTATGCTGGCCGAGATCGAACCGCGCCGCAGAAAGCTCCGCGCAGACTACGACCGTCTCATCGCCCTGTCCGTCCTTCCAATCAACGATTTTGACGTGCTGCCGGCATGACGACAGACCGACAACGGGAGGCCAACAGACGCAACGCGCAGAACTCGACGGGTCCTAGGAGCCGTGCGGGCCGGGCCAAGGCGTCGCAAAACGCGCTCAAACACGGGCTGACCACATCCCCGGCCGCGGAGCCGATCCGGCGCTTTTTTCGCATTATCCTGTCTGATCCAGACGCGCAGCCGGACCCGTTCGACACCGACCCTTTGCGGCGCGCAGCCCTTCGTCTGGCGGAAGCCGAGGCGCGACGGGAGCGGACTGAACACGTCGAAGCCGAACATCTGGCCGATATGACCGAGCGCGCGCTGAAACAGGGTCGCCGAACACTCCTGGAATTGGGCAAAGCGGGCGTCGATGATCCTGAATTTCTCAAAGTTCTCATCGAAAACGAGCCCGACCCGGTCCAACGACAAGGATTGCGTATTCTTCTCGCCGCCAATCCGCATCGCTCGAGCCCGCTACTCCAGAAGCTGAAATCGCTGCGCCGTTATCGGCGATCGGCGGAGGCGGAACGGAGGCGGGCGCTGCGGGACTGGCTGGCGCTAAGCGAGGCGGAGGTCGTAGAAAACAAGGAATTCCGAAACGAAGCCAATTTCGCGTTAGAGTTGAATTTCTGACGAAGGTCTTTTCTAAACTACTGTTATTAAATACTTTTATCTGATACCCCTGCTCTGAACTAGCCCTCCCCCCGACTCAAATGCCCGATAACGTGCACTTATGTCCATTAAAGTTGCTTCTCAGATGGCCAACGCTCGATAACACCTCACGCCAATCGACGTTATCGAGACTTTGCCCCCTGACACTGAATTTTGAGCGCGCGCTTTCGGGCGTGCTTTCGCACACAACCAGAGATTATGCTCGGCCATCTCTAGATATCGTCCCCAGAATGTTGATCGACTTCTCGGACGGGCTTAAGGGCATTTTTGGTAAGGAGATCAACCGCGACCAGATTGGGCGGCTGCAGGGGTGAAAGTTGATCGCATGCGGACCGCGTAGCCCACGACGTGGGGCGCCTTATACGTTTGTGACCACCGATGCGCATTCCTTGTGACGTTTGATTTGGAAAGCTTGCGCGACTTGCCGGATCGAGAGAAGTTGGAAGATGTCGGGTCAACAGAATAATAACTGCGTCTTCAGCCAATGAGCAAATGGCGGATCATCTATTGAGCAAATGGCTGGCTGCCTAATAGACAAATAGCGGAACTTCTATTACACAGATCGCAGACAGCCTTTCAGCGTGGCTGCCGACAGTGAGGTGAAGGAGATGGTAGGTCCATGACTGAGACAGAGGCATACCTGCCGAGACACCTTGTTGTCGAACTGGAAGAAGCCATAGCTTCTGCGCGCGTGGTGAACCTCATTGGACCCAGACAGGTTGGCAAGACAACGCTTGTTAGGGATTTGTTCGGGCATGGCCGCTTTATCACACTGGATGACGTAGCAGTCTTGTCAGCCATGGAGGCGGATCCAGAAGGACAGCTCGCCAGCCTGATGCAGGATCTGGGGCAGGCTCCGCTCATTATCGACGAGGCTCAACGGTCCAAGAAGTTGGCGCTTGCGATCAAGAGGGTAGTCGATACGGACCGACGTAAAGGCCAATTTGTTCTCACCGGCTCTTCTAACATATTTACGACCACTGACGTGGCTGACTCGCTGGCAGGCAGGATGCGCACGCTGAAGCTCTGGCCCTTGTCGGTGGCTGAAATCAAAAGTGGGCCAGTTAGCCACCTAGTGGACTGGGCGATGCAAAAAAATCCGAACCTCGGCCAGATATCTGATCCAGAACCACTCGCCCGCAGCGACTATATTGATCTGATTTTGGCCGGTGGGTTTCCAGAAACCAGAACACTGCCCCTGCGATCACGGCAACGCTTATATCGCGATTACATTGATGCCGTGGTCGAGCGAGATGTGGCCGACATAACGCCAGTTCGAAAGCCGGATGCTTTGCGGGTTTTGATTGATCAGATGGCTGCGCGATCCGCACAAGAAATCAATACCTCTGAACTTGCCAAATTGACAAAGCTGCAACGTGTGACTGTCGATCAGTACCTTGATATCCTTATTCGCCTTTCGATGCTTACAAAACTCGGAGCCTGGACATCAGGCGAAGGCAGACGTGAGATCAAACAGCCCAAGTATCATTTTGTGGATTCTGGGATCGCCTGTGCGTTGCGCCGCTTCACCGACGCGACGTTTGCGATAGACGATACACCGCAAGCTTTAGGCGGGCTATTGGAGAGTTTTGTCGCAGGCGAATTGCAGCGCGCTCTTCCTTTGCAGGATTCCGATTATCGGCTTTATCATTGGCGCAGCTCTGAACAGCGCGAGATTGATATTTTGATCGATGGAGGCAATCATCTGGTCAACGTCGAAGTGAAATCATCTGCTTCGGTAAGCCATGACGATTTCAAGCATCTGAAGTGGTTCTCAAAAGAGGGACCTGGTCGGACCAAGCTTTGCACGGGTATAGTGTTCTATCTGGGTCAGGAAAAGCTCTCGTTTGGCGGTGGAAATTATGCGTTGCCGGTGAGCGCCCTTTGGAGCCTAGTTACGCTTTAACCGTATTACGACTGTCCTTGCTCAACGGCGTAGGAACGATACCTGGCGGGAAGCATGCGTAATTGGGCTGACCCTGCACTGAGGTCGAGCTCCCGTTAAGATCACAGAATGACTGTGAACAAGGGAGACAGAGAATGGAATACTATGTTATACTAACCCGCCTAATCATTGACCTATGGTCGCCCAGTTTAGAGTTGCGATCGATTTAATGCGTCCGGTTTCGGCGGCCAAGCGGTTCCAGGCATCGCAACACGCATCGACGATGGCATCCCAGTTCTCGAACACTGGGTTTGAGATGTAGGTTTGTCGCAGGTACTGCCAGATGTTTTCCACCGGGTTCAGTTCCGGCGAATAGGGCGGCAGGAACAGGATCGAGAGGTTTTCCGGGATGTTCAGGGTGCCGGACTTGTGCCAGCCCGCTCCGTCCATAATGACAACACCGTGGCCATTGGTGGCAACGGACACCTGCCATGCCCGCCGCCAGGCTGGGGCGATGGAGGCGTATTTTCCGGCCCATTTTTCCTCGAAAGCATCCAGCTCGACGGCAGCCTGTTCGGCCGTTGCCGCCCCGTAAATCCGGCGGAGATCGATGGCCACGGTCTTGCGGTCCTTCCAGGCGCAGAAGTTCAGCGAATGGCGCACGAGATGGACGATACAAGTCTGGACGGTGGCCTCAGGGAAAGCTGCTGTGATCGCTTCTGGAAAGCCCTTGAGGCCATCCACGACCGCGATGAGAATATCCTGCACACCACGGTTCTTCAGTTCATTCATCACTGACAGCCAGAATTTGGCCCCCTCGTTGTCGGTGTCAACGCCGGACTAAAACTAACCCAGATCGGTGTGCTTGAAATCATCGCCTTTGTAGAGCAGTTGCGCGTGAGCCGCCTTGGCACAGGCATAGGCAAAACAATCGCCCATATTCAATTGCGCTACATGGCCTGCGAGTTTGCCATAGGCTAAGGCCGCGTCCCGCGCGCCTTTGCCAATCGACTCAGTGATATGGATCTCGCTCGCGCCGACTTCCGCAAGAAGATCGGCAACGAGCCCTTCAGCCGTCTTGTGATGCTCTGCCGTCATTGCCGTCGCGCCTGCGCTGCGGGCCATTTGCGATGCTAGGGAAATCACCGCTTCAAATCGTGCAATGGGTGACGTAAGAACTTTGCCCTTCGTCGCCTCAAGAGCCGTGAGAAAACCAGCCGACTCCGGCTCGCTTTTCAGGACTGCGACAATCGCCGAGGCATCGACAAACATCACAAGCCTCCGGAAAGCTCATCCATCAGCACTTTGTCATCAAAGCCATCCGGGCCAAGACCAGCCGCCCGCGCACGGGATTGTAGGCGGGCCACCCGCTGGGTCAGGGTTTCGTACTGCTCAAGAGCCGTGATCTGTGCCTCCAAAGCCCGACGCACGGCGTCGGTTTTGTTCGCACCCATCAGATGCGCAAGCTTGTCAGCCATTTCATTGACAGCGTTGTCTCGGATGAATAGAGGCATGCGAATATCTCCAAATGAATATGCAAGATATGCCAAACGGGATATCTCGTCAAGGTCCGTCAGTCGCACCAATTTTCACGTCGCCCGCCCTCAAAGAGACGCGTCAAGCGCTCCCGACAGCCTTGACAGTTATCGCATGACTTCTCACATTGCCCCGTGGAACGCGGCTCAGATCAATTGCCGATGTTGGCCACGGTTGGCGCCATTTCGCGACTTTAATCCCCGATAACGTGAATGGTGCCGAGGCGCAAACGCCCGATGGTAATGGTTATTCGGAGTCAGTAAGGAAATTCTTGAAACACCTGAACACCTCCGTAAACACCCTCGAACTCGCGCTTTGACGCCTGCACTGCGGGTTTTTGGCCCTTCGGCGCGGCTTTTGGCCTGATTTTCTCTGATCCAGGCGTGTCCTTGGGCTTATTGGACCGCCTTGGCCGTCATGCGGGCAGGCTTCGCCTGTCGAGCCAGCACCAGCGTTTCATATTGTAACCCATGTTGGCGAGGGTGATCGCCGCTTTCGCACGCGCCAGGCCGATTGTCCGGATCGCCAGGCGCATCGGTCCCTTGAGATGGGCGAACGGGTGTTCGACATGAGCCCGGTTCGCCGACTTCCTGGCATTCGCCCTCGCGGTGCGCTTTGGCATCGGTTTACCTTTCGGTTTTTTGCGGTGGATGCGACTGACCTTACCGATGCGCGTCAGGAACCGTTCGTTCTCCGCTGAGCGGTAGGCGCTGTCCATTGGCCTCTCGGCGATTGCAGGCAATCGCCGAGAGGCGGCCCAGACATCCAAGGCCGTGTTCTCCGGATCGATCAACCCCTCGCGCAGTCTGGCACCGTCATGCGCCGCCGCGTCGGTGATGATCTGGCGGCAGATTACGCCGTGTCGCCGGTCGATCGAGATGTGGGATTTGTAGCCGAACGTCGGGATGGCTATATCGATTTGCGGCTTGCCGTCGACTGTCGGTTTTGCCTTGGAGAACTTCATCGTCCAGCCACTGGCCGGCAGTGGTTTGCCTGGCAAACCAAGAGGGGGCATCGATCGCTGCAATCACTGTTCGAGTCGCTCTGGCTTAACCGCGTCTTAGTCGCTGTTGACCTAGCAGCAAAAGGTATATACGTTAGGGATATACTCAAACAATCCCAGCGGAGTGGCGTGCATGGAACGCGGTTCGGTCTTCATGAACAACAAGACACAGGCAATCCGGTTGCCGAAATCGATGCGGCTGCCGGACGGAACGAAGTCGGTCGACATCGAAAAGCGCGGCCGAGCTTGGGTCATCGTGCCGAGCGACCAAGGCTGGGCGCAATGGTTCGAAGAAGCCGATGTCAGTCCCGACTTCATGGACGACCGGGACCAGCCAAGCGCGCAGGAACGCGTGGCTCTCTGATGCTAAGGTTCATGCTTGATACCAACATCCTCATCTACACCATAAAGCGCAAGCTGCCCGCGGTGCGGGAACACTTCGAACGCCACAACGGCGAAATGTGTACGTCATCAGTCACCGCAATGGAGCTCTTCTACGGGGCCCACAAGTCCCAAGCCGTGCGTCGGAACCTGGACGCCGTCGAGGGCCTGCTCGCACGCCTGGACGTATTGGACTTTGATGTCGCTGCGGCCGAACATTCCGGCGAGCTGCGCGCCTCGCTCGCGCAGCGCGGAGAACCCATAGGACCCTACGACACCATGATTGCCGGTCATGCACGGTCACGGGGTTTGACATTGGTTACAAACAACCTGTCGGAGTTCCGTCGTGTGAGCGGGTTGAGGTTGGAGAATTGGACGGACAGTGTCTAGGGGACCAAAAGTGTTTCGAGTTTAACTTGAATCAGAATTCGCTGCCTCTCTATCAGCAAGATACTGATAGAGAACGATTTCTGACAAATGATGTTGCAACGAAAAACCGAAACGCTGTAGTAGGATTGCTCGCCGTCTGCACGAACACCAATCACAACTTATCCGAGTCAAACCGCCGATAACGTGCCCCCCAAAGCGCGGCTCAAACCGAAAACTGGTCAATATCTCTCCGGCGCGTTGGCCCTTATTGCTCCGGGATTGGCAGGCGGGTATTCGAGGCAATCAGGGTCGCCAGTCACTCCGTCGACCATGGCGCACGTGCAGAACGTGAACGGCCTCGCCCGTGATCGTGAAATACACCCTCCAGCGGGTTGCGCGCCCGTATAGAGCGCGGCGGATTTCAACATCGAACTCGGCGGATTCCGGCGCAATGGCGTGGGAGTCCGGCATCACGGCCAGGCCAAGGATCAGTTTGCGCATGGCTGTCAGCCATTCCTCGGCGGCGCGGGGATTGCGTTCTTGAAGCCATGCATAGCCCTGCCGGATATCATCCGCCGCCTTGGGCGTGACGATAACACGATATTGCTGGGCCATCAGGAGGCGATATAGTCAAACAATGCGGAGGCTTCAATGCCCTCGCCAGCGCGCGCCTGATCCAGCCCCTTGCGAATGCTCGCAACGGTCTCTGCATAGTCGATCTGGTCCTGCATATCTTGCCAGGCGGCTGCGTCCATGACCACGACCGACGGCTTTCCGTTCACCGTCAGCACCGACGGGCGACCGGTTTCCTTGAGGCGGGCAACAAAGCGCGAGGTCTCGCGTTTGAACTCGGTGAGGGGGCGGATGTCCTTGGTGATATCCATCGTGTGGCTCCTGATCGCGCACCTAATTAGATGCTAATATAATGCGCAAACAGGGCCGAGTCCAGTCGGGTTCAGGAGGCGATCTTGTGCGTTCTTCCGCGCTCTTCAACCTTTTCCAAGGTGATGGTCAGCCCCAGCTTTTCTTGAGGACACCAGGCATTGAATCCCTGGCAGACTGAGCCCATCCGCCGGTGGCTGCGACAATTTCCGCGATAGTTGCGCCATCGCGAGCTTTGCGCATCTCGATCAGCTGGGCCTGTTTCGTGCCCGTTCGGATTTTCGGCTCGGGTTGGACGGGATCGGGCTGCGGCGTGTCCGGTTCAAACTCGATGGCCGCAAGCCCCGCATCGGTAGTGACCAGCGTGGTGCCATGATCGTCCCGCGGCGGAAGCGCCTCAGGGAACGCAACGAGGCGCTCGATTGCCGGGTTTCCGGGCGCGCGGCGGCGTGGATCCTCGGAGTGGACCGCTGGTCTGAAAAACAATGGGATGAGTTGGAGCGGCAGGTGGCGGCGCCGGGCGCTGACGCCGACACAGGAGCTGTGACCGTAGCGCATCCAAGCCGCCCCGCAAGCCAGCGCCGTTCCGTGCGCTCCAATTATATGAGGTAGCGTATCAGCCGTTGAGGGTGCGCTGCACGATCCGGGGGTCTTTGGCGATCATTGCCAGCAAGACACGCGCGGGTCCGTCGGGGCGACGGCGGCGGTATTCCCAGTTGAGGAGCGTGCCTTTCTTGACACCGATGCTTTTGGCGAATTCCGCCTGCGAAAGGCCGGTGCGGGCACGAATGGCCTGCACGTCCGGCTCCGGAATGTCGATCTCGTGGATCAATGCCGGGCCTTTGCCCCCGGCATGGACGAGCGCCTCTTTCAGGCCTTGTTCGATGCTGTTGAATGCGTCGCTCATCGCTTGCTCCTGTAGGTTTCGGTAAGCGCCTTGCCGAGGGTTTTGATGGCCTCGGTTTCGGCTTTGCTCAGGTTGGCCTTCTCGTTTTTGGCGAAGACCGTGATCAATATGACTGGTGTGCCGGCTTCCGGGCTGAAGACATGGATCACCCGGAAGCCACCGCTTTTGTCGGCACCGGAACGCGCGAAGCGAAACTTGCGAACGCCGCCGCCGATGGAAACGCCACTCATCGGATTGCGGGCAACGAAATCGATCACTTCCGTGCGCTCGGCATTGCTCATGATCGCCCGGGCGCGGCGCTGGAATTCGGGCATCTCGACAACGGCTACAATGGTCATGACATCAAATATGTGTCATTGGCCTATGTGTCAATGGCTAATCTCGCGGGAGAACATGGCCACATTGGCAGACCTTCAAACCCGCCGCGAGGCACTGGCGGCCTCGCGCGCCAGCGGTGGGCCCGGGTCAGCTATGATGGCAAGACAAAACCCGCAACGTTATCGAGCGCACCTTCTACCGCTTCAAGGACTTCAGGCGGATGGCCACACGGTTCGACCGAAACATCTGCTCATATCTTTCCGCGCTCTGTATCGTCGCTACGGTCGTCTGGTGGGCGTAAAGAGTCCGAACCCTAGTCACGCAAAACTCACCATGCCCTAATTCAGGAGCTGTCTGCCTTCAGAAAAGCGCCACGTCTTCAGGCGCGAAAAACGCGAAATCTTCGGCACCGATGACGCCAGAGGTCACATCATCTGTCGTATACCCGTCGAGCACGAAGGACCCGGTGCCGTAATTCACGATAAGCCCGTCGAACCCATCGAAAACCTGAGCGTCAGAAAAAGTCAGGTCAGCGAACCCCGTCGCCCCGTCGACGAACAAAACAATTGTATCTGTGCCATCGTCGAAGTCCCGGACCCTGTCGCGCCATCCGTCATGGTCCAGGAACACAAAGGCATCCGCGCCGGACCCCCCGACAAGATTGTCCCATCCGTTGCCGCCATAGAGGGTGTCGTTGCCGGAGCCACCGCGCAGATGGTCGTCATCCTTGCCACCTGCGAGAAAATCGTCATCGGCGCCGCCAAACAGACGGTCTTTGCCATCGCCGCCAAAAAGCTCGTCGCTGCCATTGCCGCCTTTCAGAACGTCGTCTCCGGCCTCGCCCCGGAGGGTGTCGTCGCCCCTATTGCCGTAAAGATAATCGGTCCCGTCGCGGCCATAAGCAAGGTCGTTTCCGGCCCAACCGTTGATCTGGTCATTGCCGTCGCTTCCGCAAAACGGCGAGCATGTCTTGGATTGATTTTGGAAATTGGCAAACCCGCTTTGCCCAGAGCACGCTCGAAGGATCTGTGATAAGGTCCAGTTGGTTCAAAAACGACTCGCTCTACTTTATCTTCTCTGGCCCAGACGATGAATGTTGAATATCCCGCTTGGTCGTTCAAGAATTGTCTGTGTTCACCGGTTGAAGATCGGTATGCATCCAGGGTTCCTTTGGAAACATCGACGCCAATCGTGTCCTTTGTCATTTCTGTTTATCCTATGCTTGTCATACGAGCCTTGATGCTCAGGTATCCGTTCAGGTCATGCAGAATTGGCAGGGGCGATCATTCTCGCGCTCGGTTCTTAGCACAACCAGCGGCTTCTCGATCCGCACCCCGCCGCCGAACAGGGCATCTCGAGATCCCAACGGCAGTCCATCCATAACGGAAGGGCCAAGAAAACTATAAGACAAGCGGCTTCGTTCAATCCCACACGATTCAATCAGACTCGAAATTGCTCTATTCGGGATTTCTGTCTTGTCTGGGGTGGTGCGCTCGGACATACGCCTTCAAAACCGCCGCCATTCTGGCCGTGTAGCCCTTGGGATCACTGCCCTTGAAATAGTCGATGGTTTCCTCGTCCACGCGCATGGTCACAACGGGCTTTTGCGCAGGTGTTTTGATCTCGGCATTCGCCCAAAATTCTGCGTCCAGTTCGGGGATGTCGCTATAGTCGATATCCTCGTCACGGATCGCGTCGAACCTCTTCAAGTCCGCCTTTGGCGTCTTGGGCGGGTTCTTAGGGTCTAGGGTATGTTTAATGGTTGCCATGTCGTTTCCTTTCTCGTTCGTTGCCCTTTCTGGCTGAAATAATGCGGATGGTCTGGGTCGCCTCGTCCTCGGTGGACACCACCACATAGAGGCGGTTGTCGATCAGGCCGAAAGTCAGATGCCGTTCCTCGCCATAGTCAAACCGATCATCCACCACGGTCACGCGATCAGGGTCGGCAAAAACCTTCATTGCGACCTCGAACCGTATTCCGTGCTTCTTTTGGTTTATCTCGGCCTTGTCGGCGTCCCATTCAAAATTCATCTCAACCTCAATGAATGTATTGTATTACACTTTGTATTACAAGTCACTGGGTACATATTCCTATACCCTACCCCTTTTGTTCGGGGTTCCGGCCATTTTCGCCTGCTTTCCGTCGCCGCTTCGCTGGTCCCGTTAAGGGCCGTGACAGGTTGGCCGTCAAGGGTGCGTAGCACCGCGCAAAGCGCGGCTTGCCTTTGATGGGCGTTCTGGCATGGATCAGGGATCAATCAGCGAACGGCGTTCGGAAATAGATCGGGAAAATCCCCTGCTTTTTGTTGTGCGAAGCGCAATTTTTCGTATGCGCCGCCTACGCCCCATTGATTTCCGGATTGCGTTCAGCCGTTTTGTCGTTGGAGCGCAGGTCCATGAGCTCGCCGAGGAGTCCCGGACGAGGTCATTCTGAGGTGATGGCCGTCGGGGCGTAGGCCCATGGCATCAAGGCGTTGATGTCTTTGTCGAGATGGCCGTTGGCCAGCTTGGTGAACAGTTCGCGCAGGTAGGCATAGGGTTCGACGCCGTTCATTTTGCAGGTGCCGATCAGGCTGGCAAAGCGGGCCCAGTTTCGTCCGCCTTCATCATGGCCAGCAAAGAGAGCATTACGGCGGTTCATGGCCGGGCTGCGGATGGCGTTTTCGACGAGGTTGGAGTCGATGTCGACGCAGCCATCGTCGAGGAACAGCCGGAAGCCGTCCTGACGCTTCAGCATGTAGGCCATGGCCACGCCGAGGTCGGATTTGCGTGAGACACGTTTGGCCTGGGCAGCCAACCAAGCGAAGAACTCATCCACCAAGGGGCGGGATAAGTCTTGCCGCACAGCGCGACGGCGGTTGGGTTCGGAACCGCGGATGGCATCCTCGACCTTATAGAGCGCGGCGATGCGCAACAGCGCCTCATCCACGATGGGCGAGCCTTTCTTGGGCTTGGCCGCGATCAGTTTCCTGCGGCCATGGGCCCAGCAGAAGGCAAGATGCAAGGGCTCGCCGCCGTTGTGCGCATTCCGACGTATCCGCCCGCCCATTCCGACAGCATCCGCCCACTCGTACCGGGCTATCCGCCCACCTGTGACGCGCTGCGTTGAGGCGTAGGGTTTGGGTATCAGTTGTTTTGTGTTTCGTCACCTGTTTTGACTTTGGTTTTGCGCATGGACTGACCGTCAAGCCCGATGCGGTAGGCGTTGTGAACGAGCCTGTCGAGGATGGCATCTGCGAATGTGGGTTCACCAATCACATCGTGCCAAGCGTCTATAGGCAACTGACTGGTGATCAAGGTTGACCCGGCTTCATAGCGATCCTCGACGATTTCCATGAGGTCTCTGCGCTGCGCGGCATTGAGCCGGTCGGGGCCCCAGTCGTCGAGGATCAGCAGGTCGGTTTTTGTCAGGCTTCGGAACAGGCGCGGAAAGCGGCCATCGCCGTGCGCCCCTTGGGACAGGCGTATTTCGGGCGTACCGTGACAATAACCTGATAGCGCGCAGGGATGAAGTCGAGCCGTTCCGTCCGATCTTCGCCGATCCGCACCATGTCGCCGCAGCCGCAGGGACAGGCAATGCTGTCCGGTTCGATCACGCGCTCAACGCGCAGCAAGTGCTCGGGCAGAGCCCGCGCCTTGCGTGGGGCACGCGGGGCGGCCTTTTGGGAATCCGAAGCGCTGGCCGCGATCTTTTCCTCGACGGCAGCGATCTGCGCCTGGGTTTCGGCGATGGCCGTCTCGAGATCTTCCAGCGCCAGTTCCAGCTGCGCGGGGTCGAGCTTTTCCGATTTCGGCCCAAACTTCGCATGCCGGTATTGTCCGACCTGACCTTCCAGCTTCTCGATCAGGTCCTTCAGTTCGGTGATGAAGGCGTCCTTCTCGGCGACCACCGCCTGTTCGTACTGGCGCGCCGCACGCTCGACCGACAGTTCGAACTGCACCGCTGCAAAAGCCTTCACCACCTCGGGCGGAAGGTCTGGGAACTGGTTGAGATCGAAGGGCTGCGACATGCGCTTTCCTATCAAAATCCGGCAGGAAAGCCCAATAAAACAACGTCAAAGTCGTCCCGGTAAGTCATCCTGCCGCAGCAGGTGGCACCACCCGTTGCGCCATCACACGCCGCCAATCCAATCCTTCGAATAAGGCCTCAAACTGTGCCCGTGACAGCCGCATTGTCCCGTCCTGCACCTTGGGCCAAGCGAAGCCACCCTGTTCCAAAACCTTGTAAATCAACACCATCCCCGTGCCGTCCCACACGAGGATCTTCATTCTGTCACCACGCTTCGACCTGAACACGACCGTCACCCCGGAGTGCGGATCAAGCTTCAACTCAGTCTGCACCATCAACGCCAAGGCCCGATGGCCGCAGCGGAAGTCCACCGGTCGCGTCGCAATCAGGATCGGCAGGCGCTGGCCCGCGACGATCATGCTGCCCTTCGCATCGCACGAACCAAGGCCGCAGCCCGTTCCACCGGCACATCGCCAGGAACCCGCAGCACAATGTCAGCGCCGATTTCCAGCGTCATGACCCCCGGGGTCACCTCGGCCATCTCCAGAGGCGCCGGGGCGTCAGCGGGCATCGTCGATTCCGCTGTAATCGCCAGCGGCACGAAGGTTGGTTCAAAAACCACCTCATCGGGCGGTGACAAGGTCGCAAACAAATCCGCCGGCAGAGCCAGAAGGCCTTGGCGCGCATGCCGCCGCCAGTCCGAAAGCTGATGCGGAATGAGACCATGCCGCCGCGCGACATCCACAACCCGCACGCCGGGCTGAAAACTCTCCGCCACAATCCGGGCCTTCAGATCATCAGGCCACCGTCGGTTTCCCCGCCGAGGTTCAACGACCTCGCAATGACCCGCAAAACCATCCCCACCATCCGCCATGCCAAATCCCCATCTGCTTTCGCAGACGTTCTCGCAGACACGTCACGCGTCAGAAATCCGCAAACTCAATGGGTCGTGGGCGGCGCTTACAATTTTTCTCGGCCTGATCGGCTTTACCAATCTGATAGGGCGAAGGAGTATCCGCCGTTGGGCGGATTCCGCATAGGCGAAGCCTCGTGTTTTCAACGTGACCTGTGGAGTAGGTCACGCTTCCCGGTCCGAGTTTATTTGACCTCAGATCAAAACAACGCAAATTTCCAGGGGTGCGCCTCCGCGTGCCCTCCGAAAACACCATTTCCACCTAAGGTTGCGAAAAGCGCCCCTTTTGCATAAGCCACTTATATTTTCGCGCCCTAAATCGTCTCATTTTCTCTACTTGAGTCGCCCCTTGGGTTGTGCCGCACCCATTAAAACCCGACTCAAATGCCCGATAACGCTTGGTCAATACCGTGCAAGGCTCCCCCTACGTCCGGCCAGGCAGGATCAGGAAATGGCAATCAGACAACTTCTTGACGGGTAATCTGGAGGCAACGACCCGTGGCGCCGTTGAAGCTGACCCGAATGCTCATGCGCGAAATATCCTTCCCACCGCCAATGCCCGTCACTATCGATAGAAGCACCGACAAGTCAAAAACCCGTTATGACGATGCTATGTGTCATAATACCCTCGGCCATAGGTGGAATATCCACCATATTTTCCGCCGTACCCATAGCGTGTCATTCCGCGGGAGTCGATTTGCGCCATCACGAGGCCCGTGACCATGAGGCCAATTGAAGAAAATTGACGCAGACCGTCGGTCACAAGTGCCTTCTTGGTGTGATCCCATTCTACTGTATAGATAATTGCATCAACGCTTTGGCCGATGACACGCGAATCTGGGACCACCAATACCGGTGGTGTATCAATGATGACGAAGTCATATCCGGCTCGCGCAGTTGCGACAAAGGCATGGAACTTGTCCGAGGAGAAAAGGTCGGCTGCGTTAATGCTGGATTTGTCGCCCATCAAGACGTCTATGCCGAGGTCGGCGTCGTGGAAAACTGCTTCCTCAATAGACTGCTCGCCAGTGATGACAGAAACCAGGCTTCCTGGAGATTTATTGTTGAAGTACTTGGTGAACGTCCGTCGTCGAATGTCGCCTTCAACCAGCAAGACTTTTTTGCCTAAGCCTGAGAGATTGTGAGCTAATGATATGGCCTGGGTCGTCTTGCCTTCTCCTGGAATTGACGACGTCGACATGATCACTTTCGGTGGATCGTCGACGTTTGACATCAAGATTGAGGTGCGCAAATTCCGGATGGCTTCTGAGGATGCCGACGTCGTTTTGGTTCGAATATAGTTATTAAGCTGATCTCTTCGGCGTATCGGCATTTTCGGGATTTGCCCAAGAACAGTGTAACCTGTGACCTGTTCAAGCTCCTCGGCCGTTCGGAAACCATCGTGCAGAAACTGCCTCAATAGCACGATTCCTGTCCCGAGCATCCCTCCCAATAAGAACGACAGGGCGAGAACAAGACTTCTCCGCGGAGCGACCTGCTTACCGGGCGTGGCCAAGGACAAGATCCGACTGTCTGCTTGTTGCAGACCAATTTGCACCGACGTCTCCTTAAACCTCGTGAGAAAAGTTTCATATAAAACGCGGGTTGCATCTGCCTCACGAACGAGCTGATTCAACTTGACCAGATCCGAATTTTGTTCTGCGATTTGGCCCTGAATTAGGTCGTTGGAGGACTGCAGCGCATCTCGTCGCGCGATCTCACGTTCGACATTCAGCCGTTCGCGTTCCAAAAGAGCATTAAATTTCTCGAAAAACGCGCGTTTCGCATCAGTCCCGTTATCCTTGGCTGCGTCAGAAAGTTGAGTCAGGACGGGATCGGTCACTGCAGTGAGAACGGCATCGATATCCTTACGATCCGCGAGGTCCTGAAAGAGCACGAATTTTTCTCGCGCTCCGATTACAACGACCTGCGCCTCTATCAGGCGATCTCGAACGTCCTTGGCTCGTATATTCAGGGCATCCAAAGCCTCCAGGCTGACAAGTTCAGACTCAGCGCGCAGGTCTTTAATTGCGTCTTCTTTTTGTTTCAGCTCCAACTCAAGATCGGTAACACGTCCAGATAACCAATTAACCGCATATTCGGTCGCCGCAAATTTTATTTGGATCTGATCGTCCAGATAGATCTGCGCCAAACGGTTTGCCATTTCGGCGGATTTTCGGCGATCCTCCGACGTGACTTGGATGTCCAATAGGTAGGTATTGCGTTGCGACGAAACGGATATTGCCTGCCGGACTGCCTCCCCCGCTGAGATCAGTTTCTCTTCAACTGTTGGCGCGGGACTATCTGCCACCTGCATCGGCAAATAGGTTGCAATAAGCCTGATCACGGCATCTCGCGAAAAGGCCGACGGCTTTTGCAGGCTCGCATTAAATTCGGGATCAGCGACCAAACCCATGTCCGTGACCAGGCGCTCCAGCAGGCTCCTAGATCGAATAATCTCAAGTTCAGTATTAATTGCCGATTGTTCTGTCGAAACGCCTGACATCACACTTTCGAGATCAACGACCTGTTGATCGCGCGATTGCAACGCCAATCGCGCGACTGCCGAATACTGCGGTACAGCCACCGCATATGCGTAGTAACCACCAACGAGCAATGCCAGCATTGAGGTGAGCAAGATGATCCATTTGCCACGCCAAAGAGCGCCAAATAATTGCAGAAGGTCGATTTCATCATCCGCGTCGTCCCGCTGCCTTCCAGGGGTGTACCCTACCTGGTGTGCTTTGGGCCGCGTGGTTTGCACAGATTCCACTGCCTGCGTGATCGGAGTAAGCCGCCGTCCAGGGCTATCGTTCATTTCACGCTCGCACATTTTCACTGCCGAGGAGACAGTGTCAGATAACCCATACCCGTTCAAGTTCTGTCTCTTTGGAGAACCCTCGCGTGCCTGCCGACGCCAATCTGATAGCTGATGGGGAATGATCCGGTAACGCCGCGCGACGTCAACGACGCGAACTCCGGGCTGAAAGCTCTCGGCCACGAGCCGCGCCTTCACATCATTCGGCCAGCGCCGGTTCCCACGCGGCCGCTCCACCACATCGCATCGTCCGCCAAAGCCTTAACCACCATCCGCCATCAGACCCTCCAATCAAAAACTCTGGAGGATCATCCCAAACCAATCACTGGCCCGAAACCTGTCAAATCAATGGGACCGAAACGGCGCATACCCTGAATCTAAAGTTCGGCACATGAGTTTTGTTGGGTTCGTTGGCAGAACCGCTTTACGGCGGCGAGGATTTCGTCTGCGGATTTGACCCATTTATATGGTTTTGGGTTTTCGTTATGGGCTTCGATGAAGGCCGTTATGTCAGCCTCCAGTTCTGCGGTTGATCGGTGCACGCCACGCTGCAGTTGCTTGCGGGTTAGTTCGGCAAACCAGCGTTCCACCCGTTGACCGGCAGGTGATTGCCCGTAATCACCGAGAGGTTGATTGATCCAGCTGGCCGAGGTGGGCGTAAAGTGGACATGCCAGTGCGGCCTGCGCGCCAGCCACGCCTTGATCTTGGGGGTTTTATGGGTGGCGTAATTGTCCATCACGATATGCACATCCGGACCATCTGGCATCTGCCGGTCGATCTGTTTGAGAAAATCCAGAAACTCGGTAGCGCGATGCCGCTTGTAGCACTTTCCAATCACAGCCCCCGTGGCGATATCCAGTGCGGCAAAGAGCGAGGTTGTGCCATGGCGGATGTATGTGTGGGTCCGCCGTTCCGCGACACCGGGGGCCATTGGCAAGACAGGTTGTTCGTGATCGAGGGCCTGGATTTGGGATTTTTCGTCTACACACAGGACGATATACTCCGAGTCCTGCGGAAGCCGAATTTGATGGCTTGACGGCTGGGCTTGGAACGATTCAGCTATGCCTATGATCCGCCCTGGTTTTCTTTCTTCAGCAGACCGCCTCGAGCTTGAGGCTTGCTTGCGTCGCCAGCGCGAAGACCACGGCATTGCCCGCCGGGCAAATGCGATCCTGCTGCTCGACGACGGCAAATCCTGCCAAGAGATTTCGAATTTCCTGTATCTGGACGACGATACCATCCGGGGCTGGTATAAGAGCTACCGGCAAGATGGCTGGGATGCGCTTGCCTTCGACGGCTGGAAGGGCAGTCAGTCCCGTATGACGCAGGCACAGGAGGCTGCGTTATGCGCTTGGCTGGAGGCACGCTTCTGTCGCTCGACGGTCGAGATCAGGGCCCATGT